>ERZ1643249.1344-NODE-1344-length-24972-cov-21.600795_pt1 | contig 24972 bp, 28 predicted proteins | sample MGYA00579263_ERZ1643249 | MGnify/ENA primary metagenome ERZ1643249 (study PRJEB29033, sample SAMEA4952264) | chicken gut metagenome | biome: Broiler Chicken; feature: Gastrointestinal Tract; material: Caecum | place: Ireland | collected 2018 | study: Broiler...
CTATGGCAAAAGCAATTCTTACATTAGACGAGATAAATCTTCTTCGACACAGCGAAGAACCTAAAAATACAAAGCTATATGGAAATCTATATGAAACTTTGAATAATCTGAAGAATACAAAAGCTGTTACACTGGGAATGATACCGGAACTTGATGAAGCAGGAGTTGCAGCTCTGACCTACAATAAGAAATCGTTGATTGATACTGTGATTAAAGAATGGTATGCAGAGCGAGTAAGTGAGGAGGATCCGGATAAAAAAGTCCGCTGTGGTTTATGCAATACACCGAACAAATATCTGTACTTTATCAGAAACCGACTTAACGGACAGACGTTGAATGTGGGGTCTTCCTGTATTACAAAATTCCCGGGGATGGAGGGATATATAGAGCAGAAGAAGCAAATGAGTCAGATACACAAAAATCATCGAATTGCAGCCAGACGAATGGAATTCCATAATAGGTTTCCCGATGTGGAAGAAACGATTTCAAATGCGGATAACTATATGGACTCTTTGCCAATTGTATTGCCAGCGGAGCTTTATAACAAACTAAAGAATACTGGAAACAGAATGCATGCCGTTTATAACGTATATGTGAATGAAGGAAAGAAGCCGATTCAGAGTGCGCTGGATTCTTTTGAGCTATTTGAGCTTGCGAAGACGCGGTTTTCTCTGTTATCAAAAGAAGCAGATGGTTTTATTACGGAGAATCAAGGAAATCCACTCATATGCAAAAAAAGAGAAGTGGACTGGCTTTTGTTACATCATAAAAAAAGCACAGTACAGAGAATAGCAGAAAATGGAGGCAAATTTAATGTGTATACATTAGGGGCGGTTTCTTCATATGATTTTGTAAAATCATACATCAAGCTTTTTATAGAACGAAACCGCTCGAAACTTATAAAGTTAAAAACGATGAATGACAGAACATTAAATTTTCAGGCGGTACTATCTATGAGAGAATATCCGCAAATACAGTATACGATAAAGTTCAGTGATTTTATGAAACAGATTGGCGCAAAATGCATTTTAGATGAGGAATATACATATTCAGAAAAAGAGCTCTTGGGCATTGCACAGATTAATAGGACCTATGAAAATTTGAATACGATTCTGGGATATATTGCGTCGATTATGAAGAAACTGGAATATGCGTTCCTGATAGATTCAGATTCGGAAGAGTTGATTCTCTATCGTCGGAAGGATCAGGCAATTCGAACAATACAGATATCTCGTTTTTTGGATGGATATAATAAGCATATATTGGATCCGGACGATAAAATTGAAAAATATTTAAAGAATGTGACTCTCTCTAAAAATAGCAAATGGTATAGCTACGGAAGACAGGTTCAGTTAGGTATTGCAAATAAAATTGCCAAATTGTATAAACAGCAGATCCAGGAGCAGTAGATGAAAAGGGGAAAAATGTGAAAAATACATCTGGAAAAACAAGCTGGAAAGTTGGACAGAGTGACATGGCTGAAATCAAGAGGATTGCGACCTCATTTTTGTATGAAGCTGTAGTGGAAAATACGAGTATTCCTTTTGCTGCCCATCATCCCTTTTTTGATAGCACTTGGCTCCTATATGAAGATCAGATTGTTAACATCATGGATAATGAAGAGGCTTTTTTGGCAATCTGTAGAAAAAGGGAAGAACAGATTTGGAAGATAAATGAGGTGGAATTGTTCTTCGGTTTAATTACAAAGCCATTTCGGTTGCTGTTTTTGAAAGAGACAAAAGAATTTATGACGCAGAAAGATTTTAGCGAATCTTTAAAGTTTGTCTGGACTTCATGTGAAGATCCGAACCAGGATCCATATGTGGATGTGGATACCATTATTTCTTGGTTTTATGAATCGGATAAAAATTTCCTTATGGGCCAGGAAGATCTTGCAGTGTTTCACCAATTCCCGGAAGAAATAAATATCTATAGGGGAGTTGCCGTTTACAGAAATCCAGATGGTATTTCATGGACCATGGATTCTAAAACGGCAGAATGGTTTGCTCATAGATTCGATACAGGAAAACAGCATGGATATGTCAGGACTGGTATGATTGATAAAAGACATATTCTAGCTTATTTTGATGAACGAGGTGAAAAAGAGATTGTAATTGATCGGAACTATTTGAGGGATTACAGATAGGATGGAGGGCAAAGCGTCTGAATGCAGAGAAAATAGCTTCGGTTTATAGAAATCTTCTGGAGATAATAAATCAAAGGATTAGACAAAACTAGAAATCAGAGAGAGCAAGGAGTCATTTTGGATTAGTTAGAAAGGTAATCTAAAATGACTTTTTGATTATGAAGAAATCAAAGAGAAATTTCTTCCTCGATTATTCTATTTTAATAGAATATAGATAGGTTGATAAAATTAAAATAAAAATTAATAAAATTAAATAAGATAATTATATTGACAATAAATAAAATAAAGAATATAATTAAAGTAAATAAAAAAGAAACGAAAAGTAGATAAGGATATGAATAATATTAATAGTATACCAAATTGGATGGAGAATTTAGAACAGGAAGATTTATCGTTTATAAAAAAATTTGTTTTAGCATCTGGATCATTGAAAGAGGTGGCAAAAGAATACGGCGTATCTTATCCAACCGTTCGATTGCGTCTAGACAAGTTAATACAAAAAATTGTGATGGCAGATGAAATTGAGAATGAACCGTATATTAACCTAATAAAAAGATTAGCAGTAGATGATAAGATTGATTTTGAGGTTGCGAAGATATTAATTAGCGAGTACAGAAATCATATCAAAGAGAGTGGGTGAAGAAGATGAAGATATCTATTATTACAGCAGTTACAAGCATTATAATTTTTATTTTAATTATAGTTGGAATTTCTTTAATTATAAGGGCTGTGTTTAAATGTATAAAAAAAGGTAGTGATACGAAAGCAAAAAAGAAAAGTGAATTGGATAAAATGAATATCAAGGATTTGTAAATTCTTGAGAAATAAGCAAATGAGGTAAAAGGGAAAGGAGGAAAGAGAAATATTAAAAAATCTTAAGAGATTGATGGCAGCGTCACTTGTAGTTATCATGACTCTAGTAGGCAGTGGGATGACGGTATTGGCAGAAGAGAATGAAAATTCTCAGGAACCAATAGCTAAAGTCACCTTCGATTTAGATGATCGGGTGAGACACGAAACAACTGTGACATTGTCAGACGGAACGACTGCAACTGTTGGAGCTGAACCGGTAGATGGGATGACACGTGCTTTATCAGGAACTTGGCGTATTTACGGTTATAATCCGTTTGTTACCATGGAATATTACATTGTTTTGGGGCCATCTGGAAACTATACAACGATAAAAAGCACTTATGGTTTGGCCATTTCAGGAACATTATCCTCTTTTGAAAATGAGAAGATTAATATTGTAAGGAGAACGGAGACTTCCTCAAAAGCAGCTATAGTGGAAGGGTATGCAAAATTTAATTATTTGGGGAATCAGTGGGTTTCTATTTGGACACAAAGCGGAGGCGTGCGAGCAAGCATTAAAAATAACAAAGTTACGACCGAACTTTATTAAAAGTATATTTGAAATTTACTTAATTACCTCATTTGCTAAAGGTGGTAGTGTTTAGACACTACCACCTTTTTTAACATATGAGCATTTCTATAGACTATAATCTAAATTTATTAATTTCTATTCAAAATATTTTATAAAAAATTTTCTAATCAAAGATAGCTTTTCTTTACATATCCATAAAAAAATCATGATAATGCACACTTATGCGGTAGAATTTCACTTTTTTTGAAAAATTTTAAAGAATTTTACAGAAAACGGCACTTTTTTTAGTTGGTATATATTAGTGCACCTTGATAATTGCATATAGCTAATATACCAAAAGTATCAATTTTCAGGTGAGAGCAACCATAAAAAGAAAGGAGCAAAAGATGAAGGCAGTGTGTATTGGATTAGGTATTTTGGGAGGATTGGTATTGTTCACAGTATTGACCTGCATGTTCCTGTCAGTCGGAAAGCGGGCAGATGAAGAGATGCAACGTTATTTTGCAGAACAATTTCCCGAAAAAGAAAAAGCAGAGCAGAAAGAAGGCAGGTAGCGCGTGGGAAAATCAGGAGTAATTTCAAAAGAGGATAAAGGGGAGGATAATGAATACTATCATGACATCATTTCTCTGTTCAAAATTTACCGTTCGGTCAATTGGAAAATGCAGATTAAAATAAATCAGGTAAAACAGAGTTTTCATGCAGAATATGGAACTAATGTAGAGGAATTTCTAGATAGTATTTATCAGGCAGGGATGGATATCAATCTTGATATGGAAAATATGAAAGAGAGGATTGAAGCCATTAATCAGGCAAATAAATACCTAAAACTGATTGATGAGGCGGTAGCGCTGATGAGAAAGTATCATCCGCAGGGAGAGCGATATTACTGGGTATTGTATTACACCTATATGTCCGCATATCGTGCGGAAAATGTAGATGAAATACTGGATAAATTGGAACCTCATTTTCCAAGAATACCGAGGATTCATCGTGCCACTTATTTCAGATGGAGAGAACGAGCATTTGAAGCAGTTGGGAATATTTTGTGGGGATATGAGCCACAGAACCAAAAGCTGCTGGCTCAAGTCAGAGATGCGTATGAACATGGAGAGTTAAAAGACTGAAACTGATAATGCGTGTGCAGCCTAAAGAGGGCGGAAAGGAGGACGAGTTGATCTTAGGGGTAGATACTGGTAACAAGATGGTAAAGACAGATCATTTTATTTTCCATTCTGGGATCAAAGTGAAAGAACAAAGGATTCTGAACGGAGAAGAAGGGATCTGTTATAAAGGTGTTAATTACATAGAGAACAGTCAAAGAATAACATATTTGCAGGATAAAACAGCAGATGAAAGATATTATATACTGACTCTGCTTGGAATAGCAAAAGAACTGGAAAGAGAAGAAGGGAATGTAAGAACGAAAGGGAGCATCCCAATTACTTTGCTTGTGGGGCTGCCGCCTGGAGATTATGGCAGGCAAAAACGGAGATTTCAGGAGTATTTTTACCGTCAAGGGAAAACAGTACATTTCCTTTACAAAAATAGACCTTATCAGATTACATATACAGACGTAAAAGTTTATATGCAGACATATTCAGCCTATCTTCTTATTGCTAATCGATTGCGTCTTGTTGAGTACTCAAAGGTTTTGATCATCGATATCGGAGGATTTACAGTAGATTATCTGATGGTACGTTACGGTGTCGTGCAACCGACTCAGATTGATTCTATACCGGAAGGAATCATTACACTTTATAAGCGGATCAATGCAGGAATCCGACAGCATTTCAATCTCCTTCTGGATGAAACAGATATCGATAATATTTTATTTAAAAGGAATACACAGTATCCAGAGAAAGTGCTTCGCCGGACTTTTGAAATAGCAAAAGATTATTTAGTGGAGCTGTTAGGAACCTTTTTAGAACTGGGAATCGACATACGTACAACCGTAACAGTGTTTGTAGGTGGCGGGTCTATTCTTTTAACAGATCTGATCGAAGACGTGTGGGTTAGATATAATAGCCAATATTTTATTGTTGATGATCCGCAAGCTAATGTAAAAGGGTTTAAGAAACAGTATCTGGCAGAACTTGCCGACTCTGCGGAAACAAGATATGGGAAAGAGTAATCCATATCGATTTTCACTAGGATTTGATCCACAGGATCCGGATCACAGAAAAGTTGCTGACCTTTTAAATTCACTGGGACATAGAAAAACGAGATTCGTTGTAAAGGCAATTTTAGCATATTGCAGTGAAGACACGAATCAGAAAACAAATACTGATTATAAAAGTGATTTGTTTTATAAAGATGAGGAACCGGTGAAGCGGGAGCGAGTGATTCGCTTTGATGAAGAAGTTGAGGTAGATGAAGAGGATCTGTCCATGATTCAAAAAAATAGAGATTTACTAAAGTATTTGGAAGGAGAAGAAAATGTTTAAAAAGCATCCAGTTCTTTGTTCAATTGCAGCTGCAGCTGTTGCGGTCATAATATTTCAGTTGTTTTGGGGAATTGCAGTTGTGAGTGGAAATTCTATGTCTCCATCTTATGAAGATGGTGATTTGGTTTTATTTAATAAACGGGAAAATCCAGAAAAAAATCAGGCCGTGGTAGCATACGTGGGAGATAAGTATGTGATTAAGAGAATTGTCGCAGTGCAGGGTGACGTGATTACGATTTGCGACAATATCCTGCTGATAAACGGAGAAGAGCAGGGGAGCGTTGATAGCGATGGGGATGATAGAGAAGAAAGTATTACGCTTGTAGAGGACCAGTATTTTCTGATGGGAGATAATCGTGAAAATTCAAAAGACTCACGTATATATGGAGTCGTCTATCGGTGTCAAATTATTGGCGTTGTAGCGAGAAAATTATAGGAGGAGAGTGTATATGTTCAAAAAAAGAGAATACCTTTTCGCTTTTTTATCACTGGCTGAACTAATCTGCATCGGACTAGTGTGGATACAGTATGACTGGATGCTGTATCTTCTGTCGGCATTAATTTTATTTCAAATCTCCTATTCAGTATTTGTTCAAATAAAGAACCGGGCAAAAACAAAAATCTGTCCGCTTTGCAGTATGCATATTGTGGTATGGTATAGAATCTGTCCCAATTGTGGATATATTTTTGAACCGGGCTGTAAAAAAGATGAACTTACAGATATGATTGAGGATGCTCTTGAAAAAGAGGAAATTCATGATTTTGATGGAACTGAATACCCCGTAGACAGAGTAGAACAGATAGAGATGGAGGCTGTAGAAAACTATGTAAAAAGTCCATAATTGAAAATATATGATAAAAGTAAGTTTTCGGAAAGTTTTTTTTGCTATAATGTCGAAATGGTGACTTGGAACACATACAAAACCGGAAAATAAATCTCAGGTTTTGTGGCACTGCATGTAAGTCCCTTTTCTGGATTAAGTGCTGAGATTTAGAAAGGGTGATTCGCATGAGCAAAAGAGAAACTAAAGAAGAAAACAGAGGAATAAAAAGGCTGTTAGAAGACTCTCTAACGGTCTTTTTTTGTAAATGAGTTTTATTTACATAGACAGTCTGATTTAAGACTGGCTCAGAATCGGGCTCCGCCTGGAAATTCTTGCTGCACTCAGACAAAAATTTCAGGAGGAAACCAGATGAGAAAAGGTAAAAAAACTGTACAGGAGAACTTTAGTAATTATCTCTTACATGCAGTAGAAAATACGATTCGTACATATTGTAAAACAAAATATTTGATACTTGAAAATGAAGTATTATCTGAAAAGGACTTGGAAGAGTCATTGGAAGAACCGCAACAGCCTTTAGACGAAACAGAAGTAATGGGGTGTGAATTTAAGGGAATCATAGAAATGGAGAAACTCCTTCATCAGATTACAGATAACCATCTTCTAAAAGCATTCTGCAGTCTCTCCAAGATGGGAAGAGAGGTTATGTGCCTTCGGATTCTTTATGAGAAAAGCTTTAAAGAAATTGGAGAAATTGAAGGGATTACGAAAAAAAAAGCAGAAGACACCTATTATAATTCAATAAAAAAAGTACGTAAGATTGTGGGAGGAACCAAATATGAAAAGAGAAGATGAATTTGAGAGAATTTTGCGTAGAGCACAAATGGCAGATAAAAATGCGATGGTAAAGATTGTAGAAATATATCGTCCGTTATTGGTAAGCCATGCTAAAATTAGAGGAAAATTTGAAGAAGACTTATATCAGGAACTGGTTTATACGACTTTAAAATGCATTTTTAAGTTTCCGTTGGAAAAGGCAAAGAGAGAATCCACGGTCGCTGCGCTATATTCTGTATAGACTTGCGTAAGACAGGGCTGAAAGATATAATGAGTAATGAAACAGAGAACAAATAGAAATGTTACCATAAAAAACAAGCGAGGGAAATGAAGATGGATGAGAAAAATTACAAAGCTATTGTTGAGTACTTGGAAAATTCTTATAGCGGAGCAAAGATGATGGGTGACTTTGAGTGTATGTGTCGTTTGACACGTGCAATTGCTGCTTTTAAAGCAGATCCGGAACAGGAAATTTTTTCTGAAGAGTTCAAAGAACAGTATTACAGTGATCAAGTGAAACTGTGAAAAGAAGATGTGTATTCTTAAACTGTCAGAAGATACCCTGTTGACAAAAAAGACCTCTTTTTTTATGATATAAGTGACACATTTTATAACTGCAGGTTCACAGTGCCAGTTATTAGAATTTTATTCCAACGGAGCAGTTGGAAGTTAATTTTGGCAGAAATATTGCATTTATAAAAGCAGAAAGACATTGATTATTTTGGTAAAAGTAATCAGTGTCTTTTTTTTGTTTAAGTAAAAATTGTGTCAAGTAAAAATATCGAAAAGGAGGAACAAGGATGAAAAAAATGAAATGCGAAAAAGCAGAGAAAATTAAACGTATGATTTTTACATACGGGTCAGTGCTATTCCCAATAGCTACAGGGCAGCCGGTAAGTTATTACAGAAAAGGAAGATGGCATAAAACAGAGAAAGTGCAGCGGATCATTCGTTCAGACGAGGAGCGTATTGTTGTGGAAACGAAAAGTTTCGTTTACAGTATTCAGTTCCAGCAGGAAGAAGCTGCCTCTGCAATAGCTGCAGCATAAGAGGAATTACTTTAATTAGGAAAATCGGCAGAAAGAGATAAGACTCTTTCTGTCGATTGAAAGGAGTTGAAAGTATGGGATGGATATCTTATCACGTGAATACTTATACAAAAAATGGAAAACAGGTCTTTGACAGAAAGAAGGAATGTGATGCGGAACTTACAAGAGGTATGGAAAAAGACAGTAAGATTTTAAAATCTGCTATGGTTGGAAGTACATATTATGCTGCGGTGCAGTCGATGAAACCGGATGGCTCTTGTCAGGTATGGGCTGCCATTTTTCGAACATGTTTCGACAGTAATTCGGAGGAAAACTTTTCATATAAGCCTATGGATGAGACGGTGGGACCAGGAATACAATATTGTAAATGCCCCATATCTATATTGGAATTACTGACAGAAACATCAAATAAGTATGCACTTGATTGGAGAAACTCATGCAGGGAGTATCATGAAGCTCTAAAAACTAGAGCAAAGTTACGAAATTATCCGATAGGATCAAAGATAACATTCATAAATCAGCAAAAATTCATGGATGATATAGTGCGAGTAGGAGAAAGAGTATGTTTAGTTAAATGCCCGGGAATAAATGGCAGACCTGCATACTGGAGCAATGGGGTATATCGATGGAGAGTGAGGTTTATCCCGGGAGATTACGAACTTATTGAAAGGAGGGGAGAAGATAAGTGAGTTGGATCTGTTTTCAAATAGCATTACCTCATAACAAAAATCAGTGGGGACAGAAGATTAAAGAAGAGTGTGACCGGATGCTGACCCAACAGGTACATGAAGATAACGGTCTTTTGCGTCCTGCTATGGAGATTGTTCAATCCTGTATTCATAAAGACATCTATTATGCTGCCGTAAGAACGATATCTTTGTCAGGAAAATGCTGCATTAAGGCGGCTGTTTTTAAGATTAAGATTCATGAGAATAGGGTTTACAATCTGCTTTGTGATGAAAAATATGAAGATGAACTTCCTCAGGAGCAGGAGTGCCCGCTATCGATTCTTCGGCTTTTAAGCGATACAAAATCTGAAAATGCATTAGAATGGCGGAAAAAATGTTATGCCTTTCATGGTATACTAAAAGAAGAGCAGGGTAGAAAAAAGGAGAACATATTCCCATTTCAAAAAAAGCCACAGTACGGCAAACGAGTCCACGGATTGAAAAAAGGGGATTCGAAAAACAATTTATATAAGCAAAGATCGAAGTATAAAATTGCCAAAGGCTGTCATGTAATCTGATTTTCATATTTTAGGCTTTCAAAGCCATTCATCAGAAGAGAAGCGGTGGAATTTGACAAGTATTCTCCGCTTCTTTTTCTTTATAATTTTCTCTGCGATAAAATTACTACAAAAATGCGATTAAATTGCGGCTGTAATGAAATTGACAGACGATTTCGATCAGTATAGAATGATATCGTAAAGTTTTGTGCATGCGGAACGTATGCATGGAGAGCCGCAAAACCTTATAATAAAGCAAAGCGAACAGTCCGAAAGGGCTGTTTTTTTGTGCTTTAAATAATGAAGGAAGGAGGCTGGTGCTTGTTTAAGCTGATACGACAACTTCATAAGGGAACGGGAAACCAATTGGGGAATCCATCTGCAGGTAAGATGACAGAATGGATTCCCCAGTTTATGTTTATTTGTTTTCTCGTAGCGGGACTTACAGCATTTATGATTCAGCCTGTATTTGCCGAAGATATTTTTACAATGGCAAAAGATGCAATGCAGAAAGTTTATAATGATGTAATCGGTATTGCGACAGTTGCTGCGGTGGTATGCTCTGCAGTCTGCCTGTTTTTAATGAATTTTTCTAAATCAGGCAGGACCGTGGACGAATCGCGGATCTGGCTAAAGAGGATCATTATCTGTTGGGCGGTTCTGATGGCTTTGGGTGCGATTGTAAATTACATGGAAGAATTGGTTCCAAAGCAGGAATTTACATCTTAATCATTATTAAAATCAGGAAAAAGCCGGCGCTCTCCCGGTCAGTGAAAGGAGGTATATGACGGCAGTTGAGCTGGCTGATAGAGCTATTAATTGAAGGAATCCGAGAAGTTTGTTCACAGTTTCTGGTTGACATGATGGATCTGTTGACCAATATGTTTACGGAATTGGTTTCTTGCGATTTAAGCCTGTTTGAAGATCTGTTTGGCGTGGTAAAAGATTTGTATGAAAATGCAATCCTGCCACTTGGCGTAGCAATCTTGCTATTAATCCTGGTATGGCAGTTATTTAAAACAATGTTTGGAAGAGGCGGTGTTACAGCAGAAGACCCTGTGGAATTGGTCTGCCGGAGCTGTATCTGCCTTTTTTTTGTAATCTTTGCCAGACCGCTTGCAAATTATATTTTGAGTGTTGCAGGGACCCCGTATCAGTGGGTAGCCGGAACAGAAATTGAAGTAGAGAGTTTCTCGGATTTTGTAAACGCTTTGGATGTTCTTTCTGCGGGGCTTGGAATTAACACATTGAGTATTACGATCTTAATGCTGATCATGCAGTTTGTAGTTGCATGGAACTATTTCAAAATGTTGTTCATTATAGCGGAGCGGTATGTACTTCTCGGTGTGTTCTCTTATACTTCCCCGCTTGCTTTTGCGACCGGCGGTTCCAAAGCGACAAATAACATTCTTGCATCATGGGCTAAGATGTTTGGCGGTCAGGTTGTTTTGATCATTATGAATGCATGGTGCATGAAGATGTTTTTAAGCGGCTACGGTAATCTGATGGCAACCGGTTTGGGATTTACACAGTTTTTCATTGCTACTTTGTGCCTGATCGGATTTTGTAAGATCGCATATAAGTTGGACTCCTATATGGCAGCACTCGGTGTCAATTTAGGAAGGCCTTCCAATGGAATTGGAGCAATGGGACTTATGATGGCAGCGAGTCGATTATTCTCCCATACTTCAGGTTCGTTTAGTGGAATGGGAAGTTCTTCTACAGAAAACGGAACTTCTTCAAATAACGGAGAAGGAGACGTCAATATGGCAGAAGGAAATGGCCCGATACCTATGAGTCCTGGCGGTGTGGAACCGGAAGAAATGAACCAGTCACCAGTGCAGGAAACAGAGGCAGAAAGTACGGAAGCCTTTACAGCAGATGCAGGATATGAAGAACCAGATAGCCAGGATGATGTTTTGGAAGAGATGGGAGCAGCTCCGGAAATGGATCAGGCTGAAGTAAATACTGCAGGAGCAGATGCATTCTTTGAAAATGGTGGAGATCAAACGATACAGTCTGATGAAGAAGGCAATCCTGTGCCAGGTGATGGGAAAGATACGATGTTTGCGGATGCCGGCATGATAGAAAACGATGAAGAAACAGCAGGGAACTTTGCAGGTACTGTGGAGGATGAGTCAGAACAGGGAACCGCTTATGCAGAGAGTGTGGAAGACAATGAACCGATTCCTATGGGTGAAGGAAATGAAGAGTGGACAGGCCAGACGATGGAGAACGGAGAAGGAGTACCGGATTATCCGCGGGAAGATGAAGAAATGGAAATTCCTGGAATGGATCTCGATTCTGGAGGAATGACGGAAAAGGATATGGATCTCGAGGGTGTTACCAGCGGCAGTGCTGGCAGCGGACTTTCTGATGGAGAGTACATTTCCGGAAACAGCACTCAAGACCTTCATTCAAGTGGACCAGGCATCCTCAATGAGATCGGAGAAAGCACCGTATCTGAACCGGGCTTTTCTGAAACAACGAATCCGGATATGGAAGTATCTGGACGTATACAGGAGCATAGCGATAGTGATACGCTTTCTTCCCGTGAGGCAGGGAAGGGTGAAATTCATGGAAAGGATTTTCGCCGGGATGAGTTTTTAAGAGAAGGATCACCACTCACAGAGCAAGATTTCAAGGAAATGGGAGGTATCCCGTCATCTGAAAAATATCAGGAACATTTTACTGACGATTTCCATACTGTTCCGAGATCCAGAAGAGATATTCACCGTAGCAGAAAAGACGATACAGAGTATTGACGGGAGGTGAATCTGGATGCAGGAGGATAAACAGAATGGCTCTGTTGCAGATGGGGCAGCCAGTGCAGCTCATGGTGCACAGGCCGCATACTCTGTGATTTCAGCCGCAAAGGCTGGTGGTGCCGCCGCAGGAGCGGCAGTAGGAACAGCAACGGCAGGCCCTCTGGGAACAGTTGTGGGTTTCCTAGTGACAACGAAGACTTTTTGGAAGGTGTTAGGAAGTGTTTTTGCCGCGATCCTTTTATTCATCTTCATTATCGTCAATTTTATCGGAATCCTTTTATCCTACTTAGGTTTCATGGATGCAGATTCTTTTGCAAATCAGGCTCAGTCGGAAGAGTTGAACAGCATGAGAAGCCGGATTGAATTAATCCTTGAAGAAGAGACATACCGCAATGAAATCCTTTCGATCATCTCTCAGGAAAGGGATAGAAAGCTACAGGAAATAGAGGCAGATTGGAGTACGAATTATGCGGATTATACACTGGAGATTGTGGATGAATACGAAACAAAACTTAAAGATAATCTTGCATATTATCTTGCTATCTTCCTTTTGGAGCAGTGGGATGAGAGTACCCAGAGATCGTTTTTGGGATATTCGGGAAGCTTAGATGCTAATCTGCAGACAGATCTGACAAGTCCGTATGATGCCTATTTTGAGGAGGCTGCAAATACATATAATGTTCCCGTGGCACTTTTACTTGCAATGGGACAAGTAGAATCTGGTTTTAATCCGAATGTGGTGTCTTCGGCCGGAGCGATTGGCATTATGCAGTTGATGCCTGGAACAGCAACGTCGCTCGGAGTAGATGATCCTTATGATCCAAGACAGAATATTATGGGCGGCGCAAAGTATGTTTCTCAATTGATCGATCAGTTTCAAGATTTCCCGAATGCATTGGAACTGGTAATCGCCGGCTATAATGCAGGTCCGCAGGCCGTTGTAAATGCGGGCTATCAGGTTCCTGCCTATAAAGAGACACAGAATCACGTCCAGAAAGTGATGGGATATTTAACAGTATCAAATCTGGATACAGACGGAGATGGGCAGGATACGGAAAATCTGGATAACTCTTATGCTCTGTTAAAAACAGCGGTGCAGGAGAATGTAGGCAGTTTCTTTTCATGGTCTAATACAGGGGTTGAGGAAACGACACAGAAGCAGACAGTATATTATCTAAATACAGAAAGCGGAAGAACAGAAATCTCAAAGGAGACTTATGATGAATTAAAAGAGAACGGTCAGAATGTTATTTCGGAAGAGAAGGATGTCGAAGTTAAGCGTGTGGAATATACATTGGCACTGTTGCTTAATTCGCAGCTATCGGGTACTGCGTCAGGGTATGAATACAAATATGTTCTTGATCAGCCCACTTTTGAACTCGTTCTCCGTGTCCTGCAGGTTATGCAGGATGGAGTAGACGCTCTGAGAGATGCGTTTTTCTCTCTGTTTTCCTGGACTGATTTTGTGACAGGAGGAAGTATTGAGGATTCCTACGTGGGGAATATTGACGTTACAGGTGATGTGATACATTACGATACGGTCGGGAATGGTGTAAAGGAGGTCGTGTATTTTAATCAATTGGAGGAACCATGGGCAAGCCTTCCGTATGCAAGCAGTACAATCGAAGACTCGGGATGCGGGCCTACATCCATGGCAATTGTGATCTCAACTCTTACTGGAAATAATGTGACCCCGGAAATGACAAAATCCTTTGCAGAGAATAACGGGGAATATGTACCGGGACAGGGAACCAGCCATTCATTTATCGGTAATGCTGCAGCCCACTGGGGATTAACTTGTGAACGTGTCGGAAAGGGTCGGATGGACGATGTGGTACAGGCGTTAAAAGAGGGCAAAATGGTCGTGGAAATCTGTGAAGCCTATACAATCACTGGCGGGAGCAGCGGACACTTTATCGTTTTGACCGGAGTGACCCGTGATGGTTATATCACGATTGCTGATTGCGCCAGCAGAGAAAGGACCGGCAAGGTTTATAGTGTGGAAACAATCAAAAGCTATGGACGGGATCTGTCTGCCGGCGCTTTCTGGATTATTGGAAAGTAGGTGAAAAATATAATAGTGAAAAAAATCACAGCGATACTCTTGCTTGTTTGCGCCTTATTCGTTTTGACCGGTGCTTCTGTATTGGCGGAAGATGAACCCTCTGACCTGCCTGTAATTACCCAGTGGGATCAGGGAAAGGGATATGATGCTTCGGGGAGTATGCTGAAGGATACGTGGGCCCTTGATTCCGTAAATGTAGACGGAAAATATGTTTTGTTTGGTGCAGATGGAGAAGTACTTCAGAAAGCAGATAAATGGCAGGAGAGAAACGAAACAGAGGAAAACTATTCGATTACGGACCAGAGTACAGGAATCATAGCGGTGCGGTGCAGTACTTTCCCGGATTTTACGGGGATTGTAGAAGGTGTCCTTGAAGAAGAAGCAGGAACCCGCTATTCTTTTGAACTTGATCAGGAGAATGGATATAGCAGGAATGTGTCGGTCAGTGCCGGGAGTTATCGGCTTTTGCTCACGGCGTATGATGATAAATTTTATTATCAAACTAATTCTCAGGAAGAAGCGGTTGAGATACAAGGAGAAGGGTTTGAGATTGTAAATCTGCAGGTGACTCAGGAAACTACGGGAACTGTGAGTGTCCAGGAAGGAAATGAGCGTAAAAACAATGTTCTTTCCAATGAGGTGCAGAGCCAGAGGGTATCGGAAGATGAACTGGAAAAAATGGGTGCATTTTTGCTAATCACCGTTCTTATTTGCATAGCGGGCTACGGAATTTATCGGAAAAGAAAGAAGACATATACTTGATTTTTGAAAGGGGGCATGAGATGTCAGACAAGGAGAGAGTGGATATCTATACGATACCACCAAATTTCGCAGAATCCGGGAAGTGGTTTTCCGGAAGAATTGATGCGGGAAATGCAGTAGAAGCGGCAATTTTGTCGCTTTTTTTAGTGAGGCTTCTTCTGGAGCTGCCGATAGATGGTGAAATGAAAATCTACGCAGGTGTTATTTTTATTCTTCCGGTCACCATTTTTGCTGTGATTGGAGTGCAAGGGGAGCGCCTAACCTTATTCTTGTTCCATGTTCTGTGTTTCCTAAAAAGACGCAGGGTGCTGACGAAGCCAAGCGGGAAGTATCAATTAGAGCGGAAACGCAGGATAGAAAGGCGAAATCGCAGGATGAAGAAGAGAATGCTGCGTAAGAAAGGAGGTAATGGAGATAAGCCAGGAAATCAAAGAACTGGAAGCAAGATTAAGAGAGGCGAGAAGAGAAGAAAGGCAAATGCAAAAGGAGGAAAGGCTTCACCGGCAGAGGCAGAAGAAAGTTGAGAGAGAGCAGAGCCGGGAGGAAAGCCGGACGCGGCGAGAGATCCAGATAGAAGAAGAAAAGCTGAGGCGTTGCTTAGCAAATCCTCAGCTTGAAAAATCGAAGCCTGATTCGAATCAGAAAAAGAAGCATAGTGTCAAATCAAAAGTAAAGGATGAAGAACAGGATCTGCTTCCAATGACTTGGGCAGCGACCTATCTCCCAATCCGAAAAATTAAGAACGGGATTATTTATACGAATGATGGAAGATATGTAAAAATCTTGGAAATTTTGCCGATTAACTTCCTGCTCCGTTCGCCTTCTGAACAGAGAAATATTGTTTTTTCTTTTTTGAGTTACCTGAAAATAGCTCCTGTCCGGATGCAGTTTAAGATTGTGTCCAAAAAAGCCGATATTGCGGAATATCTGGAAAAGATTCAGGAAGAGATTGAACATGAGGAAGATGAACAGTGCAGGATTCTTCAGGAGGATTATGCAAGACTGATTCGTTCAATCGGGACGAAGGAAGCTATTACCAGGCGGTTTTTCCTGATTTTTGAATACCATTCTTATGATGGAAATCGGAATCCAAAGGAAAAGGATGTATATCTGAATATCCGATCAGCAGTGCAGACAGCTAAAAAATATCTGGCAATGTGTGGAAACGTGGTCCTGGAACATGAAAATGAATCCCGTTTCTGCGTAGATGTACTGTACCAGATTTTAAATCGGAGAACAAGTGTTACAGTACCACTATCAGAGAGAATCCGGCAGGTTTCAGAATGGTATCGAAAAGAGAATGGAAGAGAAAGCCTTTCCCGTTTGCCGGTTACAGAATTATTTGCCCCGAATGCCATTGATTTTAGGCACCGGAACTATGTAGTATTTGACGGTGTGTACCATACTTATTTATATATCCCGTCAAATAAGTATAGAATCCGTGTTCCAGCAGGATGGTTGTCCCTGCTAATCAACGCAGGGGAAGGGATCGATGTGGATGTATTCTTTTTCAAGCAGGACAAAGCAAAGTGTGTGGAGCGGATTGGACGGAGGATCCGGCTGAACCGGTCGAAGCTGAAAGAGACATATGATACAAATACGGATTATGATGATTTGTCAGAGTCGATTCGGGCAGGATTCTATTTAAAAAACGGGCTGAGTGGAAGCGAAGAATTCTACTATATGGCGACACTCATTACCGTTACCGGACATTCAGAAAAAGAGGTGGAATGGCGTGCGAGGGAGATGGCCAAGCTCCTAAGTTCACAGGACATTGGAACTGCCAGGTGTATCTTCTCAGAGGAAGCGGCATTTTTATCTTCACTACCGATTTTAAATCTGGATCAGAACCTTTACAGGAAATCAAGAAGAAATGTTTTGACTTCCGGCGTGGCGGCATGTTATCCATTTGTAAGCTATGAGATGTCAGACCGTGACGGTATCCTGATGGGAGTTAATAAGGCAAATAACTCGCTTGTGATTGTGGATATTTTTAATTCGGAGATTTATAAGAATGCAAATATTACAATCTTAGGAACCAGTGGAGCAGGAAAAACGTTCTGCCTTCAGTTGATGGCGCTGAGGATGCGGCGAAAAAATATTCAGGTATTTATTGTCGCACCGGAAAAAGGGCATGAACTGGCGAGAGCCTGCCAGAATATCGGTGGAGCTTATCTGAAAATTGCACCTGGATCGGATTATGGAATCAATATCATGGAGATCCGGCCCAGTGATCAAAGTGCCAGAGTCATTTTAGATGGGGAGGCTTCCCAGAGATCAGAACTTGCAATGAAGATTCAGAGCCTCCATATCTTCTTTACGATCCTGATACCGGATATTACTCATGAGGAGCGGCAGCTTTTGGATGAAGCCTTTATTCTTACATACAAAGAAAAAGGAATTACCCATGATAATGCAAGCCTCTGGGATGAAAACAACCCGGGGAAATATAAAGAAATGCCGGTATTGGGGGATCTGTATAGGATCCTCATGGAAAAAGAAGATACAAAACGGATGGCAAACATCTTGAACCGTCTGGTCAACGGTTCTTCGTCTAACTTTAACAGACGTACAAATATAGACCTGGATAATAAATATATTGTCTTAGATATCTCTGAGATGCAGAGTGATCTGGGGCTTGCAACATTTACAGCTTTGGATTTTGTGTGGTCGAAAGTGAAAGAAGACCGGACAAAAGAAAAAGCTTTTTTTATTGATGAGTGCTGGGCGCTGCTTGCCGACAATGAACTTACTGCAAACTATATCCTTGAAATATTTAAGACGATTCGTGGATATGGAGGAGCAGCGGTTTGTGCAAGCCAAGATCTGGAGGACTTCTTTTCACTGAAAAACGGAAAATATGGAAAAGGAGTATTGAATAATTCGAAGACGAAAATAATCCTGAACCTGGAGCACAAGGAAGCAGAGATTGTGAAAAATGAGATGGATCTTTCAGAGGCGGAGGCATTGGCAATAACCAGATTCGAAAGAGGAAATGCTCTTATCTCAACAAATAGTAATAATCTGTTGGTTGAATTTAAAGCCAGCCAGTTGGAAAAAGACCTGATTACCACAGACCGGAAAGATTTAAAGGAATTAAAAGAGCGGTTGGAGAAATATGGCGGTCAGGCATATGGAAGAAAGGGGGCATAGAAATGTAATTGGCAATGTGTAATTTATGCGTAAAGAATACGCATTCGCTATTTATAAGCAACAGGAATACGCAATCATTGCGTATATCCATGGGAAAGGAGAATGCATTGGAATACATAAATAATCAAAAACAAGTCGAGAAACAGATCCTTGAACTGGTGAAAAAATACAATGTTTTATATAAGAAACAGCTCTATGAGTTTTTTGCAGTAGACGGCTGGGATAAATTTGTGGGGAAAGCACTGCATTCTTTATTAAAGGATCGGTTTCTCTATCTCAATGATGTGACACAGATGGTGTACCAGCATGAGAAAGCCTATGAGTTTAGGGAGAAGGGAACACTTATGGCCTTTTGGGTATTGATATCCTTGATGAAACAAAAGAAAATAGAGAACCATTTCTTGTCCTCCAGAGAGGAATATCCGGTCCGGATTATTTTTGTGGGAGATGCGGAGATTTATGATATCTTGTATGTTTCTGAGGAAGAGATCCAACTGGTAAATAACCTTTTTTCACGAAAGAGAATAGAGGGGTGCCAGTATGTAGTGATTGTAGAAGACAAAAAGTTGATTCCGCAGCTTCAAATTCCTGATGCAATTGGGTTTTGCACAGTTTCAGAAGATGATGGAGGAGTTGAGTATTATCGCAGAGACGAATGAAAAGGAGGTCTTACAAAAATTAAAAGCACAGCTTGACGCAGGACAAAAGGCGGCCGGTCATGTAGAGCAGATGCTGGCAGAATCCAGAAATCTACTGCTCGCATATTCGAGAAAAACTGTAAATATCCATTATGAGAATCTCAGTGATATGATCGTGGAAGCAGCGAAGAGCTCAGAAGTTTTGACAGAAAAAATGAGGCGGTTAGTCTTAGAAATGACGTTGGATACAAGGAAATATGAGCGGTATAAATCTGATGTAGTACTGATTCATGGAATTAAGCTGAAATATCAGGATGAGATCCTGTGTATTTCTCTTCCGGTCTTAATCCCTCATAGAAAAGCAGAGTACACAGACTATATTTACCGGCCGCTTTATACTGCGTTCCAGCACTGGTGTATGCAGCAGGCGGAGAATAATCAGGTGATTCCAGAATACAAGAATTGTACCGTCTGTTTCTTCCATCTTTATGATAAAAATCTTCCTCTTTATAGGGTACGTGATCATGACAATATGGAAGAAAAACACGTCCTTGATGTAATTGCAAATTTCTTCCTGACATCTGACAGTGGATACTACACAAGTACTTACCATGAGACACGGATGGAAGAGAAGGACAGGACGGTGATCTACTTGATTCCGGCGGAAATTTTCCCATCCTGGCTGCAGGAAAAAAGGGAACAAACGATATCGAATTTTTTATAGACGGAGCTTCTGTTTTTTTCGATAACGGCAAAACATACGAAATGTTATGAAAATACGGGGGGTGAAAAAAGGATTCCTTAGTGGAATCTACCCAAGTATGAAAAAGGTAGGGTACGCATATGAGCAGACACACTGCAGGGGAAAAGATGGAAACAAAAAGGGATATACTTTTAAAAATGATCGCAATATCAGGAGAACTACCGTCATATTTGACGGGTATAGTCGTTGGTTCGCCATCCTATGCCGCCAGCCTGGTTACTGCGTTGAAGAAGGACGGATATATACATATCAGGTCGAAAGATGGCGTCAGAGGATATATTTTAAGTAAGAAAGGGAAAACGTATCTGTTAAATCATTATGAGACGGACATGCGGGACTATTTGACAGGGGCGAGCGAGACAAACCATGTAAAATCGGAGAAAGAGAAAAGGCTCCGCCTTCATCGCATGAGTCTTGCATGGACGCATTTTTTTTTGCAGGGGTGCATTATCTTTTCATCTGAGAAACCAGAGATTTTTAGTGAAAGTTTTTTCAAGCAAAAGGAAACGGGAACCTATTATGGGAGCCAAGAGCTAAAAGGAGGAACAGATAAAATAAAAGGCTCCAGAGCTTGTGGACTTTTCATAAAAAAAGGAGAAGCTTTCGTGGTATACCAAACAATGGAAAATCTGCTGAAGTGGGCAAAAAAAACAGAGCATGCAATGCGTGCGTGGGTGGAAGGAAAAGCGCTCCGGCATAACCTGTCGTGGGGAAGTGATGCGATTTTTTTGGGAAATTCCATGGCGTTCCTACTCCAGATCCTTGAAAGCACTGGAGGGATAAAGAACCAATTGTTCCAGGTGGACGAAACTTATGAACATTACTATTATATTCCGTGTTTTTCAACGCCGTCTTTCATTCAGACGGACCTTATCGTAGATGGTAAAACTACCAAGCATTTTAAAAAGTTTTTATATACCATGCTGGATGAGGTGGAGGATCGGGAGTTTTCTGTCTATGCTGGGTATCAGAAACAGAGAAGGGTCTATTTCTGCTATGAAATGGAATTAAAGCATCTGATTCAGGTGAAAATGGAACTGGAGAGGAAAGGGAATGGGGTTGTGGTCTGTCTGGATTATCAAGCGGAAACCTTAAAAGAATATTTTGGAGAGGAGGTGGAGATGATGGTTCTTGTTTGCAAAAAAGTAAAACAGTATCTGGACATACAGAGATCGTAGATGCATATCCTTCGGGAACGCACTACAGGAGGTGGCATAAGCCATGCAGAGCCAATTTCATACAGGAAGCTTGACAGTAGACCAGATGAGCAGGCTCCATATTTCTGGCAATGTCATTCCGGTAACCTGGTTTAAGACAATCAGGAAAGCGACGGGAAAACCAAATCTGAATGCAATCATTATTCTTGCGGACATCGTATATTGGTATCGGCCTGTGGAGATCCGTGACGAATTGACCGGAGAATTGATTGGGTTAAAGAAAAAATTCCATTCGGATATTCTGCAGCGAAGCTACCAACAGATTGCGGATCAGTTTGGGATTACGAAAAGAGATGCTACAAATGCAGTGGTAGAACTGGAAAAGCTCGGAGTGGTGAAACGGGTTTTCAGAACTTTGCGGCTGGGTGGACAACAGATTCCTAATGTGCTGTTCCTTGACCTGAATGTAAAAGTATTGGAACATCTTACTTATCCGGACGGAGAAAACCGAGGGTATCCCTCAAATCGGGGACACCCCTCACGCAAAATAGTGACAGGTACTACTGAAATCGGTCAGAGTGCTTCTCCGTTTTGGGAGGGAGGATACTCTGAAATTGGAGAGACAAATACAGAGAATACTAAGAGAGATTACTCAGAGAATACTCCTTCAGTTTCTTATGCTGAGACAGAGGAACAGGTCAAAAAGCAGATATCCTATGATGCGTTAAAGCGGGATTATCCATATGATAACAAAATCGATGAGATTTTAGGAATCTTGCTGGATGTGATGACAAGTTCAGCGGCAACAATCCGTGTGAACCGAGAGGAGAAGCCGGCTGAAATCGTAAAGGCACAATTCGAAAAACTAAATAAAGAGCATATCCAGTTTGTACTTAGCTGTATGGAGAAAAATACAACGAAGGTGACGAATATCCGGGCATTGTATATTACAGCTCTTTATAACTCAGTGAATACAATTTCCAGTTATTACAGCAGTCTTTATAACTATCATATAGCATCTGGGCTGCTGGGAAAAAGAAAGGAGGAAGAGAACGGGGAATATCTTTGATAACCGGGGGCTTTTAAAAAAGCTCCTATTTGGCGTCCTGTTTGTGGCGCTTACTTTCTACTTTGGCGGTGTATTAGAACGACTGATCCATTCGAAAGTAGAAATCAATCCGTTCATCTGTATCCGGCAGGGAATCACAACCATACAGGGATTAAAGTGTTCTGTCTGTGCATTTTTGGTCATTCTGCTGATCGCAGCAGTGATTGTATGGCGAGGTAGAGGAAAAGAGGTTTTAGAGACGGATGAAGACAGAAACTTTGATTATTCGGTCAAAGGAACCTATGGTACCGCTGGTTATATGAAACGGGAGGAAGAAAAAGAGATCCTGAATATTGACAAAAAACTGGACGACGTAAAGGGAATCCTTTTCGGAAAAGATCTGGATACAGGAGAATATATAAGTCTTCCCGTAGATTCCAGGCTCAATAGAAATCTGGCCGTATGCGGCAGCCAGGGAAGTATGAAGTCCAGAGCATTTGCCAGAAATATGGCGCTTCAATGCGTGCGGCGAGGCGAATCGATGTTTATTTCAGATCCAAAAAGTGAACTTTATGAAGATCTGGCGGCATACTTTAAAGAGCAGGGCTATACTGTCAAACAGTTTAATCTGATCGATCTTTCTCATAGTAATGCGTGGGATTGTCTTGCAGAAATCGATGACGGCAGTATGATTGATGTTTTTGTGGATGTTGTGATCCGAAATACAACAGATAAATTCGACCATTTTTACGATAATGTGGAAATGGACCTTCTGAAAGCTTTATGCCTGTATGTATATGAGGAATATCCGGAAGGAAAAAAGACATTCCCGGAAGCGTATAAGTTACTGCTTAATAAATCCGTAGAAATGCTGGACAGTATTTTTGAGAGGCTTCCTACAAACCATCCGGCCAGAGGCCCGTATCAGTTATTCAGTAAAGCGGAAAAGGTGAAGGGGAATGCAGTTTTAGGACTTGGAACACGACTGCAGATCATGCAGAATAAACTGGTCCAGCAGATCACAAGTAATAAAGATATAGATCTGACGCTTCCTGGAAAACAGAAGTGTGCTTATTTCTGTATTACTTCTGATCAGGATTCTACCTTTGATGTGCTGGCAACACTGTTTACCTCTTTCCTTTGCATAAAACTGGTAAGGTTTGCAGACCGCACAGTAGAACGGAAACTCCCGGTAGGCATGAGTTTTATATTGGATGAATTTCCAAATATCGGTGTGATTCCTGACTTTAAGAAAAAGCTTGCGACAGCCAGAAGCAGGGGGATCGGGATGAGTATCATTTTTCAGAATATCCCCCAGATGATGAACCGCTATCCGGAAGGCCAGTGGGAGGAAATCATCGGAGGATGCGATATGTCTTTGTTTTTGGGCTGCAACGATATGACAACGGCTACATATTATAGTTCCCGTTCCGGGGAAGCAACCGTTGCGGTTGCATCCTGCAGGAAAAGTTATTATACTATACGGATGACGGATTATGTACCGGAGTATTCAGAAACCTCTTCCGTAGGAAAACGAATGCTGCTTTTGCCGGATGAAGTTCTGCGGTTCCCTTTGGACGAAATGCTTTTGATTATCCGAGGGCAAAAAATCCTGAAGTTAAAGAAGATGGATTATACAGAACACCCGGATTCCAGACATCTCAAACTGAAAAAAACAGAAGATTTTATACCAGAGTGGTATCAAAAGATGCAAAAAGAGAAGATTTCTTTTGAAGAAGCAGATCCGGAGCAGGAGCGTTCTCTGCGTGTTCAGGCGGAGGAAGAGAAGCAGGAAGAAGAAATTTTGACTCTGCAGGAAGAACTCCCGAAAAAGAAACCGGGAAAGAAAGCCGGGGATGCAGCATCCGTATTCAAGGTGGAGGATCTGTTTGGATAATATACAGGAGGTTGTATACAATATGGATGTCAAGAAGAATACACTGACCAGACATACATTCCGGAAACTGCTCTTTCAGGAATTTGGCATAGAGATCGGAGAGGAAGAATCCGAAAAGATAGAATTAGCGGAATCCTGTATTGAGATTTATAACAGCATGGAAGAGTTTTATGAAAAGACCGGCTGGGATAAGGACAATCCGGAACACAGCAGCCAGGAATATCTGGAGCAAAACCATATCTGCCGAGACATTCAGGGCAAGATCTGGTATTTTTCGAGAATCCGCTGGGAGGAAGGTTTAAAGAGTCTTCTTGCGGAGAAAGGAACTCATGAGTAGGCAGCAGGCGGAACTGTTGCTTGGTTGAAGCTTACAATTTCATATGGAGCAAAGAAATACGGGCACAGGGAAACAGTCAAAAAGGCTGTTTTTTTGTGCCTTTTTTGAAAGGAGATTATATGGCAGAAGCAATGAAAACTGAAGAAAAAGAAATGCCCAGGGCAGTCATGCCAGGGTCAGTCCTCACAATCGAAGTGGACTCCAGCATTGAGAGCAGTCAGGAAAAGGAAGAAGCCAGATGGCACCAGCTCTTAAATGCCCAGAGGACACGAAAAATTTTAACCGGACCGCTTAGCGGCATTGAAAAACTGGAAAGCGGCTGGACGGTGGCCGTGACTTATTTCAACGGATACCGGATCATTATCCCCATGTCCGAAATGATGATCAATTTAAAGGGCGATGGTCGGGAGAATGCGGATACCTTGAACCGTCAGGTCAGGATTGCCAATAATATGCTGGGCGCTGATATTGATTTTATCATCAAAGATCTGGATGAGGCGTCCAGAAGTGTGGT
>ERZ1643249.1345-NODE-1345-length-24965-cov-4.689683_pt1 | contig 24965 bp, 32 predicted proteins | sample MGYA00579263_ERZ1643249 | MGnify/ENA primary metagenome ERZ1643249 (study PRJEB29033, sample SAMEA4952264) | chicken gut metagenome | biome: Broiler Chicken; feature: Gastrointestinal Tract; material: Caecum | place: Ireland | collected 2018 | study: Broiler...
TGATATAGGATATTCTTCCCTTGACATTGGGTAGCTTCGACATCTGTATAAATGAGTGTCTTGCCATATACTCCTTCCTCCCGTGACGGGCATACTCTTTTTGCAACCGATTTATCGGTTGCCGCTGTTTCGGCGGCGTAAGCAGACGGGCAGCGAAGAAAACATCGTGCTGTTTTCTTCTGTATCATAGCGGAGAGGTTTTATGCAGGCACAGGTCAAATACGAAAGTGAAATCAGGACTGCGGTTCTTGGCAATCGGACGATTACCGTTCATAATCTCACGCCCATTCTTTCCCCACAGGAGCAGGACAAGCGCAACCGTGAGATCGAACAGCGGCTTTTTGAAGTGTTCCTCACATACGCCGGACAACGGGGGTAGGCCAGAGTCATCCTTGTTGATTGGGGGCGGCAGTCGATTGACAAAAAGGCCAGCATCAGCATTGAAAGTCAATTTGAGTTTTGCCGCTACGAACTAAAGGCGGTGAGGGTAAGGAATACAAAGACAAGAGCTACTCTGGCAAGTTTGAACGCCAGAAACGGTGTTACCTACTTGCGGTGCAAGCAACGGGCAGACAATAAGAGCTGCGAGGGGGCCGGTACGCTGACCGCGCAAAGCATGGAGGCGTTTGTCTACGGCGAGATGATTAAGAAGGTGCGGAAATTCCACATGCTGAAAGGCGGAAAGGAATGTGGCAATAGAGATCAGCAAAGACGAGCTTAGTACAGGAAGCTGGAAAGGGAGTGGACAGATGATGTTCTGCTCTCTTTTCGCATGAGCGATAAATAAAAAGACAAGGAAATAAACAAATGGTATAATGAAGAAAAACCAGGTCGACAGATTGGAATTTATCTGGTTCAGGCCATCTTTATTATGATGAAAACTTAAACGAGGAAGGAAAAAAGAAGAAATTATACAAGAGCTGCTGATAGAAGCCAGAACATGGAAAATGAAATCGATAATATAATGAATGGTTAACTCTGTCCAATTGAGACAAAATACGGGAGGGAAAGAAATGGATTGTGAAGGAATCAAACGCCATGGAAAGGATAACGTGATACTTGAAACCGAGAGACTGTATCTGAGAGAGATGAAGCAGTCCGATTATCAGGCATTGTGCAGAATATTACAGGATGATGAAACTATGTATGCATATGAAGGGGCTTTTAGTGATGCTGAAGTACAGGAATGGCTGGATCGACAGTTCGAAAGATACCGGAAATGTAATTTCGGATTATGGTCAGTCATTCTGAAAGAAACGGATGAAATGATCGGTCAGTGCGGTGTTTCCATGCAGGAGTGGAAAGAGAAAGAAGTGCTGGAAGTAGGCTATCTTTTTGAGAGGCGTTATTGGCACAGAGGCTATGCGACAGAAGCGGCAAGGGCATGTAAAAAGTATGCATTTGAAATACTGAAAGCAGATGAAGTCTGTACAATTATCAGAGATATTAATACAGCTTCTCAAAGGGTAGCGCTGAGAAATGGGATGATAAAAAAGGATACATGGACAAAACATTACAAAGGCGTTGACATGCCGCACTACCGGTATGTGGCATATCGCTGAGATTATCTCTGACGCATTCACATAAAGAATAAAACTCAAAAAATATATGGAGGATAAAAGAAATGCAAAAAAAGGCCGCATGGATAGCCGTAACGATTTTAATTTTGATGATGACCGTAATGGGATTCTTCTTTTTGATTAACAGAAGGGAGTACACTTTAGAGCTTCCGAAAGCGGAAGATTTGAAAAGTATAGCAATAGCTGCCGATGCCATGAATGCAGATGTTACAAATGTGGAGGAAATCAAGGATATTATTTATGTAATCGGGGATGGAGGGAGGACGACCAAAAGGGAGAGTTTGAATGATTCTCCTGCTAATGCCGAGATACCGATAAAGATTGAATTCTGTTTTGCCAAGGGGGAAAGTTCTCTCTTGTATATTTACACACAGGACAATCGATATTATATAGAACAGCCATATAATGGGATTTATCAAATCAGCGGGGATGAGTATAATTCTATAGCGAAATATGTTTTATGATTTTTCCAGACGCTCAGAACATTTTTTGCTAATAATCCTGATGCACTGAATAATCTGCAGAAAAATACCTAGGAAATCAATTTAGGATTTACTGAGAAAATATAATGAGTATTTTTAATGAAGTTAGACATTTTAGGGATGCAATTTATTTGGAAAGAGGAATTATTACACATTAAGTCAATTGTGTTTCCCAATATGATAAAGTAGGAATTTTCCGTTTTGGAAAATGGTAATTACATTGAATCCTGAGTGTGATAATCTAATGTGTTATATAAAAATAGTAAAAATCCGTTGATTTCTGCGGTGGTAACCTGCCGTTGGGATACGCTGATCTAATTCTGAACGGCGATCCCGAGACGTATATTTCTCTGATCTTATGCTATACGTTTAAAATATATCATCGGAGGACAGTACACCCTAGTGTAGGGGATCGTAAGCGTCATGCTTGCAGGCCGCCTGTCAGATAAGATGTCGAGTGAGCTCGATTATTACAGTAATGTAGTAGCCGGGGGTTGTTTTTATTTTTCAGAAGGATTAAAATGAAAAAGCGAAAGTATCCCTTACCCCATTAACTGCAGATGATCGTGAACAGTTTATTCTGGATAATCAGTGGGCGTTCAAATACGGTGCAATGATTGAGTTCGGAGAGTGCGACGATTCCGGTTCCGATGAAATGTTCCGCTTTCAAAAAATTATGAATAACATTTCGGAGAATAAAAATGAATAGTTCAGAATTATATGCAAAAACAGCACCTGTAAAGCTATTCTTTATAATAGCAATTCCCGGCGCTATCAGTATGATAGCTTCCTCTTTGTGGGGATTATTTGATGGTATTTTTGTCGGTAACATTTTGGGTGAAACCGCCTTTGCCGCACTTAACCTGGCATTTCCCCTGGTGCTTATCAATTTCTCGCTGGCAGATCTTATCGGTGTAGGTTCTGCGGTAAACATTTCGATATTACTCGGGAAAGAGGAACATGATAACGCTAACAACTATTTCACCTGCTCAGCCCTGATGATTTTCATTATAGGCTGTGTCACAGGATTATTTCTATTTATTTCCGCACCATTCCTTATGCAGTTGATGGGAGCCGAAAATGAACTGGAAACGATGGCTGTGCAGTATGCCCGTGTGTACGCTATCGCTTCTCCGTTTACAACGATGATTTTTGCTGTAGATAATTTTCTCCGTATCTGCGGCAAAATCAAAAGCAGCATGACGCTTAATATCGTCATGTCTGTTTTGATTTTAGGCTTGGAATATCTGTGTCTGTCGGTACTGAAAATGGGTATCGGAGGTTCTGCCGCTGCTGTCAGCGTAGGTATGTTCATCTGTACCATTATTGCACTGTATCCGTTTGCGAGAGGAAAGCTAATGCTGAAATTCTGCAAACCTCAGTTCAATGTCCGCATGATACGACAGATCGTTGCAGGAGGAAGCCCTAATTTCTTAAACAACATCGCCGGACGTCTTACATCCATCATTATGAATGTTGTTCTGCTGAAAATGGGCGGCTCTGTGGCTGTCAGCGTTTACGGCGTTCTGGCATATGTTGGCGATACTCTCCAGCAGTTACTTTACGGAACTTGCGACGGTATGCAGCCTGCTATAGGGTATAACTGGGGTGCAGGTAATACATCAAGGATAAAAGGTCTGATTAAATGCTGTGTTACTGCCTGTGCAGTTATTTCCATTATGGGAACAGCGCTCATGCTTCTGATACCGGAAACAATCGTTTCTCTGTTCATGCAGGAGAGCGAAAAAGAAGTTTTGAAAATGGCGGCATATGCTTTGAGAATCTATGGATTGACTTTCTTAACAAGATGGTTTGGATTCTCTGTCCAAAGCTTTCTTACAGCTTTGGAAGTTCCTTTACCCGCAACAATCCTGTCTGTTTCCAATGCGCTTATTGTTCCGGTTGCGTTGCTTCCTGTATTATGGGCGTTGAAGCTGGACGGCGTTTGGCTGAATACGCCGATTACGTCGCTGCTCGTTTCCGCGCTTGCGTTTGTCTTTTTCATGCGATTAAGGAGAACGCTTTTTGCTAAATAGCATGAAAGCCCCCGTCCATTGTTCTACGCTCCGACTTGCGGACAAAGTGTCCCGAAGTTGCGGCAACACTCTCGGAAAAATAGCAGGACAGCGGGCGACTGTCAAAGCTGAAATAAACGGGCTGAACCGCATCATAAACGTTGGACAAGAAAACCAACGAAAGGGGTGCAGTTCAATGCGACGTTCATCTTGACCGTTGACTGGCTCGGCTGGATTTGCTAATAAAGAGGAGAACGAAGAAGTTATGCGTTCTCTTCTTTTTTTACGAGAAAGAAAATGACTGGATGGTATAATGGACAAAATGGTTTGATAAAATGGAAGCCTGGGAGAATTTATTATCTATTATCGCGGCAAGGTCGTAGGCGGTATCGATGATGACAGATTACTTGTAAAGCCGATAAAATCAGCGATTTCTTATATGCCGGCAGCTTTGTATGAATTACCAATACCTAAATCTAAAAGGAAGAAATAGGAAAATATCTATTTATGGAGCTATAACTTTGAGTAAGATGAAACATTTTGTTTCAGAGCTTGCGAGAATTCATACAAGTATGCCGTCCGGGCAGCTGGACGGTTCTTTTTGGGTTGATAAGGCAATTCCTGTGCTTTCAAATCGACTGAAAAAATTAAATGATGAATGTATCCTTTTAAGAAATTAGTATATATCATACGCTTTGGACTGGATGATAAAATGTTGCTGTATTTTCGGCCAATGGAAATGTCTGATCTGATAAATGATAAAAATGACAGGGGAATGTCGGAATGTCATAATAGATAAAAACAATACGGCAACCTGAGATTTGATAGGGAGATAAGATATGAGAAAAGTCAGTCTATTTACTGCAATGAGTCTTGATGGATATATAGCCGATAGTGAAGGTGGCGTCAATTGGCTGAGAGGGCAAGGTGACGATAGTGAAAACATTGACTCTTATTCTGAATTTGTAAAGGATATAGATACAATATTGATGGGGAGAAATACTTATCATCAACTTATTACCGAGCTTTCTCCTAATGTGTGGGTATATGAGGATTTTATAACTTATGTAATTACGCATAAGGAGGATATTTCTTCTGAGAAAATTATATTTGCAAATAAAAACCCTGGTGATTTAATAAAAAAGTTAAAAAAAGAAAACGGAAAAGGAATTTGGGTTTGCGGTGGAGCTAATATCGTTCAGCAGTTAGTAAACGAGAATTTAATTGATATCTACTATATTACTGTAATTCCAACAATCTTAGGTTCAGGTATTCGACTTTTTGAAAATGGAAAAGATGAAATTAAATTAAAATTAATTAATACGCAAGCTTATAATGGTATGATAGATTTAGTTTATACACGAAGATGAATTGTCCTGCATGTGTTACATTTAATTAAGTAAAAATTAGTGTACTCGATTTTCATGTGGAATACAATGGGAAGATTCTGTTTAATCCAGATTTACTTCTCCCCATTTTGATATCTCAATAAAAACAGGAATAAGTGCTTTTCCTTTTTTTGTTAAAGAATATTCTACATGAGGAGGAATTTCATTAAATTGCTCACGATAAATAATTCCTAATTTTTCTAAATCTCTAAGTGTAGAAGTAAGCATAGAATTAGTAATTGCAGGAATGGATTTCTTTAATTCTCCAAATCGCAATGATGTATGTTTACACAGTTCAAAAATAATATGTGTTCTCCATTTTCCATTTAGTATATTTAATGTGCGATGAACTGGACATTGTTCGTCAATCACTTCTGTTGATAAAACTTTCTCTAAATATTGTTCTGCAGTTAAGTTTGATTTCATATAATTGCCTCCATTATAGTATCTTTTATGCTACTTAGTTGTTTCAATCTGCGTACTTGTGTACTCTATTTATACATGGTATTATAACGCTACTAAGTAGTCAAGGAGGAATTTATATGGAAACACAATCTACACTTTTAAATAGGCATTCATGCAGAGAATTTACTGAAGAACAAATAAAAGAGAATGAATTACAAACTATTTTACAGGCTGCAAATTCTGCGCCAGTATCTTTGGGAAACTATGATGATGTAGAACTTTGCATTATTCAAAACAGAGAAATGATTGAAGAAATTGAGCAAACTGTTTCAACAATCATGCCATCAATGGGAATACATTCTGCTTACAAAGCGCCAACACTCATTTTTATCAACGGAAAAAGAGAAACCGCAGAAAAGGAATATCTTCCATATTGCAATGCTTCATGTATCGCTGAGAATATTATGCTTTCAGCAACCGACTTAGGTTTGGGAAGTGTATATTTATATGCTGTTCCATTCATATTAAGCCAAATACCACAGCTCTGTAAGAAATTAGAAATCAGAAATGATTTCTTTCCTGTTGCCGCAGTAGCTGTTGGAAATCCCCAACATCAGCCCCCACTAAGAGAAAGTCAATTCGAAAAAATAAATAAGAAAATATTCTTGTAACAGGACGGAGATGAAACATGAATTCAAGTAAAAAAATCCAAGTAGTTATTTTTGGCGGAAATGGATATATCGGAAATACAATTATTGAAAGATGGTTGGAAAAAGATGAAAAAGTTGAATTTTTTTCTATTTCTCGTTCAGGAAAAGGGAAAATATTAAAACCCAATGTTCATTATTTGAAAGCAGACGTAACTAATTTAGAGCAGGTACGATCCGTCTTTCCTGAATGCGCGGATTATATCATTGATTGTGTCGGCATTTATACAAAAGATAAAGAGCAACTTGAAAAATATAATCTTTTGCCTGCTAAAGTAATGCTGGAGATAGCAGAAGAAAAGTCTGTGAAAGGGTTAGGATATATTGGCGGAGTTATGGGACCAAAGGAATTTACAAACAGTAAATCTCAAACTATCGAGATGCTTTGTTCTGGCAAACACAAAATATCTTATGTTGAGCCTACTCTTGTATATGGAAACGGACGCAATGACACGTTAGCCAAAATGGTTCCATTATTAAAATTCATGGGTGTATTTTTTAAGAAAATGAAACCAGTTAAAGTTAATGATTTAGCTGATGAATTGATTTCAAAGCTTATAAAATAATTTCTTATAACTATGATATTATAATAGGTACAGTTGCAAGTGTGGTTTTTCATATTTCCTCTTTTATATATTCAAGAAAGAAAATGATAGGGAAATGGCCGGTAAAAAATATAAAAATAATGATAATTATTGTTGCTATATTAAATTTTTTATGTCTCGCATTTGAAGCTTTTAATTACGCTTTTCGTATCGTTGATTTCGGAATGATGATCATAATTTATCGTGGAATCACGATGGTTAATTGTGTACTTTTAGCCGGAATGCTGGGAGAAACCGTCCGAAATAAAGGCAGAATCGGAAAGCCTGACAATTAAAAGGATTGTTTATCTTCATGGGAACTTAGGGGTACAAGGGATGTATTTTATCTATCAACATAAACCTGTACTTCATAATTTCATTGCAAAATGCCTGATACAACAATGAGTTGTACTGTAAATGTCGGCTCTACGCCATATTTTGTCGGGGCTATGTGTATTAACTCTCGCAACGTTTGTTTTCTGTTTTCTTCAGTGCAGTTAGCGCACAAGTATTTTCCTTTTGGCAAAACCTTTAATCCGTCTGTATTCACATAATGAATACAGACAGCAAAGAGCCTTGTTGTTTCGTTTTCGGTGTATATACCAGCTAAATCCTCAAAGGAAAACAAAATTTTCGTCAGCCTTTTTTTCTGCCTGCGCTAAAAAGTCGATGATCTTTTCAAGATCGTCATATTCTAAAACCTTTTTTATCTCCTGTAAAGGCAAATCCATAAGCTGCAAAGCCCGTACCGTATTCAACCGAACAATGTCCTGCCCGGTATAATAGCGATAATTGGTCCATTCGTCTTTTTGCCTGGTTTCACCAATCCAATGCGGTCATAATGCCGCAGAGTTTCGCTTGTTTATAAAACGGCTTTTAAAAGGCAGATCTGACTGTATTAAAGAACAGGACAGATAACAGGTGCGCTAAGATTGTGCACGGGTTCAAACTAACAGTTGCATATAAATAAATAGGTGATATAATATCTCTAACGTCAGTAGAAAAGAGTATCAGGAGCTTTTCCTGTACTGGCGCTGGAATTAAAAAATACAATAAAATAATTGTTTTTGTATATCTTTAGGGTATACACCGGAGGAGATATGAAGATCATTATTGTAGGGTGCGGAAAAGTCGGCAGCACCCTGGCAGAAGAACTATGCGAAGAGGATCACGAGCTGATCGTGATTGACAGGAATCCCCAGAAGATACAGCAGCTATCCGAGAGCCTGGATGTTATGGGGCTCTGCGGAAACGGCTCCAGTATACAGGTGCTTTCAGAAGTCGGTGTGGAGGACGCGGATATTTTGATTGCTGTCACAGGTTCGGACGAACTGAACCTTCTCTGCTGTCTGATCGCAAAAAAGGTAAGCGACTGCCACACGATCGCGCGTGTGAGAAATCCGGTCTATCACAGAGAACTTCATTTTATCAGGAAGAAGCTGGGCATCTCCATGATCATCAATCCAGAATTGGCGGCGGCAACGGAGATATCAAGGCTGCTCCGTTTCCCTTCGGCGATCAAGCTGGATACATTTTCTAAGGGAAAGGTGGAGCTTTTAACGTTCAAAATGCTTCCAGAGTTTGGGCTGAACGGCATGACGGTGGCGCAGATCATGGACAGGCTGCGGTGTGATGTCCTTATCTGCGGTGTGGAAAGAGGGGAAAAGGTATATATCCCTTCTGGAAATTTTGTGCTGGAGGATCTGGATTTTGTTTCCATTATCGCAACTCCGAAGAATTCTGCACTGTTCTTTAAAAAGATCGGTGTTCACACCCATCAGGTGAAAAATGCCTTGATTGTAGGGGGAGGAACTCTGGGGTATTATCTTGCTGCGCTTCTCTCTGATATGAAGATCCGTGTAAGCCTGATTGAATTCAACAGAGAGCGGTGTGAGGAGATCAGTGAACTTCTGCCGTCAGTGACTGTCATCTGTGGGAACGGCACAGATAAGAAGCTTCTCATGGAGGAAGGGCTGGCTCGTGCAGAATCTTTTGTGACTCTGACTAACATGGACGAAGAAAATATTCTTCTAAGTCTTTTTGCCAAAAAGATCTCTCAGGCTAAGATTGTGACAAAAGTCAACAGGATTGCCTTTGATGATATTGTGGACGGACTGGACCTGGGAAGTGTGATTCATCCGAAATACATAACTGCAGATTATATTCTCCAGTATGTAAGGGCAATGGGCGCCTCTCTGAGCAGTAACGTGGAGACACTGTACCACATCCTGGACGGACAGGCTGAAGCGCTGGAATTTGCTGTCAGGGAGAATTCTGCCGTGACGGGAATCCCTCTGTCAGATTTAAGGTTGAAGGACAATTTGCTTGTAGCGTCGATCAACCGCGGCGGCGTGGTACATATCCCCCGGGGACAGGATATCATACAGCCCGGAGATACGGTTATCATCGTTACAAGTGTGAAAGGACTAAACGATCTGACTGATATATTAGCAGGAAAATGACTCTGACATAATATTAAGAAAAATGATTCTGTTATTGCAGAGGAATCGGCTTCGTCCAAGAGCGGGATCAGGATAAATATACAGAGGACCGGGGAACCGGCGGGGGAATAAAATGAACTTTTCAATTGTTAGATATATCATAGGGTATGTCCTTATGACTGAAGCGGCTTTTATGGCGCTTCCGTGCATTGTGGCGCTGATCTATCGGGAACAGGAGGGATGGGCGTTTGTCATAACAGCTGTGCTCTGTCTTCTTCTGGGAGGCCTTCTCCACCATAAAAAACCAGAGAATAGGATATTCTATGTGAAAGAAGGGTTTGTCACAGTGGCGCTGAGCTGGATCGTGCTCAGTGTGATGGGGAGTATTCCCTTTCTGCTGACAAAGTCTATGACAAATCCGGTGGACGCGCTTTTTGAAACAGTCTCCGGGTTCACAACAACGGGGGCCAGCATCCTTACAGATGTGGAAATACTATCTAAAACTGTGCTGTTCTGGCGAAGCTTTACTCACTGGATCGGGGGAATGGGCGTGCTCGTATTCCTTCTCGCCATCGTACACATGAAGGGCGGCGGCTCCCATATGAATCTGATGAAAGCGGAAAGCCCCGGGCCTTCTGTAAGCAAGCTTGTGCCGACGGTCCGCTCTACGGCGAAGATACTGTACCTGATCTATGTGGCGATGACGGTCATAGAAATCATACTTCTCCTGATCGGGAGGATGCCTCTGTTCGATGCGATCACCATTAGTTTCGGAACAGCGGGAACAGGAGGCTTCGGGATCAAAAATGACAGCATGGCAGGGTACTCTGTCTATCTTCAGGTGGTGGTCACTATATTCATGATCCTGTTCGGAGTGAATTTCAGCGCTTATTTTCTGATCCTCCGTAAGAAGTTTAAGCAGGCGTTTTCCATGGAGGAAGTGCGTGTGTATGTTTTGATCATACTGGTGTCCATTGCAGTCATTGCCGTGATGATAAAAGACATGTACGGTTCTATTGGGACTGCGGTGCAGCAGGCGGCGTTTCAAGTGGGGTCGATCATAACGACCACCGGATTTGCGACGACGGACTTTAATCTGTGGCCCGAAGTGCCGAGGACGATTCTTGTCCTTCTGATGTTCGTAGGCGCATGCGCGGGGAGTACAGGCGGAGGAATCAAGGTCTCTCGTCTTGTGATTCTGTTAAAGACTGTGAAGAAAGAACTTCATACGCTGCTCCACCCAAGGAGTCTGAGGAAACTCCAGATGGACGGACATCTGCTCGAGCATGAGACGGTCCGCGCAACGAATGTATTTCTTGTGGCGTATGTGCTGACTTTTGTGTTTTCTGTCCTTTTAGTAGGATTTGACGGGCATGACCTTATCACGAACTTTACCGGTGTGGCGGCGACATTGAACAATATCGGTCCCGGACTGGAGCTTGTAGGTCCGACCCAGAATTTCTCCATTTTCTCCAATGGGGCAAAGCTGGTGTTTATCTTTGATATGCTGGCGGGACGTCTGGAGATATTCCCGCTTCTCCTTCTCTTCGTGAGAGATACATGGAAGAAGTTTTAGAGGCATGAAAAAACGGCTTTACAGTTCCGTCTGAATACGGGCGGCTTCAGCACGCTATTTCTGCGTATTATGCTGCGGAGCCGTTTACACACTGCATATTAAAGATACTTCATAATTAACAGGCAATATAGTCAGATAAAAACAGGAAGGAAGCGTTTTATCATGGAAAGTCAGATCACAAGAGAGACAGCTCTTGAGCTGCTGAAAAAGTACAATAAGGAGCCGTTCCATGTCCGGCACGGGCTGACAGTGGAGAAGGTCATGCGCTGGTTTGCCGGAGAACTGGGATATGGAGAGGAAGCGGAATACTGGGCGATCACAGGTCTGCTCCACGATGTGGATTTTGAGCTGTACCCGGAGGAACACTGCGTAAAAGCACCGGATCTTTTAAGAGAGGCAGGTGTGGGAGAGGATATGATCCACTCTGTCTGTTCTCATGGATATGGACTGTGCTGCGATGTAAAGCCGGAGCACGAGATGGAGAAGGTGCTCTTTGCCGTGGACGAGCTGACCGGGCTGATCGGCGCGGCCGCCCTGATGCGTCCGTCGAAAAGCGTGATGGACATGGAAGTATCCAGTATCAAGAAGAAATTCAAGGACAAAAGGTTCGCTGCCGGATGCTCCAGAGATACGATCCGCACAGGTGCGGAAAATTTGGGCTGGGAGCTTTCGGAACTGTTTGACAGGACTTTAAGAGCCATGCAGTCCTGTGAGGAAGAGATCCGCACAGAGACGGAGACAACAGGGGCATGAGACAGAATACAGGTGGATTTTCTGATTGTATTTTTGATCTCTACGGAACGCTTGTGGATATCCGCACAAATGAAGAAAAACCGGAAGTGTGGGAGAGGCTGTCTCAGTTCTACGCATATTACAGGGCTTTTTATGCCCCGGAAGAAATGCATGCGGCGTATGACAGGCTTACAAAGAACTTAAGCGCCGGAAAAGAGGGGGTTCGCCGGGATTCCCACGAAGCTTTTCCGGAGATCCAGATCGAGGAAGTATTCCGGGCGCTTTTTGAAGAGAAAGGCGCGGAGGCAGATGAACCGCTGGTAAGACATGCCGGGCAGTTCTTCCGTATCCTGACGACAGAGAAACTGCGTCTCTATGACGGAACGAAAAAAATGCTGCAGACACTGCGAGACAGAGGAAAAAAGGTGTATCTGCTGTCCAATGCGCAGAAGATATTCACAGAATATGAGATGAACGCGCTGGATATCACTCAGTATTTTGATGCTATTTTTCTTTCATCAGAGCATGGCTGCAAAAAGCCGGATTCACAGTTTTTTCAAAAGATGATCGACACATGTCATATAAAACCTGACAAGGCCGTCATGGTAGGGAATGACGGTGCATGCGATATCGAAGGAGCAAAGCGGTCAGGGCTGTCTACGGTTTATGTGCGGACAGAAATATCACCTGAGGAAACTTTGCCGGATGCGGATCATGTGCTGGAGAAGATGGACATGGTGCGGATCACAGAGCTTTTGTGTGGAAGATATATGGTCTTACGAAGATCATGGAACACTTAGCTCCGGAGGCAAAGAAAAAGATTTGACAGAAGGAGGATGTATCATGGTACATCACATTGTTATGTGGAAATTCAGACCAGAGATTAAAGAAGAGGAGAAAGCGGGATTAAAGGCAGCGATGAAGGAAAATCTGGAGTCACTTGCCGGAAAAGTGCCGGGGCTTGTGAAACTGGAGTTCGTGGAGACGCCTCTTGCATCCAGTACTCACGACATGGCGCTTGTAAGCACGCTGGAGAAAGCGGAGGATATCGGTGTGTATGCCAGTCACCCTGCACATGTCAAAGTGGCGGACACTTATGTGCGGCCCTTTGTGACCGAGAGGGCATGTCTGGATTATTAAGAGAGGAATAGGACGGAATATGCCGCACATATACTCTTTATAAAGGGCGTATGTGTGGCATTTTTATGGATAGAGGACAGATCGGTGAGAGGCTTGCGTCAGCTGCAAGTATGCCGAAAGATGTAGTCATGGGGGCAGCGGTGGTCACTGTGCTGGGAGACTTTGAAGTGTGCATCGGCAATTACCGGGGCATTACGGAGTATACAGAAGAACTCGTGCGCGTACAGACGAAGGGCGGACAGATCCGCCTGACAGGCAGGAAGCTTCAGGTACAGTATTATACCAATGATGAGATGAAGGTCACGGGAAAGATCCATACCCTTGAATTTATTGACGGGAGGAAAGAAGAGTGATCCGTTCGTTCATCCGTTGGTTAAAAGGATATGTAAAACTCCGTATCGAGGGCTATTCGCCGGAGCGTTTTCTGAATCTGTGTTCCTTCCACCAGATCTATATATGGGGTCTGGCACCCGTGGGGAACGGGTATGAGATGTATATGAGCATCTCGGATTTCAGGAAGCTTAAGCCCTTTGTCAGAAAAACGCACACCCGGGTCGTTTTGTGTCGGAGATGTGGGTTTCCTTTTTTTCTTGCCCGCCACAGAAAACGAAAGCTCTTTTTTATCGGGCTTTTTCTGTGTGCGGTTCTTCTGAAGGGATATTCACTTTTTATATGGGATATCCATTTTGAAGGAAATGAGAAATGGCCGGATGAGACACTGGCGGAATTCTTAAGGTCGGAAGGAGTCGCTCCTTGTATGCTCAAGAGCAAAGTGGATTGTCCGGGTATTGTAAAAGCGATGCGAAAGGAATATAATGATATCGTTTGGGTTTCTGCGTCCATCGACGGCAGCAGGCTGAATGTGCAGGTTAAGGAGAACGAAGATACCTTTCGAGAGGAGGATGTGAGCGTTTCTCCGGAAGAAAACCCTACAGATCTGATCGCATCCGCCGACGGGGTGATCACAGAGATTGTCACGCGTTCCGGCGTACCGCAGGTCCATGTGGGAGATACGGTAAAAAAAGGGGATCTTCTTGTGCTGGGCAGAGTGGAAGTGGTAAATGACAGCCAGGAAGTGATCGGATATCAATATCACGCATCTGACGCCGATATATTTGCGGATACACAGATCGAGTATTCGGACAGCATCTCACTGACTTATCAGAAAAAGGTATATGACGGGAAAAAGAAGTTCCAGCCATTTATCCGTCTGTGGGATAAAACGATATCCGTAGGAAGCATACGGAACAAATATAAAAACAGCGAGACCTTTACTTCGGAGACGCAGATGAAGATCGGTGAGAACTTTTACCTGCCTTTTTCTTATGGCATGAAAACAGCAAAATCCTATTCCTTTGTGGAACAAACATATACAGATGAGGAGGCAAGGCAGATATTGAGCCGGAATTTTCACCGCTTTTGCGAGGAATTAGAGGAAAAAGGTGTTCAAATACGGGAAAATAGTGTTAAAATACAACTACATGAAAATTCTGCCGTTGCTTCGGGCATCCTGTATCTGAATGAGAGGATCACCGAGGAGACGGATACGGAAATTTTAACCATTGAAAGGAAAGAAACAGATGAGTCTGTCGGAACTGATGATCAATATACCGGCTGAACATGAGGCGAACGTGTTCGGACAGTTTGACACATATGCAAAGAAACTGGAGCGGACATTCCATGTCACGCTGATTGCCCGCGACGGGAGCACCAAGATCGTGGGAGAGAGCGCGGCGGCGGAAAAAGCGCTGCGGGTGCTGACACAGCTTTTAGAGCTGTCAAAACGGGGAAACACTATCACAGAGCAGAATGTGGATTATGCCATTTCGCTGGTCTTTGAGGATCATGAGGAAGGGATCGTGGAGATCGACAGGGATCTGATCTGCCATACGCTGCAGGGAAAACCGGTCAAACCGAAGACGCTCGGACAGAAGACCTATGTAGATACCATCAGGAACGGGATGATCACCTTCGGACTGGGACCTGCAGGCACAGGTAAGACATATCTTGCGATGGCAATGGCAATCACGGCGTTTAAGCGCAATGAAGTGAGCCGTATCATCCTGACGCGCCCCGCCATTGAAGCAGGAGAAAAGCTGGGATTTCTTCCCGGCGACCTTCAGAGCAAGATCGACCCGTATCTGCGGCCGCTCTACGACGCGCTCTATCAGATCATGGGTGCGGAGAGTTTCATCAAAAATTCAGAGAAGGGGCTGATCGAGGTGGCGCCCCTTGCTTACATGAGAGGACGTACTCTTGACAATGCCTTTATCATACTCGACGAGGCTCAGAACACGACTCCGGCGCAGATGAAGATGTTCCTGACAAGGATCGGCTTTGGCTCCAAGGTCGTTATCACCGGAGATTCCACCCAGAAGGATCTTCCTGCCGGGGCAGTGTCCGGACTTGACGTAGCCGTAAAAGTGGTACAAGGCGTAGAGGGGATCGGCATCTGTACCCTGACGAGCAAGGACGTGGTGCGTCATCCTCTTGTACAGAGGATCGTCAAAGCCTACGAGGAATACGAGAAGAAAACGGAGAAAAGGAACTCGTCAAGGACAAAAGGAAGCAGGAGGAGAACGACATGACCCTGTTTGTGGAAGAGGAAGGAAGCGTGAAGCTCCCCTTTGATGTAAAAGAGACGGCAGAGCTTATGATAGAGACTGTCCTTGAACACGAAAGCTGTCTCTATGAGGCAGAAGTTGAGCTTCTTCTTACGACAGATGAAGAGATCCATACGATGAACCGGGAGCACAGAGGGATCGACCGCGCCACGGATGTGCTTTCGTTTCCGATGTTGGATATCCAGATACCCGGGGATCTCTCTGGTGTGGAGGGAATACCCGGTGCTTTTGACCCGGAATCCGGAGAACTGATGCTGGGAGATATCGTGATATCCAAGGACAAGGTCATTGCACAGGCAGAAGAGTACGGACATTCTGTAAAAAGAGAGTATGCATTTCTTATCGCTCACAGTATGCTCCATCTTCTGGGATATGACCATATGGACGACGATGAACGGCTCGTGATGGAGCAGAGACAGCGAGAGATCATGGAGAAGGCAGGAATCCTGCGTTAAGCTTGAAATATAGGAAGCTGGAGGAAATATACATGTCAGATACACCAAAGACGAGAGCGAAGTCCGCACGCAAGGACGATTTTATCGCGCAGGGCGCCATGCTTGCGGTCGCGACCGTGCTCACCAAAGTCATAGGGGTGATATACAGGATACCCCTTGCCAATACGCTGGGAGATACGGGAAACGGATTTTACGGATATGCGTACCAGATCTATGCAATGGCACTTATGGTCTCATCCTTAAGCCTTCCGACGGCAGTGTCAAAACTTGTATCGGCAAAGATGGCAGTGGGGCAGAAGAAAAACGCTGTCCGTGTGTTCCTTTGTTCGATGATGTTCGGGGTGGGAATCGGACTTGTGGTGACAGGAGTGATCTTCTTTGGGGCAGATGCCATCGCGGTACACGGCATGAAGTCGCCGCTGAGCGTCTACGCGCTTAAGATGCTGGCTCCGGGTCTGTTCCTTGTGGCAGTTATGGCAGTTATCCGCGGATATTTCCAGGGGCTCGGTTCCATGATGCCGACGGCGGTCTCTCAGATCATCGAGCAGATCATCCGTGCGGTCGTCAGTATTGTCGGGGCAAGCATTTTTATTGATATCGGAACGCGGGCGGGAGAAAAGACAGGTGAAGAACTCTTAGGACCTGCCTACGGAGCGGCAGGCGCTACGCTGGGAACCGTGCTCGGAGCGCTGATTGCCCTGATCTTCCTTGGATTTATTCTTTTTACATACAGAGGGAGAATGAAGCGGCAGTACCGTACAGATCACACCGGCAGGAAAGAGAGTTACCGCCACATCCTGAAGGTCCTTGTACTTACAGCGCTTCCCATTTTGTTCAGCACGGCGATATACAATATCAACCAGATATTAGACCTGACAATCTTCAATCATATCATGGAAGCACAGGGATATGTAGAGGAAGAATACATGGCGCTTCAGGGAATTTATTCAGGGAAGTACGACCCGCTGGTCAATGTGCCGCTTTCCATCTCTTCCGCGCTGTGCGCTTCCGTGGTGCCCAGCCTTACGGCGGCGGTGGCGAAGAGGTCAAGAAAATTAGTGCATGAGAAGATTGATCAGACTTTGCGGCTTACGATGGTGCTCACCATCCCCTGCGGAGCGGGATTTCTTGTCCTAGCTTCGCCGCTCATGATCCTTTTGTATAATGACGCTTCAAAAACTCCGGCATATCTGCTTATGCTTGGGTCAGTGGTGGTCGTGCTTTATGGATGGTCGTCCATATCGAACTCTATTCTGCATGGATTGAACCATATCTCGACTCCGGCGATAAATGCATGTGCTGCGCTGGTGGTACATCTGGTGTCATTTGTGATTATGATGGCAGTGTTTAAGATGAACGTCTACGCACTGGCGGCAGGAAATATCATTTTCGCGATCTGTATGTGCTGGCTTAACCAGCGTAAGGTTCGCAGAGTGTGTGGCTTCCGCATCAATGTGGCGGATACGTTCATAAAGCCGCTTATCGCTTCAGGAGTCATGGGGCTTGTTGCCTATGCCGTTTATCTTGTTCTGGATCTTTTCGTGGGCGGACGCTGGATACCGGTTATTATCGCGGTGTGTGTAGCAATGGTGGTCTATGTGGTCGTAGTGCTCAAAATCGGGACACTTTCGGATGACGATATCGAAGCGCTCCCTATGGGAGTACGTCTTCTCCGCTGGTGCAAAAAACTCCGCCTCATGCCATCGTAATCAGGATGAGATCCATGTACTGTGATTGAGAAGAGCAGGAAAAGCAGGATATACATATCATTGTATAAAAAAGAAAAAGAAAGCCAATAATGTATGAAAAAAGGGGTAGATATTATGAAATCCAGATACATTATCGGCTTTTTTGCTGTCTTTCTCTTGGCAGGGATCATCCTGACAGCAGGTTATCAGTTTACCTATGACAAAGTGATGGAACGGCAGGCGGCGCAGGCGCAGGATGAGGTGTACGGTACAGAGAGCATCGCCGCTGAGGGCGGCGCAGTGAAAAATGATGAGGATGACGGCTATTATCTCCGGGAGCTTCATGGTTTCGTAGCAGTGTATCTGAGCGACAAAGAGACTGTCTATGAGTTTACCGAGATCCCGGTCAGTGATCTGCCGGAAGAGGTCCGCCAGGAGGTGGCAGAGGGAAAGTATATCTCCACTGTGAAGGAATTGTACGCGTTTCTTGAAAATTATTCCAGCTGATATATTGAAAACTATTGTAGCTGATGCTTCTGGACGAAGAAGGAGAAATAGTGTATAATAGCGTCGGCGTGCAGAGACGGGAAGTTTTGGCGGCATGCCGCATGTTCAGAATGTAGAAAGGGATATCCATGGATACACAGAAGATAGCAAGGATCAATGAGTTATACAGAAAGTCAAAGGCTGAGGGGCTGACCGCAGAGGAACAGAAAGAACAGAAACTCTTAAGGGCAGAGTACATCGAGGCAGTAAGACAGAACTTAAGAGGCCAGCTCAACAACATCGATATTGAAGAAAAAGACGGGACGGTCGTAAATCTTGGGGAAAAATACGGAAACAAAAGAGGAAATTAGAAAGCAGGCCCTCAAACTCCGGGCATCTATGGATGCAGAAAAGCGCAGTGCGGCGGGAAAGAAGATTCTGGAGAGGCTTTTGGAAGCTCCCTTTTATCAGGAAGCAGAAAGCATTTATTGCTATGCCTCTTTTCAGGATGAGGCAGATACGGCGGGCGTTATAGAGAAATCCTTAAGTCTTGGGAAGAAGGTTGCTGTTCCGAGGGTGATGGGAAAAAGAGAGATGGAGTTTTTCTTTATTGCCGGTATGGACGACCTGCGTCCCGGGATGTGGTCCATCCCCGAACCGGGCGCGTGGTGCTTCCGGGCGCCGAGGCCTGACGTGGATGCGCTGGTGGTACTGCCGGGGGCTGCCTTTGACCGCGCAGGGAGGCGCATCGGATATGGCGGCGGTTATTATGATGTCTATCTGGCGGGAAATACAAAGTGCCGGAAGGCAGCATTGGCATTTTCCGTACAGTGTATGGAGCGGATACCGTCAGAGGAGCACGATATTCGGACAGAATTCATTATCACGGAAAAGGAGCTGGTCAGATGCTTGCAGGATTACCCGCAGACCCGGTGATATTATTGGGTGTCATCAATACGAAACTAAGAGATTTTTATCCTTCGCTGGAAGCGCTTTGCGATGATATGCAGATCGATGGCAGGGAGCTTGCGGACAGGCTGGGGATGATCGATTATGCGTATGACCCCGGAAGAAACCAGTTTGTGTAGGGAGGATATTACATAAAGGAACAGTTTGTGCAAGAAAGACAAGGGAAAAAAGGACAGGAAGATATGGAAAATAACCGACAGAACGCGGCGGATATAGAGCGGGAGATACCCGTCTCGGAGCCGGAAAGACAATATTATTTTATCGAGAGAGCAAGAAATGATCTCAAAAAGATGGAGGAGGCTGCCGGGAGGCAGCTTAGTTTCTGTGTGACTACTTTCGGATGCCAGATGAACGCGAGAGATTCAGAAAAGCTGGTCGGGATACTGGAGCAGATCGGATACATAGAAGAACCGGAAGAGGAAAAGGCGGATTTGGTCATCTACAATACATGTACGGTACGCGAAAATGCAAATCAGCGTGTATACGGGCGCCTCGGGCAGCTGGGGCGTATCAAGAAGAAAAATCCGCATATGATGATCGCTCTGTGCGGATGTATGATGCAGGAGCCGGAAGTGGTGGAGAAGCTAAAGAAAAGCTATCGTTTCATAGATCTGATCTTCGGAACACACAATATCTACAAGTTCGCGGAACTCCTTGCGACCCGCATGGAATCGGGACATATGGTCATTGATATCTGGAAAGATACGGACAAGATCGTGGAGGATCTTCCCAGTGAGAGGAAATACTCTTTCAAATCTGGAGTCAATATCATGTTCGGCTGCAATAATTTCTGCAGCTACTGTATCGTTCCCTATGTAAGAGGGCGGGAGAGGAGCCGTGATCCCCGTGCTGTCATCCGTGAGATCGAACGGCTTGTGGCAGACGGTGTGACAGAAGTTATGCTGCTGGGTCAGAATGTCAACTCTTACGGGAAAACACTGGACAAACCGATGACATTTGCGCAGCTTCTCAGGGAAATCGAGAAGATCGAGGGGCTGGAGCGCATCCGCTTCATGACATCGCATCCCAAGGATCTCTCGGATGAATTGATCGAGGTGATGGGACAGTCAGAGAAGATCTGTAAGCATCTTCATCTGCCCGTCCAGTCGGGAAGCACCCGCATCCTTGAGAAGATGAACCGCAGATATACGAAAGAACATTATCTGGAACTGGTCAGAAAAATACGAAAGGCAGTACCGGACATTTCCCTGACCACAGATATCATCGTTGGCTTTCCGGGAGAAACAGAGGAAGACTTTCAGGAGACACTGGATGTAGTAAGACAGGTGCAGTATGACAGCGCTTTTACATTCATCTATTCAAAACGCACGGGAACACCTGCGGCGGCTATGGCGGATCAGGTGCCGGAGGATGTGGTGAAGAACCGGTTTAACCGTTTGCTGGCGGAAGTACAGGAGATCTCTGTCAAGAAGTGCTCTGTCTATGAGGGAAGCGTTCAGACCGTGCTTGTGGAAACAAAAAATGAACACGACGACAGCTTTATGACAGGAAGAATGAGCAATAATCTGCTGGTACACTTCCCCGGTGATGAGAGCCTGACCGGGAAATACGTGGACGTAAGTCTGGATGAGTGCAGAGGGTTCTACTATATTGGAAAGATCGTAAAAGGATAAAAAAGATTATATAATGAGGAAAAGAGGCGGTCTTTCTTTGGGAGGTATTCTCGCTTCACAGTACGTGTCAGAACATAGACGTAATATTTATGTATGCCGCCGCATGGGCAACACCATAGCGGCGGCTTTTTTACTGCAGTAATCCCCGGAATTTATTTCAGTCATATTTTCTCCCCCGCATCATATATTGTGTAAAGAGGTGGACAAGATGGAGAGAAGGGATGCAAAGGCTCAGATATTAAATATCCTTGCGAAAAGTATACGCAGGATCATGGAGAAGGAGGCAGTAGATTTTTCGGGTCTTCAGGAGATCCGGCTGCGCGTAGGCCAGCCTGTGAGGATTCTCTTAAGAAACAGGGAAAAAGTCCTTCCGTCTGAGGAGGGACCTCATATCGTTACGAAAGAAGAAGTGAGGGAGACAATGGAGTATATCAGCCATTACTCCCTCTACGCATATGAAAATGAATTAAGACAGGGATTTCTGACGATCGAAGGAGGGCACAGAGTAGGCGTGGCAGGGAAAGTGATCATGGAAAAAGAGAAGGTAAAGAACATTCAGTACATATCATCAGTGAATGTCCGTGTATCCCATGAGGTGATCGGATGCGCGGACCGTCTGCTGCCTTATATCACAAAAAACAGGCAGGTGTGTCACACGCTGATTATTTCCCCGCCATGCTGCGGGAAGACTACGCTCATCCGCGACCTGATCCGTCAGATATCAGATGGCGGCCCCTATGTAAAAGGCTGCTCTGTGGGCGTTGTGGATGAACGCTCTGAGCTGGGCGGATGTTATCTGGGCATCACTCAAAATCATCTCGGTACGAGGACAGATATACTGGACTGTTGTCCCAAGGCGGAGGGCATGATCATGCTTATCCGTTCCATGTCTCCGCAGGTGATCGCAGTGGATGAGATCGGAACAAGCGAGGACATTCGCGCCATTGAATATGCCATGCAGTGTGGGTGTAAGCTGATCGCCAGCGTCCACGGACTTGATATGGATGAGGCGACAAAGAAACCGGTGCTGGGTGAACTCATAAGGAGAAGGATGTTTGAGCGTTACGTGGTGCTGGGAAATGGAAAGCATCCCGGAGAGATCCGGGGAATCTATGATGAACGGGGGAGTGTGCTGTGCAGAGAGTGATCGGAGGGCTTTTGATCCTGACAGCAACAGGCGGCGCAGGATATGTATACGGGAGAGAGCTGAAACGTTATCTGGAAGGAATGCTGTATTTCCGTTATGTGATGAGTCTGATAAAAGGAGAGATCGCCTATGCCCATGCGCCTCTGCCGGAGATATTTTCCGAGGTGGCAAGGCGAGTGAAGGAGCCGTACCGCAGATGGCTTATAAAGACCGCGGGAGAGATGGAACAGAGGGAGGAATATGGATTCGCGAGGGCCTGGAACAGGTGCGTGGACAAGTATTTAAAAGAGCTGGGGCTGAAAAACGAACACTCGGTTCTGGCAAAAGAGCCGGGGACTTTTCTTGGCAGTCTGGAGAAAGATACGCTCGATCATGCCATGCAGCTATATTTAAATAAGGTGGATCTTGAGATAGAGAAGCTGCGAGAAGGACTTGAGGCAAAGACGAGGGTGGGAGGCTGTCTGGGCGTGATGAGCGGAATATTTCTCATCGTGATCCTGCTCTGATGTAGGAGGACACATGGACATAAATCTTATTTTTAAAATCGCGGCTGTCGGCATATTGGTTTCCATATTAAGCCAGGTGCTCAAGCACAGCGGCCGGGAGGAACAGGCATTTCTGGCCAGCCTTGCAGGACTGATCCTTGTGCTTACATGGGTTTTGCCCTATATTTATGATCTGTTTCAGACAATACGGCAGCTTTTTGCCTTGTGAATAACTTTCAGTTCTGTTTCAAAATGCACGGAAAATGTTCAGGGAACAGGGAATTATGACGCTAAATACAGGGGACAGGGAGGTGGGCAGGTGAGTGTGATACAGATAGGGATCATCGGAGTGATCGGGGCAGTGCTCGCCGTTCAGCTAAAGGGCGGAAAAGCAGAATACGGCATCTATGTGGGCATGGCTGTGAGCGTGATTCTGTTTTCTTTTATCATAGACCGTCTGGGAGTGTTTGTCAGTACAGTGGGAGAGCTTGCCTCTTATATTGATATGGATGCAGGGTATCTTGCCACCATGCTGAAAATGGTCGGCATCACCTATATTGCGGAGTTTTCTTCCGGCATTTGTAGAGATGCGGGATACCAGACGATCGCAGGCCAGATCGAGATATTCGGGAAACTGACCATTCTGGCGCTGGGAATGCCGGTGCTTTTGGCTCTTCTTGAGACAATACGGGAGTTTCTGTCATGAGCAGGAGAAAAGGGCAGCTTCTGCTGACTTTATTTCTGATTGTTCTTATTTTCAGCATCGGGACCCGGATAGTGGAGGCGGAAGAATCGACGGACGAGATTCAGAAGAAGGTGGAGGACGCCCTCATGGCGGAGTTTGATTTTGACGAGATCGAGGAGAGCCTTCAGGATATGTTCCCCGGGGAGAAGATATCCTTTCAGGATGTTGTAGGATCACTCATGTCCGGCGACACAGAGGAGACGGGAAGTCTCCTTGTTGAATACCTTACGGATTTGATCGGATATGAGTTCCGATATAACAGGCATAATCTGGTCTATATCCTGCTGATTGCCTTGTCGGCGGCAGTATTCCGTAATTTTGCCGGGGCCTTTCAGAGCCGGCAGATATCGGATATCAGTTTCTATGTACTGTATATGCTTCTGATCACACTCTGCCTGACATCCTTCCAGACTGCGGCGCAGGGGCTGGAGAGCCGTCTGGATGCTCTGGCCGGATTTATGAGAGTGCTCTGTCCCAGTTATTTCCTGGCCGTGGCGTTTGCCTCCGGAAGTGCGACGTCCTTATTTTTTTATAATGTGATCCTGTTCCTTATTTATTTGGTGGAACTTGTCATCGTCCGTTTTCTTCTCCCGGTTATCCACATCTACATCATGGTGCGGGTGCTGGGGAATCTGACGGGGGAAGATTTTTTGTCAGAGTTCGCAGAACTGATCAGAAAGATCGTGACATGGATCCTTCGCACGCTTCTCACCTGTGTGGTAGGGATCAATGTGGTGCAGGGGCTTCTTGCGCCGGCCGTTGATACTTTGAAGCGAAGTGCCCTTACCAGAACGGCAGAGGCTTTGCCATGGGTAGGAAACGTGCTTGGCGGGACTGCGGACATTGTGCTTGGCACGGCGGTTCTTATTAAAAACGGAATCGGAATGGCGGGCGCAGTCATTGCGGTGCTCATCTGCGCGCTCCCGCTTCTCCAGATGGCATTGATGGCGCTGATGTATAAGCTGGCGGCAGCACTGGTGCAGCCGGTGTCGGACAAACGGATCACAGCCTGCATCAGCGGGGTCAGCGAGGGATACGAGATGATGGTCAGGGTGATCTTTACAGCAGGGCTTTTGTTTCTCCTGACCATTGCAGTGGTGGCAGCGTCCACGTCCTGATTAAACAGGACATGGAAGATGAATCCTTAGACGCCGTTTTGTCTGTGGGGGGGGAGGAGAGAAAGAGATGCTGGATGCAGTTTACGGATGGATACAAAATATTTCTGTGTACCTGATCGTCACGGCGGCAGTGATGCATGCGGTACCCGGAAAAGACTATGGAAAATATATTCGATTCTTTTCAGGGCTGGTGCTGATCTTGCTCGTGTTCACCCCGCTCCTTAAAGTGATGGGGATGGGAGATACCTTTTACACGTTATATAAAGGAAAGGAGTATGAGATGGACAGACGGGAGATCGAGATGGCGGAGGAAATCTATGAAAACTCAGATCTGTCCGATCTGCTGGGAACAGATCCTTCCGCCGGAGAAAACAGTTCTGATATAAACACAGATGCAGACGGAGATCATGCAGAAGAGAATGGGTCGTCCGACCAGGAGAAAAGCCGGAAACGGATCGAGGTGGAGGAGATCAAGATTGGGGAATAAAAAATGGAAAGACTGGAAAGGGTGGTTTGGCGCTCTCAAGTCCGGGGAGAAACTTCCGAAGAAGAATCAGCTTCTCA
>ERZ1643249.1346-NODE-1346-length-24948-cov-6.612863_pt1 | contig 24948 bp, 24 predicted proteins | sample MGYA00579263_ERZ1643249 | MGnify/ENA primary metagenome ERZ1643249 (study PRJEB29033, sample SAMEA4952264) | chicken gut metagenome | biome: Broiler Chicken; feature: Gastrointestinal Tract; material: Caecum | place: Ireland | collected 2018 | study: Broiler...
CTTTCGTAAAAAAAGTTTAAATTTTCGTTAAGATTGAATGGCTGATATAGTTATTTGCAGTAAATTTTGATATGATAGACAGGAATTTAGGAAACTGGAGGACTGTATTTTATGAAGAAATTAGGATGGTATCTGATGAGCTTCGTTCCGCTTGTGGGAATGCTTGGAATTCAGCTTGTCGTTACAATTGCTGTGATGATGGCCTGGATAATAACCGCCGGGTACGAAGGAGCGATGCAGATCTATACGGACAATGCCATTGTGGTGGTTACATGGATGCATGTATCGACGCTTGTGGTTATGGGGCTGTGGTACTGGCTTTATATAGTGCGCAGACAGAAGAAAGCGGGAATTCCCTTTGCCGGATTTTTTACCGGAAAAAGCTTTGGCTTTACCGTGATGCTGGCGTTCGGAGCTCAGCTTCTGATAGGGCTTATTTTGACAGTATGGCAGTATGCGGCGCCGGATATGATTGAAGCTTACAATCAGATGATGGAGGAATCCGGCATAGCGACCACGGGCTTCCTGTCTATTATCGCCACGGTAATCCTGGCGCCCATAGGAGAAGAGATAATTTTCCGCGGGCTTACCATGGAGTACCTGAAAAAGGCCGGAGCCGGTTTTTGGGCGGCCAATGTGATCCAGGCGTTTTTCTTTGGCTTCGCCCATTTGAATCTGGTTCAGGGAACCTATGCGTTTCTTCTGGGTCTGACCTGCGGCTATGTGGTCTTGAGGTACCGGTCTCTTCTGGCTGGAATTGCGGTACATATGGTTTTCAATGCCTACGGAACCTTCGTGACACCGCTTCTGAACATGATTTTCGGCTCTGAACCCTCAGCGGCGGTAGAAATTGGCTGTTATGTGGCAGCCATTGTGTTTGGCGCGGGGCTTTTCGCGGCTGGTCTGATACTGGTAAAAAAAGATTTAAAAGAAAAGGAAGAAAGAGAAGAAGCGGAGCAGTCTGTGTATGATGGCGCTTCTCCCATGCTTCATTCATAAAAGCGGTGGAAAAAGGGAGCTGCTGCAAAATAGATGAGAATTCATATCAATTCATCTATGGAGCAAGGGCTCCCTTTTTAGAGAGAATTTAGATAGGTGCCGGTGTGCAAATCCTGTTTAGGAATTTTTCTGGTTTTCTTTTCTGTAGACAAGCCAGGAGTAGACGAAAAGTCCCGCTACTCCGGCCAGAATGACTGCAAAGGAGACATTCATCATCCAGGGAAAGCCTGTGACGCCGGCAGCGATCATGACAATGCCATAGATGCAGAATACAAAGGCGCCCATGGCATGTGTCTTTTTCCAGACGTAAGGACTTTCCAGAGTCCAGGGCGTCTTGATGCCGAAGGTGTAGTTGGATCGGATCTGGGGCATATAGTTTCCAAGCACAAGGAACAAAAGACCAATGGCTATGGGAACAATGCGTCCTACGCTGACCGGCCATCCCATGGCCGCGGCGTTGGTTACCCAGACGAGGCCGATGAAGAGCAGCACGACAAAGACGCAGAAGATACGGTAGGCTTTTTCGTGCTTCTGATAACTCTGCTTTCTCGGGTCGATTCTGGGAATCAGGACAAAAAGACCTGTTATAATAAGCGGAACCGCGGCAATCATCAGAGAGACATATCTGCTGCCGTATCCATCGATTTCTCCGGCCGCGTTCCAGTGAATCGGAATTGTGTCGGGCATCTGCGGAAGCAGGATGAACTGTCCGATCAGAGACAGAAGGGACAGAACAAATAATATAAGATTCATTTTTTTCATTTCTTTTTTCCTCCTTCAGAAAAATCAAAGAACCATTTCATAAGCTCCTGAAATACAGTCATGTTCAGGCTGTATATGATATTCTGCCCATTCCGCTCGTCCAGTACAAGGCCGGCGGCTTTGAGTGTATTCAGATGGTGGCTGATGGATGGTTTCGAGATATCGAAGCAGCCGGCGATTTCCCCGGCCGTCATGTCCCGCTCTGCAAGAAGCTCCAGGATGCGCCGCCTGGTGGGATCAGAGAGGGCTTTGAAAGCATCATTCAAACAGCATTCCTCCTTTGTGGGGCGAAGCCGGCAGCGGCCAGATACTTCTGCGCCTTTTCCGGCTGAATATAAGAGTGTTTTGTAATTAGATATTTAGATACATTTCTAACTATCTAAGAACAGAGTATCACGGAAAAGAAGAAATGTCAACAGAGAAAATGAGTGAGCGGGAAATCGTTTTGTGATATACTTTACTCCAGATAAAAGGACGCGGTGGAAGAGGTTTCCCTGCGTCTCCGAAAAAAGGAGAAAGAAAAATGAACACAGACAGACTGGTTAAGACATTTCAGGAGCTGGTATCCATTGATTCTCCATCCTTTGGAGAGAGAAAAATGGCGGATGAACTGACCGTACGCCTGAGAAAGCTGGGATTTACGGTTTCCGAGGACAGGGCTGGAGAATATTATGGAGGGACGGCCGGAAATCTCTATGCCTTCCGGAAGGGGAGCATTCCCGGAAAGCCCCTTCTTTTTTCCACCCATATGGACACAGTAGAACCTGCAGAGGGGAAAAAGGCGGTTCTTCACGGGGACGGCCGGATCACCAGCGGCGGGACGACGGTTCTGGGAGCGGACTGCATGGCTGGAACAGCGGCGCTTCTGGAGGCTGTGACGGAGCTGGAGGAAGAACAGGCAGACTGCAGGGCTCTGGAGATTCTGTTTTTCATTGGAGAGGAAAAGCATCTGAGGGGCAGCGCGGTTTTTGATTTTTCCTGTGTGCAGGCAGAAGAATCCTATATTCTGGATTTGAGCGGTCCTGCCGGAACGGCGGCCATACAGGCTCCGACACTGATTGATTTTGAAATCGTGGTGCATGGAAAGGCTGCCCATGCGGGCTTTGCGCCGGAACAGGGTGTTCATGCCATTAGAATCGCGGCAAACGCTGTGGCGCGGATGGATATGGGGAGAACCGGCGCGTCCATGACAGTCAATATCGGCCACATAGAAGGCGGTGTGAAGGCCACCAACATTGTTCCGGAACGCTGCAGCTTGAGGGGAGAAGTGCGGAGCTATTCCCATGAGCAGGCACTGGAAGAGATGAAAAAGATAGAAGGGATTTTTCAGGAGGAAGCCGAAAAGGCAGGGGGAAGCTGTGAGGTACAGTTTACAGTCCCGCTGCAGGCCTACCGGGTGCCGGAGACGCACTCCTGCGTGAAGCGTTTCCGGAGAGTCTGCGAAGAACTGGGACTGCCGGTGAGACTGGTGCCCACTTTTGGGGGCAGCGATCAGAGCAATCTGGCCCTTCACGGAGTGCAGGGACTTGTGCTGGCCAGCGCCATGGAGCAGGTACATTCCTGTGAAGAATATACGACGGTGTCAGGCCTGGAGACCGTGGCAGAGATCGTGAAGGGCCTGATGCAGGAACGGGCATAGGCTTTGTACTTTTTCAGAATCATAGGTATGTTCCGTAGATTTTTCAGAAAAAATATGGTAGAGTAAGGAACACAGGTTAGTGATTACTCAATAGGAAAGAGTATGAAAACGCAGGAAAAACGCGAGTGTGAAGGAGGAATTGGTTATGTCAGTGATAAAGATTACAGAGCAGAACTTTGAGGCAGAAGTGCTGAAATCGGACGTCCCGGTATTGGTGGATTTCTGGGCTGTATGGTGCGGGCCCTGCCAGATGCAGGGGCCGATTGTGGATGAGCTGGCAGAAGAGGTGTCCGGGATCAAATTCGGAAAGCTGAATGTGGATGAAAATATGAGTCTGGCGCAGCAGTACCGTGTGGCGAGCATCCCGACCCTTCTGGTGTTCAAGGATGGGAAAATTGCGGCTTCCGCAGTGGGGCTTCAGTCCAAGGAAGGCCTGAAGAAACTGCTGGGAATCTAAAAATCCGGGAGCGGGGAAAATGGCAGGATATGATGTAATTATAGTGGGAAACGGGCCTGCGGGTCTGTCGGCCGCTCTGTATACCAGCCGGGCGAACCTGAAGACATTGGTTATCGGAAAGGATCAGGGAGCTCTGGCGAAGGCGGAGCGGATTGAGAATTATTTTGGCATGGCGGAGCCGGTGTCAGGCTGCGAGCTTGTGGAGAACACCAAGCAGCAGGCAAAAAGTCTGGGGGCCGCTCTGGTGACGGATGAGATTTTTCATATTTCCTGGAATCAGGGCTTTGTGCTGGAGGGACGGGAAGGAACCTATCAGGCCGTATCGGTGCTTCTGGCCACGGGAAGTTCCCGGAAAAAAGCAGACATCAAGGGACTGGCTGAGCTGGAAGGCCGCGGCGTCAGCTACTGCGCCATCTGCGACGCTTTTTTCTTCCGGGGACGGAAGGTGGCGGTCCTGGGAAATGAAGAGTATGCAGTCCATGAGCTTGGCCAGCTTCTTCCGGTGGCTGGTTCCGCGGTTCTGCTGACAAATGGGAAGGAGCTTTTGGCCAGTGCCCCGGAGGGCGTACCGGTCATTACAAAAAGGATAACGTCGGTAAATGGAGAAGAAGAGGTTGCGGGAGTGACCTTTGAGGATGGCAGCAGCCTGGAGCTTGACGGCCTTTTTGTGGCGCTTGGAAGCGCCGGAGCGGTGGATCTGGCCAGGAAGATCGGGGCTTTGACAGACGGGCGCAGCATACAGACTGACGAGAATATGGCGACGAATGTGCCGGGACTTTATGCGGCAGGAGACTGCACCGGAGGCCTTCTGCAGATTTCCACAGCAGTGGGAGAGGGAGCAAAGGCAGCCATGAGCATGATTAAATTTGTAAGGCAGCAAAAAAAGGGCTGATTATGACGGAAGAAGCAGGAAACTGCGGACGAAAAGGAGAAGTTTATGAGAGGGATTTACACCAATATTGTTGAGATCCGGCAGAAGGTTTTTACAGAGGTGGCGCGGCTGGCCTATGAGGGCGGCGATTATTCGCGGATCATAAACCTGCCGTATAAGATTATCCCCGGCGAAGTGGCGACCTACCGGGAAAGCGTATTTCTGGAAAGGGCGATTGTGGAGGAACGGCTCCGTCTGGCCATCGGTCTTCCTCTGCGGAAGATGACAGAGCACGCGCCGGTATCACAGGGCATTGAGGAGAGCGCAATCGCGGAAAAATATTACGATCCGCCACTGGTGAATATTATTAAATTTGCCTGCCATGCCTGCCCGGAAAATGAGGTGCGGGTGACAGATTCCTGCCAGGGCTGCCTGGCTCATCCCTGTAAGGAAGTCTGCCCCAAAGACGCGATTTCCATAGTGAATGGGAAGTCTGTCATCGATCCGGAAAAATGCATCCGGTGCGGACGCTGCATTTCGGCCTGCCCCTATGGCGCGATCATGAAGCTGGAACGCCCCTGCGCGAAGGCATGCGGTGTGGATGCCATCCGCACGGATGAGCTGGGAAGGGCGGACATTGACTATAATAAATGCGTTTCCTGCGGCATGTGTCTGGTGAACTGCCCGTTCGGGGCCATTGCGGACAAGAGCCAGATTTTCCAGACGATTCACGCCATTAAGAGCGAGACTCCGGTTTACGCGGCGCTGGCCCCTGCTTTTGTGGGACAGTGGGGCAAAGATCTGCCGCCGGAGAAGGTGCGCGAGGCGTTTAAGATGCTGGGCTTTGAGGATGTGATTGAGGTGGCTGTGGGAGCCGATCTCTGTACGATTGAGGAAGCCCACGATTTTATGGAGGAGGTGCCGGACAAGCTGCCGTTTATGGGAACCTCCTGCTGCCCTGCCTGGTCGGAGATGGCGAAGATGCTGTATCCGGAATATGCGAAATGTATCTCTATGGCGCTGACGCCCATGGTGCTGACCGGCCGCCTGATCAAGAAAAAGCATCCGGGATGCAAGGTGGTCTTTATAGGGCCCTGCTCGGCCAAGAAGCTGGAGGCAAGCCGGGCCGATATCCGGAGCGACGTGGATTTTGTGCTGACCTTCGAGGAGGTCATGGGCATGTTTGAAGCAAAGGAGATCGATTTCACGCAGATCACGGGAGCTGATAATCTCTCCGGCTCCAGCGCGGATGGCCGTGGTTTCGCGGTCAGCGGCGGCGTGGCGAACGCCGTAGTGAACTGTATCAGGGAGCTGGACCCGGAGAGGGAGGTTAAGGTGGTGAACGCCGAGGGCCTGCGGGAATGCAGGGCCATGCTGGATGAGGCGAAAAAGGGAACCTACAACGGTTATCTTCTGGAAGGCATGGGATGTCCCGGAGGCTGTGTGGGCGGCGCAGGTATCCTGCAGAGTCCCACCAAGGCCAAAGGACAGGTAAAGCTGATTATGAAGAAGGCCAAAAATAAAGGCGTTCTTTCCAGCGATTACAAAGATATACTGAAGAGTCTGGAGGAAGAGTAAATGAAACTGATGATTGCATCCGATATCCACGGTTCTGCGTATTACTGCAGAAAGCTTCTGGAGGCTTATGACAGAGAAGGGGCGGACAAGCTTCTTCTGCTGGGAGATGTGCTGTACCACGGACCGCGCAACGATCTGCCGGAGGAATACGCGCCCAAGGAAGTGATTGCCATGCTGAATCCCAGAAAGCAGGAAATCCTGTGCGTCCGCGGCAATTGTGACACGGAAGTGGATCAGATGGTGCTGGAATTTCCGATTATGGCGGAATACTGTATTCTCTATCTGAATGATCGGATGATTTTTGCCACGCACGGCCATGTGTTCAACGAGCAGAATCTGCCGATGCTGAAGAAAGGGGATATCCTGCTTCACGGCCACACCCATGTGCCGGTGTGCCATGAGACGGAAAACTATACCTATCTCAATCCCGGTTCCGTATCCATTCCCAAGGAGAACAGCTGGCACGGATACATGATTTTGGAGAACGGGAAATTTGTGTGGAAGGATCTGGATGGCGAAGTGAAAAAGGAATTCTGCCCGGAGAAGTAAAGAACGGGAGAATCTGCAGAGCAGAAGGGGCCCCGCCAGGAAAATAGGAACGCCGTATTTTCCTGGCGGGGCCGTGTACTTCCTGCACATTTTGAGAAGAAAGGAATAACATGGATAAAATGCCGGGAATTTCCGCAGTCTGGTTCACATAAATGTGCAAAATACCTTGAAAAATGACAAAAGAACAGATATAATGAAAATAACTTTGGGAAAAAAACTGTGATTTGAAGCGGAGAGAAAAAATATATGCGTAAATTTGTTAAAATAAGCCGCCGTGTGCTTGCGGCGGTGCTTGCGGCCAGTATGTGCTTTTCCCTGCAGGCCTTTGCCACAGAGTCAGAGATTAAGCAGCAGCAGAAGGAGACGCAGAAGCAGCTGGATGCCATCAATCAGGAGATGAAGTCCATCGAGAGCCAGAGAGACAGTATTCTGGCGGAGATTGATTCCCTGAATTCAGATCTTGTGGATGTGGTGCTGAATATGGAACTTCTGGACGCGGATCTGGCGGCGAAGGAAGAGGAGTTAAATCAGGCTCAGGCCGATTATGACGCAGCCAAGCAGAAGGAAGAAGAGCAGTATGAGGCTATGAAGCTTCGAATCCAGTACATATACGAGGAAGGCGATATGGATTATCTGACGCTTTTCCTGGAAGCCGACAGTTTTGCGGATTTTCTGAACCGGGCGGATTTCGCGCGGGAGATTCAGACCAAGGACCGGCAGATGCTGGAGGAATATCAGGCTACAAAGGCTGAGGTAGAAGAGCTGATGGATCAGCTGGAGCAGGAGAAGGCGGATATGGAAGCCCTGGAAGCCGAGTATGAGGAGCAGAAGGCATCTATGGAAGCGACCCTTGCTCAGAAGCAGGCAGAAGAAGCTGATTATGAGACACAGCTTGCCAATGCCCAGGCACAGGCATCCTCCTATAAGAAAAAACTTCAGGAACAGCAGAGCCAGTTAAAGAAGCTGGAGGCAGAGCGCCTTGCAAAGGAGAAAGCGGCGGCAGCCCAGGAGACCGCTTCCGTAAGCACAGGCTCATCCTCCTCGGGCAGCAGTTCCGGTTCATCCGGTTCCAGCTCGTCCGGTTCCAGCGTTTCCGTTTCCGGCGGAAGCTCTACGGGTTCAGCCATTGCCAGCTATGCTCTTCAATTTGTGGGAAATCCCTATGTGAGCGGAGGGACAAGCCTGACAAACGGCGCGGACTGCTCTGGTTTTACCCAGTCTGTGTTCAAGCATTTCGGCATTTCGATCCCGAGAACTTCGGATGCTCAGGGACGCGCGGGACGTGAAGTCAGCTATTCGGAGGCTCAGGCCGGGGATATCATTTATTACGGCGGCCATGTGGCGATCTATCTTGGCGGCGGACGTATCGTTCACGCCAGCACAGCGAAGACCGGTATCAAGACCGGCACGGCTACTTACCGGACGATTCTGTCAGTGCGCAGATATTATTAACGGATACTGCCGCGGGGAAAACGGTAAAACAATAAAACGAGACAGCAAAATCAGCTGTAATCTGTCAAAGAAGGATGTTCCGGGGTCAGCAAGGCCCGGCGGGACATCCTTTTTCTGATGCTGAAGATCCCGGCGGCGGAACCGGGCAGCCTGCTTTTCATTGAATTCTTAAGATTTCAGAAAACTACTTGACTATATTGTATATATATGATATATACAATATATAAAATATATCAGCCGTATGAATGGTATATGGAACCCTTATATGCGCAGAATGAGGAAGAGGTACTTATGAATATTATTATCAGCAATTCAAGCGGCAAACCAATCTATGAGCAGATTACCGCCCAGATTAAGGGGATGATTATGAATGGGGCGTTAAAGCCCGGAGATCCGCTGCCATCCATGCGCCTTTTGGCGAAAGAGCTGCGTATCAGCGTCATTACTACCAAGAGGGCTTATGAGGAACTGGAGCGGGACGAATTTATCTCCACAATCGTAGGAAAGGGCAGCTTTGTCCGGGAAGCGGACCGGGAGTTTGTCCGGGAAGAAAAGCTCAAAGCCGTGGAAAACCATCTGCAGGCAGCCGTGGAGGAGGCAAGGCAGTGCGGGATGGAAAAAGAGGAAGTCGTTGAGATTTTGAATATGTTGTTTGAGGAGATGTGATTATGGAATATGCCATTGAGGTACAGGGATTAACGAAACATTATCCGGGATTTACGCTGGACCATGTAAGCTTTTCAGTGCCGGCTGGGAGCATTGTGGGTTTTATCGGAGAAAACGGAGCCGGAAAGAGTACAACCATTAAGGCTCTGCTGGGTCTGATCCGGCCGGAGGAAGGGGAGATAAGCCTTCTGGGAAAGAAGGATGGCGCAGCCTTCCGGGAGATCAAAGAGCAGATAGGGGCAGCCTTCGATGAGAGCTATTTTCCGGATAATCTGCGGATAAAGGACGTAGACCGGATTATGAGAAGTATTTTCAAAACCTGGGAAAGCGATAAATTTTTGTCCTACTGCCGGCGTTTTGAACTGCCGGGAAAGAAAACAGTCAAGGAGTTCTCCAGAGGCATGAAGATGAAACTTTCCATCGCGGCGGCCCTGTCCCACCAGACAAAGCTTCTGATTCTTGATGAGGCGACCAGCGGTCTGGACCCGGTGGTGCGCAGCGAGATTCTTGACATTTTTCAGGAATTCATTCAGGAAGAGGATCATACGGTTTTCCTTTCCTCTCATATTACGAGCGATATTGAGCGGATTGCAGACTATATTCTTCTGATCCACAAAGGGAGGATTCTTCTGTTTGAGGATAAAGACACGCTTCTTTACGAATATGGCATCGTGCGCTGTACCCGGGAACAGGCGGACCGTCTTGATCAGAAGCAGGTTGTGGGAAGGCGCGAGAATCAGTTTGAGACAGAGGTGCTGGTCAAAAATGTCCGGGAGCTGCAGGAAAAGCCGGGGCTTGTGGTAGACCGGGCCTCCCTGGAAGATATTCTTTTATTTACCGTAAAAAATGGAATGGAGGAAAAAAGAAGATGAAAGGACTTTTGGTAAAAGATCTCTGCAACCTGCGGCAGGTGGCAAGACAGTCTCTGATTGTAGTGGCGGTGCTGGCTGCATGGTGCTTTTTCCTGGGAGATTCTCAGCTGTTTTCCATGATGTCGATCATCTACAGCCTGATGCTTTTGTTTACGGCTGTGAGCTATGATGAGATGGCGCAGTTTAACAAATACGCGCTTACCCTGCCCGTGACAAGAAAGGATCTGGTCCGCAGCAAATATGTCCTGATGCTCTTTCTGTTCCTGGCCGGAATCGTGACTGGTCTTGTGGGAAAAGCAGTGCTGGGAATCCTGATCGGCGACGCGGGAAGCGTCTCTCTGGCAGAGCAGGGTTTCTCACTCCTGTCTGTGGCCTGCATCTATCTGCTGGCCTTTGACATTCTTCTGCCGGTGATCTTTCGGCTGGGTATTGAGAAAGCAAGGCTCTTTCTGGCCCTGATCTTTGTGGTGGTTTCCGGCGTGCTTTTTGGGGCCGTGACGCTGGTGAGAAACAGCGGCATTGAGATTACATCCGGGATGGTCTTTGCCGCGGTGGGAGCGGGCGCAGCGCTGACGGCGGCAGGCCTTCTGATATCCTATTTCCTGTCCCTTCGAGTGATGCAGAAGAAGGAATGGTAGGCGGAAAAAGTCCGCAGAATAAAATTGATAAAAAAATAACAAAAAACTATTGCATCTTTTCCTGATCCCGTATATAATAACATATGAAAATAATAACTATTATTAATACTGAGACACAGGAGGAAAACATTTTATGAAGACGGTTATTATCGGTGCAAATCATGCGGGAATCGCTGCGGCAAATACACTTCTGGACAATTATCCGGATCAGAAGGTTGTCATGATCGACCGTAATACAAATCTGAGCTATCTGGGCTGCGGAACCGCGCTCTGGGTGGGACGTCAGATTGATTCCTATGAGAACCTGTTTTATACAAATAAAGAAGCCTTTGAAGCCAAGGGCGCACAGATCTATATGGAGACTTCCGTGGCGCGGATTGATTTTGAGAAGAAGATCGTGTACTGCGAGAAGAAGGATGGCAGCGCCTTTGAAGAAAGCTATGATAAGCTGATTCTGGCGACGGGCTCTCTGCCGATTTCTCCGAATCTGCCTGGAAAGGATCTGAAGGGCATCAGCTTCCTGAAGCTGTTCCAGGAAGGACAGGAGGTAGACCGTCAGATCAGTGATCCGGCTGTGAAGCGGGTGGCGGTAGTCGGATCAGGCTATATCGGCGTGGAGATTGCAGAGGCCGCGAAACGCCGCGGCAAGGATGTGCTGCTTTTTGATGTAGCTCCCTGCTCCCTTGCCAGCTATTATGATACCTGGTTTACAGATGATATGGACAAAAATCTGCAGGACCATGGAATCGAGACACATTTCTGCGAGCGCGCCACTGCTTATAAGGGAACGGAGCGCGTAGAGGCGATTGTGACAGACAAGGGAGAGTATCCGGTAGACATGGTGATCAATGCCATTGGCTTTATCCCGAATACAGAGCTTGGAAGAGAGCATCTGCAGTGCCTGGCAAATGGCGCTTATCATGTGGACAATCACCAGCAGACCAGCGATCCGGATGTCTACGCGGTAGGTGACTGCGCTTCCATCTACTCCAACGCGCTCCGGGCGGAGACTTACATTGCTCTGGCTACCAACGCGGTGCGCAGCGGTATTGTGGCGGGCCACAATGTGGGCGGAACGAAGCTTGACGCCATCGGCGTACAGGGCTCCAACGGCATTTCCATCTTTGGATACAACATGGTGTCTACGGGTCTGTCTGTAAAGGCTGCGGAGAAGAACGGCATGAAGGTAAAATATTCTGATTTCGAGGATCTGCAGAGACCGGGCTTTATGAAGGAGAACGCAAAGGTTAAGATCCGCCTGGTATATGAGGAGGACAGCCGCCGGCTGGTGGGAGCGCAGATGGCGTCCACAGAGGATATTTCCATGGGAATCCATGTGTTCTCTCTGGCCATCGAAGAGGGCGTGACCATCGACAAGCTGAAGCTTTTGGATATCTTCTTCCTGCCGCACTTTAATCAGCCTTATAACTACATTACCATGGCTGCTCTGAAGGCGGAGTAATTCTGATAAAAAGGGAAAACCGGACCGGGAAACCCGGATTCCATATTTTACTGAGAACTTCAGAAAAAATTAAGAAAATGTTCAGAAAAGAGTCTGGCTTATCAGGCTCTTTTCTTTTATACTGTTAGCGTCGGTGTATCGGGGCAGGGGTGTCTGTCCGGAAACCGGCGTACCGGCACGAAAAGCCCAGGAGGAAAGGACAAGGAGAGGAAGCAAAAGAGTTATGACCAAACGGCAGAAAAAAAGGATGCTGGCACTGACAGGCAGCCTGACCGCCGTGATCTGTGTGGGAATGCTGATAGGAACCGTATACGCGCAGACCATGGAACAGGAACAGCAGGAGGAAGGCGGAGTACAGGAGATTGTACTGCCGGACGTACTGGAAGAGGAAACAGCTGAACATACAGAAGAGACTTTGACAGAAGAGACAGAGGAAGAAAAAGAAAAAGAGGAACAGGAAGAACATCTGCCGGAAGACTGGAATCTGATTCTGGTGAACCGGACCCACCCCATCCCGGAGGATTATGAGGTGGAGCTGAAAAACATCGGAAGCGGGCACCAGATAGACGCAAGAGCTTATGATGATTTCAGGGCCATGATTCAGGCGGCGAAGAGCGAAGGAGTCTATATCTATGTAACCTCTTCCTACCGGGATCTGGACAAGCAGACGGATCTGTATAATAAAAAGGTAGAGTCTTATGTGATGCAGGGCTATTCCTATGAAAGCGCAAAAGAGCAGGCGGGACAGGTAGTAGCCGTCCCGGGCACCAGCGAGCATCATCTGGGTCTGGCGCTTGATCTGGTATCCTCTGAATACCGGAAGCTGGACGAAAAGCAGGAAAATACAAAGGGCTTTAAGTGGCTGACAGAACATTCCTGGGAATATGGTTTTATCCTCCGTTATCCCAACGGGGAGACGGATATCACGGGAATCATCTACGAACCCTGGCATTTCCGCTATGTGGGACTGGAGGCTGCGAAGGAGATTACAGAGTCCGGTCTGACCCTTGAGGAGTATGTGGGCGCAAGACCGGTATCGGAAGGCCTGGCTGCGTTGGAAGAGCAGGAGCAGACAGCGCGAAGGCAGCAGGGAGAGAACCTGTATACGAAAGACAGTACAGAAAGTACATCTGACAGATAAAGACAGACAAACAAACAAAAACCCGCTTTGGAACTGGAATATTCCGAAGCGGGTTTTTGCACGGCGCCTCCGGCGCGCAGATGTATGGCCGGGAGAAGTTATTTGACCTCTATCAGTTCATATTCGTCGTTTCCAAGGCCGATCTTCTTGGCATGTTCAATGGCGGATTTCCAATCGGTGTCCGGTGATACGGCGCCGAAGTGGTCCCGGTCATGGTGGACAGATTCTCCGAGGATGCTGTTCCGGATGGCGGGCTGGCGGTTTACCGCGTCTGCGCAGGCCACATCAAGGGCAACCGGGTCGAAGGAGGCGAACATTCCTACGTCCGGCACGATAGCGGCGTCGTTCTCCGCATGGCAGTCGCAGAAGGGAGATACGTCGATGACCAGACTGATATGGAAAGACGGGCGGCCGTCTACCACAGCCTTGGTATATTCGGCGATCTTCCGGTTCATGATATCGCAGGCTTCGTCATGGGCGGGTGTCACGGCGTCTTTGGGACAGACACCGATGCAGCGGCCGCAGCCCACGCATTTATTCTGGTCAATGGATGCCTTGTGATCTGTGATGTGAGGCGCGTCATGGGCGCAGATGCGCACACAGGCTCCGCAGCCGATACAGTCTTCGGTTTTTACATAAGGTTTTCCGGCGCTGTGCATTTCCATCTTTCCGGCCCTGGAGCCGCAGCCCATGCCGAGGTTTTTCAGGGCGCCTCCAAAACCGGCCATTTCATGCCCCTTGAAATGAGTCAGGGAGATCACGATGTCCGCGTCCATGACAGCACGGCCGATTTTGGCTTCCTTTACGTATTCTCCGTCTTTCACGGGTACAGCCACATCGTCAGTGCCTTTCAGGCCGTCCGCAATTAGTATGTGGCAGCCTGTGGAGAACGGTGAGAAGCCATTCAGATAAGCAGACTCGATATGGTCAAGAGCGTTCTTCCTTCCGCCCACATAAAGGGTGTTGCAGTCTGTGAGAAAAGGCTTTCCGCCCAGACTCTTTACCACGTCTGCTACGGTTTTCGCGTAATTGGGACGGAGATAGGCCAGATTGCCGGGCTCTCCGAAATGAATTTTAATGGCGGCGTATCTGCCGTTGAAGTCGATGGTCTCAATGCCGGCCCTGCGGATCAGGCGCTCCAGCTTTTTCTGCAGGCTGTCACCGTTGTGCACCCGCAGGTTCGTAAAATACACTTTTGATGGTTCCATAGAGAACATTTCCTCCGTTTTCATAGATTTTCAGAAAAACTGCTTTTTCAGTCTATCACGGATAAGCAGAATATTCCAGATCATTTCTTAAATTTTCGTGAAAAAAGGAGGGGCGGCTTGGAAATAAAACAAAAATATGTTAGGATAGACGGGGTGAAGGTGAGGAGTGCATATGAAAAAAATATTGAAAACAATACTGCAGAACCGTCTTGTGGCCTTTGGCCTGATTCTGGCTGTGGAGCTCGGGTGGCTTCTGGTCTTTGTGACAGAGCTGGCGAAGTATTCCACAGTGATTTCCATTATTTTTACAATCCTGAGTCTTCTGGCAGTTCTGTGGATTATCAACCGGGATGACAATCCGGCTTACAAGATGGCCTGGATCATTCTGATCATGACAGTCCCGCTGATTGGCGGTCTCTTCTATCTGGCGGTAGGACATAAGCAGCCGTCCAGAAGAATGCGCCGGAAGATGGAAGCGGAACGTCTCCGCACAGACAAGGAGCTGAGACAGGACCCCAAGGTAATGGAGGCGGTACGTGCCTGCGACCGGCGGGTGGAAGGACAGGCATATTACATTTCCAATACGGGAGGCTATCCGGTCTATGGGAACACCTCGGCCCGTTATTATCAGGTGGGAGAGGAACTGTACCGGGATCTTCTGGAGGAACTGAAAAAAGCAGAGCATTTCATTTTTATGGAATTTTTTATCGTCGGCGAAGGAAAGATGTGGGGAAGCATTCGGGAGATTCTGGAGGAAAAAGCGAAGGCCGGCGTGGATGTGCGCTTTATGTATGACGACCTTGGCAGTGTGTCTCTGCTTCCCGGAGGCTATGACCGCCAGCTGGAAGCGGCAGGCATCAAGAGCATTGCGTTCAATCCCTTCGTTCCCTTCTGGTCTCTGGTGATGAACAACCGGGATCACAGGCAGATAGCGGTTATCGACGGCCACACAGCCTTCAGCGGAGGCGTGAATCTGGCGGATGAATATATCAATGAAAAAATGCGTTTCGGCCACTGGAAGGATACGGGCTTTATGCTGAAGGGAGACGCTGTCTGGAACTACACGGTTATGTTCCTGCGCATGTGGAATTCCATGCGCCATACAGATGTCTCCTACGATCCGTACCGGCCGTCTGTATGGCATCCGGAGCCTTTTGAAGGAGAGGGCTTTGTGCAGCCCTATGGAGACTCGCCTCTGGACGATGAGATCCTGGCTGAAAATGTGTACCTGGATATTCTGAATCAGGCGAGAGATTACGTCTACATCTTTACGCCGTACCTGATTGTGGATCATGAGATGCAGTCGGCGCTCTGCCTGGCGGCCAAGAGAGGCGTGGACGTCCGGATTGTGACCCCGGGCATCCCGGATAAGAAAATGGTATTCCAGCTGACGCGTTCCTATTATCCGGTGCTTTTGAAGGCCGGCGTGAGAATTTTCGAATATACGCCGGGCTTTCTTCATGCGAAGTCCTATGTCTGCGACGATGAAATCGCGGTGGTAGGAACGATTAACATGGATTACCGGAGCCTGTACCTGCATTTTGAATGCGGCACCTATTTTTACCGGAATCCGATTGTGGCAGATGTGAAAAGAGACAGCCTGAATACGATGGAGAAGAGCAGAGAGATTACGCTGAAAGATACGCGGCAGGGATTTTTCGGCAGTCTGTTCTGCGCGGTTCTGCGGGTTTTCTCGCCTCTTTTGTAGCGCTGCCATATAAGCAAATATATGTATTGGAGGAATGAATTTTAATTATGAACGTTTTGTTTTTTCTGAAGCCAAAAGGAGATCTTGCCTATGTATATGACGACTGCTCGCTCCGGCAGGGACTGGAAAAGCTGGAACGCAGCGGTTTTACCGCAATTCCCATGATTAACCGGGAAGGGAAATACATAGGAACGATTACGGAAGGAGATTTTCTGTGGTCGCTGAAGAACAAGTTTCTGCTGGACTTGAAAATGGCAGAGGATGTGCCGATCCAGTCTGTGCGCAGGAGGATGCGGTTTGAGCCGATTTCCATTGATTCTAATATGGAGGATCTGGTGACCAAGGCCATGAACCAGAACTTCGTTCCGGTGATAGATGACAAGGGAATTTTTATCGGAATTGTAACCCGTAAGGACATTATCGAATTCTGTTATAAAGAGTATATTCGAAAAGAAAATTGACTTGATTCATTGCGCAAATGTTGCTAAAATGGTATCTGATGTGATTTGGTTTTAATTTAAACAAAAATATATGGAGGGCTGAAAATGAGTGGTACAGCACTAAGCCCGGCAGGCAGAAGAATTGCAGAGCTGCTTGACGGGAACAGTTTTGTGGAAATCGGCGGTCAGGTGACAGCCAGAAACACGGACTTTAATCTGCAAGAAACCGACACTCCTTCGGACGGTGTTATCACCGGCTACGGAGTGATCGATGGAAATCTGGTTTATGTGTACAGCCAGGACGCCTCCGTACTGAACGGAACCCTTGGCGAGATGCATGCAAAGAAGATTGTGCGTCTGTATGAGATGGCCTGTAAGATGGGAGCGCCGGTGATTGGTCTGATTGACTGCGCGGGTATCCGTCTTCAGGAAGGCGTGGACGCGCTGAACGGCTTTGGAGAGCTCTATCTCCAGCAGACCCTTGCGTCCGGCGTGGTGCCGCAGATCACCGCGGTTTTTGGAACCTGCGGCGGCGGACTTGCAGTCGTTCCGGGACTTTCTGATTTTACTTTTATGGAGGAGAAAGACGCGAAGCTCTTTGTGAATTCTCCCAATGCGATTGCCGGGAACAGAAAGGAGAAATGTGACAGCTCCTCCGCGAAGTTCCAGGCTGAGGAGGCAGGCACTGTAGACATGATCGGAAGCGAGAGCGATATTCTGGCGCAGATCCGCCGTCTTATAACCTGGCTTCCGGCAAACAACGAAGATGACGCTTCCTATGAGGAGTGCACAGATGATCTGAACCGCGTATGCGCGGATCTGGACAGCGTACAGTATTCCGCTCCTTACATACTTTCCAGCATTTCTGATGGAAATGCGTTTTTTGAGACAAAGGCGGCCTATGCGAAGGATATGGTCACTGGCTTTATCCGTCGGAACGGCATGACTGTGGGCGCTGTGGCCAATGGGGAGAAAGAACTTACCGCCAGAGGAGCCCAGAAGGCTGCTGACTTTGTGAATTTCTGCGACGCGTTCAATATTCCGGTTCTTACCATTACAAATGTAACGGGCTACAAGGCTTCCCTGTGCTCCGAGCGCAATCTGGCGAAGGCGGCAGCCCGGCTTACTTACGCGTTTGCGAACGCGACTGTTCCCAAGGTGAATGTGATTGCCGGCGAGGCGTTCGGAAGCGCCTATGTGGCTATGAACAGCAAGGGAATCGGAGCGGATCTGGTATTTGCGTGGAAGAACGCGAAGATCGGCATGATGGACGCAAAGATGGCTGTCAAGGTTATGTATGCGGACGCGGATGCTGAAACGCAGAACGAGAAAGCAAAAGAGTATGCTGCTCTTCAGGACAGTGTGGAAGCTGCTGCGAGACGGGGCTATGTGGACGCGGTGATTGACGCTGCTGACACAAGAAAGCAGGTGATCGGCGCGTTTGAGATGCTGTTTACCAAGAGAGAGAGCCGTCCGGACAAAAAGCATGGAACTGTCTAGGAGGGGTGAGACATTATGAAAAGAAACTTGAAAAAACTGCCGGCTCTGCTGCTTCTGACCGGTATTCTTGTGCTGACAGGCTGCTCTTCCCGAGTTCATGTTGAAAACGAGGCAGACTATCAGGCGAGATCCGATCAGTATGTGCTGACGCTGGTGAATACGGACACGGCTGCGCTGGAGGCAGAGCTGGAAAATCTGGAATCTCATTATGATGATTTCGAGCAGCAGGTAGAGCTCTATCCTTATATCGGCGGAACCGGACAGAAATTTGATTTTACGGCAGACGCCTATGTAAGCATGCTGACCTCTTATCTGGACAATCTGGATGATTTGGGCGCTTATGTAGGCGTGAAGGAATACGAAGGCGCCACAGAGGATTCTGATGGGAACATAACATATTCCACTGTTTATGAGTTTGAAGACCATGATATGCGGATGAGTCTGGAGTATAATTCAGACAATGTGGTTACGACCGTGACGCTGGACCCGGTTTACAGTACGGGAGAGATTGCCGAGAAGGCGGCGCTGAATACCCTGATCGGTATGGGCTCTGTCTTTGTGGTCCTGATTATTCTCTGCTTCCTGATCTCCTGCTTCAAATACATCCATATGGCGGAGGAGAAGGCAGGAAAGAGCAAAAAGAGCGGAGAAGAGAAAGCTGCGGAGCCTGCACCGGTATCCGCTCCTGCGGCACCGGCACCTGTACCGGCGGCTCCTGTGCCTGCTCCGGCAGAAGACAGGCAGCTCGTGGCTGTGATTACGGCGGCTGTGGCTGCAGCTATGGGAACATCTTCAGACGGCTTCGTTGTGCGTTCCATCAGACGCAGAAGCGGAAACAAATGGAAAAAATCATAATAAAGGATTTTATGTTCAGGAGGAATCATAGAGATGAAAAATTATACAATAACCGTAAATGGTGTAGCATATGACGTAACCGTAGAAGAGAAAGCTGGCGGCGCAGCTTATATTCCTGCGCCGGCTCCTGTGGCAGCACCGGCACCCGCTCCCGCAGCGCCTGCGCCTGCACCTGCACCCGCGGCAGCACCCGCACCGGCACCCGCGGCAGCACCGGCACCGGCAGCAGCGCCCGCGCCTGCACCTGCGGCAGCCGCAGGAGGCATTGAAGTAAAAGCTTCCGTACCGGGCAAGGTTGTAAAGGTAGAAGCTTCGGTAGGCCAGGCTGTGAACCCGGGCGACAGTATCGTCGTTCTGGAGGCCATGAAGATGGAGATCCCGATTGTGGCTCCTGAGGCCGGAACAGTAGCAAGCATTAATGTAAGCGTAGGTCAGGCAGTCGAGTCCGGTGATTTATTAGCGTCTCTGAACTAATAAGACAGAACGTGAATTTCAACGGAGGTTAAGACATGGAATATATATTTGAAACCCTTGGAAACCTCGTGCATCAGACGGCCTTTTTCAATCTGACCTGGGGCAACTTTATCATGATCCTTGTTGCATGTGTGTTTCTGTATCTTGCTATCAAAAAGGATTATGAACCGCTTCTTCTGGTTCCGATCGCTTTTGGTATGCTTCTCGTAAATATTTATCCGGACATTATCGCAAGTCCGGAGGAGACCTCGAATGGTGTCGGCGGCCTTCTTTATTACTTCTACGTGCTGGACGAGTGGTCTATCCTGCCGTCCCTGATTTTCATGGGCGTAGGAGCCATGACTGATTTCGGCCCCCTGATTGCGAATCCGAAGAGCTTTCTTCTCGGAGCGGCGGCTCAGTTCGGTATCTTTGTGGCATATCTGGGCGCCATGCTGATGGGCTTTTCCGACAAGGCGGCGGCAGCCATCTCCATCATCGGAGGAGCTGACGGTCCTACTTCCATCTTTCTGGCCGGAAAGCTGGAGCAGACGGCTCTGCTTGGACCTATCGCGGTAGCCGCTTATTCCTATATGGCTCTCGTTCCGATTATTCAGCCGCCGATCATGCGTCTGCTGACCACGGAAAAAGAGCGTAAAATCAAGATGGAGCAGCTTCGTCCCGTATCTAAGCTGGAGAAGATTCTGTTCCCGATCATCGTTACCATCGTTGTCTGCCTGATTCTGCCGACAACCGCTCCCCTGGTAGGAGCTCTGATGCTGGGCAACCTGTTCAAAGAGTCCGGAGTGGTAAAGCAGCTTACAGAGACAGCGTCCAACGCAATGATGTACATCGTGGTGATTCTGCTGGGAACTTCTGTAGGCGCTACAGCCAGCGCGGAAGCTTTCCTGACTGCTGATACACTGAAAATCGTGGCTCTCGGTCTGATCGCCTTTGCGTTCGGTACCGCGGCGGGCGTACTGCTTGGAAAGCTCATGTGTCTGCTGACGAAGGGCAAGGTAAATCCGCTGATTGGTTCTGCCGGTGTATCCGCGGTTCCGATGGCGGCCCGTGTATCCCAGAAGGTAGGCGCGGAAGCTGATCCGACCAACTTCCTGCTGATGCATGCCATGGGCCCGAATGTGGCAGGCGTTATCGGTACGGCTGTGGCAGCCGGAACCTTTATGGCTATTTTCGGAGTCATGTAAGCGGACAGCAGAAAAATGAGCGCGAGCAATATAGAAGATTTTAACGAGGAGGTTAAAAAATGTCTGAGATAAAACCGGTACAGATTACCGAGACCATACTGCGTGACGCCCATCAGTCTCTGATTGCGACACGTATGACGACAGAACAGATGCTTCCCATTGTGGAGAAGCTGGATCAGGTAGGCTATCATTCCCTGGAGTGCTGGGGAGGAGCAACCTTCGACGCATCCCTCCGTTTCATGCACGAGGACCCCTGGGAGAGACTGCGTAAAATTAAAGCGAAAGCGAAGAACACTCCGCTGCAGATGCTGTTCCGCGGACAGAACATCCTGGGCTACCGTCCCTATGGCGATGACGTGGTAGAGTATTTTGTACAGAAGTCTATCGCAAACGGTATCGATATTATCCGTATCTTTGACTGTCTGAATGATATGAGAAATCTTCAGACTGCTGTAAAGGCGACAAACAAGGAAGGCGGCCATGCGCAGGTAGCGCTTTCCTATACCTTGGGTGACGCCTATACCCTGGAATACTGGACCAATATTGCAAAAGAGATTGAAGAGATGGGAGCAAATTCCATCTGTATCAAGGACATGGCCGGCCTTCTGCTGCCCTATAAGGCAACAGAGCTTGTGAAGGCCCTGAAAGAGACTGTTCATATCCCGATTCAGCTCCATACCCATTATACATCCGGCGTAGCTTCCATGACCTATCTGAAGGCCGTAGAAGCAGGCGTAGACGTGATTGACTGTGCCATGTCTCCGTTCGCTCTGGGAACCTCCCAGCCGGCTACAGAGGTTATGGTAGAGACCTTCCGGGGAACACCCTATGACACCGGTTATGATCAGAAGCTTCTGGCTGAGATCGCCGATTACTTCCGCCCGATCCGCGACGAGGCTCTGGACAGCGGCCTGCTGAACCCCAAGAACCTGGGAGTCAATATCAAGACGCTGCTGTATCAGGTGCCGGGCGGCATGCTGTCCAACCTGACTTCTCAGCTGAAAGAGCTGGGAGCGGAAGACAAATACTACGAGGTGCTGGAAGAGGTTCCGCGTGTGCGTAAGGACTTCGGTGAGTGCCCGCTGGTAACCCCGTCTTCTCAGATCGTCGGAACACAGGCAGTAATGAACGTGGTAGCCGGCGAGCGGTACAAGATGGTAACCAAGGAATCCAAGGACCTGCTTTCCGGAAAATACGGAAAGACCGTAAAGCCCTTCAATCCGGAGGTGCAGAAGAAGTGTATCGGAGACGCGGAGGTGATTACCTGCCGTCCGGCAGATCTGGTACCCAACGAGCTGGATACCCTGGAAAAGGAGATGGCGCAGTACAAGGAACAGGACGAGGATGTTCTGACCTACGCTCTGTTCCCGCAGGTGGCGACAGATTTCTTCAAATACAGAGACGCGCAGGAGAAAAAGGTAGATGTGACAGAGGCAGATACGAAGAACGGCGCATATCCGGTATAATTGGCCTGACGCAGCTGCAAGTGACAGGAAAGCAGTATTTTCTGCTGAAATTTAAAAACAGACTGTTTTTCGCAAAAAACAGTAAGAAAGAAGACGGCATGGCGGTTACGCTGTGCCGTCTTTTGATCCCGCAGTATATCAGTTGGTAACTCAAAGAAACTTACCATGGCATTTGCCCGGCAGCTCGTTTAAGAAATGGCAGAAACCGTAATATTCCTTTACCGGCCGGGAGGGCGAACGGAGCTTCCTTCAGTTCTTTCGTTTTTGAATCCAGTTTTCTTCCAGAAAGGTTACGATGTCGATGGCTTTGGGCGGGCAGCCTTTCAGAGATTTGGAAAAACAGGAGGTGCAGGTTCCCACCCCAATTTCTCCGGCCTGTCCCTGATAGCCCTGGCCGATGCAGACGGGCGGCAGCCCCGGACGGAGCTTTCCTCCCTCGTTCAGCCGGTTCAGAGCATGAATCAGGGAGCCGTAGCAGGCGGAGCAGGAGTCCTTTGGAGCGGTATATCCGGCCAGCTTCTGCACCCGGCGGGGAAGAGGGGAGGAATTTCTGCGGCCTGTGATTTCCACATATTCTGTATCTGTGCTTTCATTCAGAAAGACCAGATGAGCTTTTGAGGTATCCGCGCAGCCGGTTCCCAGCCGCTCCGCCATTCGGATATAGGAGACCTCATCCACGGGAATCCCGAGACAGTCACAGACAAAAGCGTCGCAGAGTACAGGGTCCTTCGCGGCCCAGATTCGATTCATGTATACGGGATTTCCACCCTCTTCAAAATCCAGATCCCCGCAGATATTGTCCACCAGAATAAAGTCATTCCGGACCACTGTACTCAGATGAGCGATAGGCTTGTGAAGCCCCATGGTATGAAAACGGCGCTTCTCAGAGTTGGGAATCAGCCCTTTGTTGTTCTTCAGCGCACAGGTAACAAGCGTCTGGCAGTGCCCTTTGACCACAGGCATATTGATCAGAAAATCTGTTTCCAGCGCTTTCCGGCAGACATGGAGTTCCATCCCTGACGCGTTACAGGAGACGGCTTCATCCTTCTGCAGATCAATCAGGGGAACGCCGTATTTCTCTGAAATATCCGTGTATCCCAGGGCGGCAAAGGAGCGGGAAGTCCGTTCTCCCACCCAGGAACTTTCCATGATGGAAAGATGCCGGAAACCATGAAACTGAAGGTATTCTATGACTCCGCAGACCAGCTCCGGATGGGTGGTTGCTCCGTCCTCAGGGCGCATGGTTCCCAGAAGGTTGGGCTTCAGCGCAATATGCTTTTCCCGATCTCCGATTTCTTCCGCCAGTCCTGCCTCATGAAGAAGGCGGATAGTCATATCCTTGTAATCTGTTCCGTGTATGATGAAAATATCATTTTTGTTCATGAACCGGCTCCCCCTTGTTTTCGAAATTTCTATATGCTTATTTTATCACAGATACGCCAATGTACAAGCAGTTCAGGAAAACAGGAATGGAAAGCTGGAATGGCGGAATACGATTGCCGGTATAGCCGGAATATGGTACACTGTCGATAAGACAAAAGCTCCGGGGAATTTACGGAAAATCTACATGAAATCTACAGAAAATTTACAGGAAATCTGCGGGACGAACCAGCGGAGCAGAATATGCAGGAGAGATTACAGATGAGCAGAGTATTGATTGTGGGCGGCGGAGCCGCCGGCATGCTGGCTTCCATCTTTGCCGCAAGGCGGGGACAGGAGGTTCATGTATATGAGAAAAATGAGAAGCTGGGAAAGAAGCTTTATATTACAGGAAAAGGACGGTGCAATCTGACGAATGCCTGTGAAATGGACAGCCTTTTTGACAGCGTGCGGACGAACTCCCGGTTCCTGTACAGCGCATTTTACGGGTTTACGAATCAGGACGCCATGCAGTTTTTTGAGGAAGAAGGGCTGTCTCTGAAAGTGGAGCGGGGAGAAAGGGTATTTCCTGCTTCCGACAAATCAGCAGATGTGCTGGATACCCTGCGCCGCAGCATGAAAAAAGCCGGTGTAAAAATTCACCTGAATACAGGTGTAAAAGAACTCATCTGCCGGGAAGGGCAGATGAAGGGAGTGATTCTGGAGAATGGAGAGACTGTCGAAGGGGATGCTGTGATTGTGGCCACGGGCGGACTTTCCTATCCTTCTACAGGCTCCACCGGGGACGGATACCGCTTTGCGGAGGAGGCCGGACATAAGGTGACAGACTGCCTGCCTTCTCTGGTGCCTTTCAATATCCGGGAGGCGTTTGTAAAGGAACTGCAGGGACTCTCCCTGAAAAATGTGGAGATTTCCATTTATAATGGAAAGAAGCAGGTGTTCCGAGAATTTGGAGAGATGCTCTTTACCCATTTTGGCGTCAGCGGCCCGCTGATTCTGACTGCCAGCAGCTATGTGGGGCCTTATGCTTCCCGGCAGGAGCTGCGTCTGGTTCTGGATTTGAAACCCGCCCTGACACCAGAGCAGCTGGACCAGCGGATTCTCCGTGATTTTGACGCAAATCCCAACAAGAGCTTTAAAAATGTGGTTTCCGGCCTGTTTCCGGCAAAGCTGACCCCGGTAATGGTGGCTTTATCCGGTATCACTCCGGATAAAAAGGTACACGACATATCCAGAGAAGAACGGCAGAACTTCGTACATCTGATAAAAAATCTGGAGATGACCATAACGGGACTTCGGGATTATCGAGAGGCGATCATTACGAAAGGCGGCGTGTCGGTGAAAGAGATCAATCCCTCCACGATGGAGTCCAAGCTGGTAAAAGGACTTTATTTTATCGGAGAGGTGCTGGATCTGGACGCGGTGACGGGAGGTTTCAATCTGCAGATTGCCTGGTCTACGGCATATGCGGCGGGAAATGCGGTGTAGTCTGGTCTGTTAATTGACATTTATAAGGAAATTTAAGAGATTTAAAGGGAATTATACGAATCGGAAATCCGGATTTTTTTATATTTATATGGGTATTCGTTTGCTTCATCCTAAAGAAGGGGGCTTATTGTGGTCATGATATGCCAGGATTGCATT
>ERZ1643249.1347-NODE-1347-length-24943-cov-4.697605_pt1 | contig 24943 bp, 20 predicted proteins | sample MGYA00579263_ERZ1643249 | MGnify/ENA primary metagenome ERZ1643249 (study PRJEB29033, sample SAMEA4952264) | chicken gut metagenome | biome: Broiler Chicken; feature: Gastrointestinal Tract; material: Caecum | place: Ireland | collected 2018 | study: Broiler...
GAACATTACTGCCTTTGAATTCGAGGACAGTATTGTTGTCGTGGACTGCGGACTTGCCTTCCCGGAGGATGATATGTTCGGGATTGATCTTGTGATTCCGGATGTGTCTTATTTAAAGGACAATGCATCCAAGGTGAAAGGATTCGTTATCACCCACGGTCACGAGGACCATATCGGCGCGCTGCCGTACGTGTTAAAAGAGATTAATCTTCCGGTCTATACGACAAAGCTCACTATGGGCATCATTGAGAATAAATTAAAAGAACACAATCTGCTGCGCAGCACGAAGCGAAAAGTTGTGCAGCACGGACAGTCCATTAATCTGGGAAAATTCCGCATCGAATTTATCAAGACGAACCACAGTATCCAGGATGCCTCTGCTCTGGCGATCTATTCCCCGGCGGGAGTTGTTGTCCATACAGGAGACTTTAAAGTAGATTATACACCGGTGTTCGGAGACACGATTGACTTGCAGAGATTTGCAGAGATTGGGAAAAAGGGAGTGCTCGCCCTTATGTCAGACAGCACTAATGCGGAGCGCCGGGGATTTACACAGTCTGAGCGTACGGTAGGCATCACGTTCGATCATATTTTTGCGGAGCATCAGAATACAAGGCTGATTATCGCTACATTTGCGTCCAATGTGGATCGTGTGCAGCAGATCATCAACTCTGCGTACAAGTACGGCAGAAAGGTTGTCGTGGAAGGACGCAGTATGGTAAATATCATTTCCACGGCGTCGGAGCTTGGCTATCTGCACGTACCGGAGAACACATTGATCGAGATTGATGAGATGAAGAACTATCCGCCGGAGAAAATGGTGCTCATTACAACGGGAAGCCAGGGCGAATCCATGGCGGCTCTTTCAAGGATGGCGGCGGATGTGCACCGCAAAGTAACGATCCAGCCCAACGATACGATCATTTTCAGTTCCAACCCGATTCCGGGAAATGAGAAATCAGTTTCCCGCGTGATCAATGAGCTGTCCTCCAAGGGCGCGGAAGTGATCTTCCAGGACACCCATGTATCAGGCCATGCCTGCCAGGAGGAGCTGAAACTGATCTACTCCCTTGTAAAACCAAAATATGCTGTCCCGGTGCACGGGGAGTACCGTCACTTAAAAGCAAACGCGGAGATCGCAAAGTCTCTGGGAATTCCGAAGAACAATATCTTTATCATTCAGTCCGGCGATGTGCTGGAGCTGGACGATGAGTCGGCAAAGGTTGTGGACAAGGTGCACACAGGGGCGGTTCTTGTGGATGGCCTCGGCGTGGGCGATGTGGGGAATATCGTACTTCGTGACAGACAGCATCTGGCTGAGGACGGCATCATCATTGTGGTGCTTACCTTAGAGAGAAGGACGAACCGTCTGCTCGCAGGCCCGGATATCGTATCCCGTGGATTTGTCTATGTAAGGGAGTCCGAACAACTGATGGAAGACGCCAGACGGGCGGTTTCCGACGCGCTTGACAGATGTCTCGGCGGTCGCCACACAGACTGGAACAAGATCAAGCTTGTGATCCGTGACGCGATGAATGACTATATCTGGAAGAAGACAAAGAGAAAACCTATGGTTATCCCGATCATCATGGATGTAGATGTATAACAGTAATAAGAAACAGTGAAAATGATAATGCCGGTGTACGAGCGGGGAAACCGCTTGTGCATCGGCATTGGATATGAAATGGAGAGTACCGGACATGATCGTAGACGAGCGGATTATCACCTTTATCAATTCATTGGATACGAAGAACAGCGAGCTTCTGGAGACTATCGAGGCAGAGGCGCGCTCGGCGGATGTTCCTATCATACGCAGGGAAATGCAGAGCTTTCTAAAGGTGCTTTTGACAATACAAAATCCTAAACGGATTCTTGAAGTGGGGACTGCGGTGGGATTTTCCGCGCTGCTCATGAGTGAATCTGTATCCTGTGACTGTCATATCACTACTATAGAAAATTATGAGAAACGGATACCTGTTGCGCGGGAGAATTTTCGCAGAGCAGGGAAAGAAGAGCAGATTACCCTCATCGAAGGGGATGCCGCTGAGGTGATGAAAACATTGGAAGGATATTATGACTTTATTTTTATGGATGCGGCTAAGGGACAGTATATCCACTATCTTTCGGATGCGATGCGCCTGCTGAACAAAGGCGGCGTCCTTGTCTCGGACAATGTGATGCAGGATGGAGATGTGATCCGGTCCCGTTTCGCAGTGGAGAGGCGCAACCGGACGATCCATGCCCGGATGCGGGATTACCTGTACGAACTGAAACATAACGAGGAACTTACAACGTCTATCATCCCGCTGGGTGACGGAGTGGCTGTGAGTGTGAAGAAAGGAAAGAAATTATGAGCAGACATCCTGAATTACTGGTTCCCGCCAGCAGTTTAGAAGTGTTGAAAACAGCGGTCATTTTCGGGGCGGACGCTGTGTATATCGGCGGCGAGGCTTTCGGGCTGCGGGCAAAGGCGAAGAACTTTTCCCTGGAAGAGATGGAAGAAGGAATCGCATTTGCACATGACCATGACGTGAAAGTGTATGTGACGGCAAATATCCTGGCGCATAATGATGACCTTGACGGCGTGCGGGAGTATTTTAAAGAGCTAAAAGAGATTAAACCTGATGCGCTCATCATCGCAGATCCCGGGGTGTTTGAGATCGCCAAGGAGATCTGCCCGGAGATCGAACGCCATATCAGTACGCAGGCAAACAATACGAATTACGGGACGTATAATTTTTGGTACAAGCAGGGCGCGAGCCGGGTGGTGTCTGCGAGAGAACTGTCATTACAGGAGATCAAAGAACTGAGGGGGAATATTCCGGAGGATCTGGAGATCGAGACATTCATACACGGCGCTATGTGCATCTCTTATTCGGGACGCTGCCTTCTGAGCAGTTATTTTACCGGCCGGGATGCCAACCGCGGGGCATGCACCCACCCGTGCCGGTGGAAGTATGCCGTGGTCGAGGAGACAAGACGGGGTGAGTACATGCCAGTGTATGAAAATGAGCGGGGAACATATATCTTTAATTCCAAGGATCTGTGTATGATCGGGCATATCCCAGAGCTTATCGACGCGGGAATCGACAGCCTGAAGATAGAGGGCCGCATGAAGACAGCGCTCTATGTGGCGACCGTAGCGCGCACTTACCGCAGGGCGATCGATGATTATCAGAAAGACCCCGAGCTGTACCGCAAGAATATGCCGTGGTATCTTGACCAGATATCCAACTGTACGTACCGTCAGTTTACTACGGGATTCTTTTTTGGAAAACCGGATGAGAATACCCAGATATACGATAGCAATACGTACAATAAAGAGTACACTTATCTGGGCATTGTGGGCGGGGTAAAAGATGGATTGTGCCGTATTGAACAGCGAAATAAATTCTCCGTAGGAGAGACCATCGAGATTATGAAGCCCGGCGGCGAGAATGTGGAAGCAGAGGTGAAGCGTATTCTTAATGAGGACGGAGGAGAGCAGGAGAGCGCTCCCCACTCAAAGCAGGTGCTGTATGTGGAGCTGAGTGAGCCGGCGGATGTGTACGATATACTGAGGCGGGGGGAAAGCGAGAAAAATTTTTGAGAATCGTTCCAAGCCGTCCGGGGTCATATCCCGTACCTTCACGAAAGAATAGAAAAGAGAGGGTGGCGAAACCTTGTTCTCCGGCCGTATACATGATAGAATAACATTCATATGAGTTAAAGCAATTTGGTGATATGTCAAGAGGAGTGTGGAATTTAAGTGAAGACATTGTTGGAATTGATTACAATAGAGATGAGAGATGCGTTTGTAAAGGCGGGATATGATGAGGAACTGGCAAAGGTGACTCTCTCCAACCGTCCGGATCTGTGCGAGTATCAGTGCAACGGAGCTATGGCGGGAGCAAAAAGATATCAGAAGGCTCCCTTCATGATCGCTGAAGGTGTGGCTGCTCATTTGCAGGACAGCGAGTATTTTGAGTCGGTAGATGTGGTAAAACCGGGCTTTATCAATCTGAAACTGGCCCCGCAGTGTGTGGCGGCTTACTTAAATGAGATGTCAGGAGAGGAGAAGCTGGGCGTGGAGGAGGAAAGCTCCCCGAAGATGATCATGATCGACTACGGCGGACCGAATGTAGCGAAGCCGCTGCACGTCGGACATCTTCGCTCTGCGATTATCGGGGAGAGCGTAAAGCGTATTATGCGTTTCAAAGGGAATCGTGTGATCGGAGACATTCATCTCGGTGACTGGGGATACCAGATGGGACTTATTATCACAGAACTTAAGAAGCGCCGGCCGGAGCTTCCGTATTTTGACGAGGACTTTGACGGAGAGTATCCGAAGGAAGCGCCGTTTACCATCGGGGAGCTGGAGGAGATTTACCCGACGGCAAGCGCGTATGCAAAGGAAAATGAGGAGTACAGAGAAGAAGCATTGCATGCGACTTATCTCCTTCAAAATGGTTACCGCGGATACCGTGCGGTATGGGATCATATTATGAACGTGTCTGTGACAGACCTTAAGAAGAATTATGAGAGGCTGAATGTAGAATTCGACCTTTGGAAAGGTGAGGCCGACGCGCAGAAATACATTCCCGATATGGTGCAGATGTTAAAAGACAAAGGATTTGCCCGTTATGACGAGGGCGCTCTTGTGGTAGATGTTCAGGAGGAGACGGACAACAAAGAAGTACCGCCCTGTATGATCCTGAAGTCTGACGGTGCCGCACTTTATGATACGACAGATCTTGCCACACTGGTTGAACGTGAGCGGGATTATCGGCCGGACGAGGTTATCTATGTGGTGGACAAGCGTCAGGAGATGCACTTTACACAAGTGTTCCGCTGTGCAAAGAAGACGGGTATCGTGCGTCCTGAGACGGATCTGCAGTTTCTGGGATTCGGTACCATGAACGGGAAGGACGGAAAGCCATTCAAGACCCGCGAGGGCGGTGTGATGCGCCTTGAAAATCTGATCCGCGAGATCAATGAGGAAATGTATAAGAAGATTATGGATAACCGGACGGTAGAAGACGGTGAGGCGGAGCGCACGGCGCAGATTGTCGGACTGGCTGCCGTCAAGTACGGGGATCTTTCCAATCAGGCATCAAAGGATTATATTTTTGATGTGGACAGGTTTACTTCTTTTGAGGGAAATACAGGCCCGTATATTCTCTATACAATCGTGCGCATTAAATCGATCCTGGCAAAATATCAGGAGAACGGCGGAAGTCTGGAGAACCTGATGATGCGTCCGGCGGAAAACAACTATGAGAAAGCGCTGATGCTTCAGGTGTTGAAATTCAATGATGTGTTCGAGGCTGTTTATGAAGAGACAGCGCCTCATAAGCTGTGCGCGTATATTTATGAGCTTGCCAATGAGTTCAATAAGTTTTACCACGAGACAAAGATCCTCTCAGAGGAAGACGGGCAGAAGAGGTCGGGCTACATAGCGCTGCTGATGCTGGCAAAACGTGTGCTTGAAACATGCATCGACCTGCTTGGATTTGAGGCGCCTGAAAGGATGTAAGATAAGAAATGACGGAAAAACTGTTTTATAAAGACAGCCATCTTTCGGAATTTGAAGCTGTGGTCACTGCATGCTATGAGGAAGGGGCAGATTCCCCGAAAGCGGAAAAACAGACTTATTATGAAATCGAACTTGACCGTACGGCCTTCTTTCCAGAAGGAGGCGGACAGTACGCGGATACAGGGGTTCTGGGGAATGTATGTGTGCTGGATGTCCGGGAAGAGGCCGGGCATATACGGCATATCACGGATGGACCGCTTGAGGCAGGGAGCAGCGTAAAAGGGCGCATTGACTGGGATGAACGTTTCATGAAGATGCAGCAGCATACCGGGGAACATATCGTCTCAGGTCTTGTGAACGCCCGATTTGGCTATAATAACGTGGGCTTTCATCTTGGCAGAGAGGACTGCACCATGGATTTTAATGGGGAGATCACCTTGGCAGAAATGGCAGAGATCGAGCTTGAGGCGAACCGTGCGGTGTGGGAAAATCTCGAAGTACAGACGCTCTATCCGTCAGAGGAGGAGTTATCATATATGGAATACCGCAGCAAGATTGAGATCGAGGGCCAGGTGCGCATCATTGTGATTCCGGGATACGACCGCTGCGCCTGCTGTGCTCCCCATGTGGCGCGGACCGGAGAGATCGGCCTGATCAAGCTGACCAATATGCAGAGATACAAGGGCGGCGTGCGTGTGACTATGCTTTGCGGTGTGAGAGCGCTTGCGGATTATGCTCTGAAGCAGGGACAGGCGAAGGCGGTTTCAGCCATGCTCTGTGCAAAGGAGAATGAGATTGCAGAGGCAGTGAAGCATCTGCGGGAAGAATGTATTTCTTTACAGTATAAGATTACAGAAAAGGAAAAGAAATTAATCGCATGCAAAGCAGCTATGATTCCTGTGGGAGAAGAGGCGGTCTGTGTATTCTCGGAAGATATAGAAGGTGAGTCTATGCGTCTTCTTATGAACCTTGTGCTGGAGGCGGGGCATTGCCTGTGCGCAGTGTTTCATCAGAATTCCGGAAAAGATCCGGGGACGGCGGCATACCGTTATGTTATCGGGAGTAAAAGACAGGATATGCGTCTTTTTGCAAAAGAGTTCAATGAGGCTTTTGAAGGAAGAGGCGGTGGAAAACCGGAGATGATACAAGGGACAGTGAAAGGGAGAGAAGAGAAAATACGGGCGTGGATCATGGAAAAAGTGGAGGACAGAAGATGAATCAGATACAGAGAAAAAGCCCGTTCTGGAGTCTGGCGGGACCGCTGCTTATCTATCTGGCAATCCAGATGCTTGTCCAGACGGCGGTTGATCTTGTGATCAGTATTCCTTATTTTGCGCGGGCTTACGCTGACGCTTTAAAACAGGGAGCAATGCCGGCCATGGAAGAGTGGCTCCGGACTTGTATGGAAGCGCTGGAACCGGCATTTCAGATAATCGCGGCCCATCAGGTAGAGATTGCCGGTGTGGCGACTCTTGCTACATTTGCTTTGACGGTTCCGTTGTTTATAAAGGACAGAAAACTTGAGAAGATGTGCGGTATTTCGGTAGTTAAAAAAGCGCCGCTGCAGGGTTATGGTTTTATTATTTTTTTCGGCGCGGCGGGATGCATTGCGGCCACCTGCCTGATGACGATGGCGCATCTTGCGTTCTATGATGCGCAGTACCAGCAGACGGCGGAAGTGATGTACGCGGCGGGACTTCCTTTGCAGCTCCTTATTCTCGGAGGGGTGATCCCTGTGGCGGAAGAGATGATGTTCCGGGGACTATTGTTTAAGCGGTTTCGGGAGAGGCAGAGATTTTGGTACTCCGCAGTCTGCTCTTCTGTGTTCTTCGCGTTTATGCACACAAGCATAACACAGACAATTTATACGCTGCTGCTCGGCCTTATGCTGTCCTATTTGTATGAGAAGTTCGGCTCGCTTAAAGCGCCGGTGCTGCTTCATATCGTGATGAACACGGGATCCGTGCTCCTGACAGCGACAGGGGGATTCCGCTGGATCGGGGCAGATCCGATGAGGATGGCGGCGGCCGCTATCGGTGGGGCTTTCATCTGTTCCGTGGCGTTTGTAATGCTTCAAAGGATGCCGGGGGCAGAGTATGCACAGGCACCGCAAAGTGGAGAATAATGCTGAAAGGCGAAAAATACTGTTTTGTTTCTATAAAAAAACAATATGAAATTGTGTATGGCAGAATTCATTTCTGCCATATTTTTTTGCCGAAATATCAGGGAGAACCTTTGAAAAACAAGAGAATATAGAAATCGGTAACGCCCGTGAGAGGATTATACATTAAAAAATAATCTGATAAATTTATATACAAACTATAAATATTCAAATAATCTGACAATTTCAATGATTTTCCTGTTTACAAATGAAAAGAAATGCTGTATAGTCATCCCATAAAAAGCAAAAGAGAGGAGACGGGCCATGAAAAGACCAAATGAATCACAGCAGGGGCTGTACCGCGAGAGCTTTGAGCATGACAACTGCGGGATCGGCGCCATTGTAAATATCAAGGGCAGGAAGAGCCATGCAACGGTAGCGGGGGCGTTAGAGATCGTAGAGCATCTGGAGCACAGAGCCGGAAAGGATGCGGAAGGCAAGACCGGAGACGGTGTGGGTATCTTTCTGCAAATTTCCCACCGTTTTTTTAAAAAGGTCTGTAAGCCGCTTCATATTAAGATTGGCGGAGAGAGAGACTACGGCGTGGGAATGTTCTTTTTCCCGCAGGATGAGCTGAAGCGCAATCAGGCGAAAAATATCTTTGAAGTCATTGTCAAGAAAGAAGGACTGAATTTTCTTGGCTGGAGAGAAGTGCCGGTCCAGCCAGAAGTGCTTGGCAAGACGGCCGTGGACTGTATGCCGTGTATCATGCAGGCGTTCATCGAGCGCCCGGAGCGGGTTGAGAAGGGGCTTTCATTTGACCGCAGACTCTATGTGGTGCGGCGTGTTTTTGAGCAGAGCAGCGACGATACCTATGTAGTGTCCCTCTCAAGCCGTACGATCGTATATAAAGGAATGTTTCTGGTGGGACAGCTTCGCCAGTTTTTCGGTGATCTTCAGGATGAGGATTTCGAGTCCGCGATCGCCATGGTCCATTCTCGTTTCAGCACCAATACCGCGCCGAGCTGGCAGAGGGCACATCCCAACCGGCTCATGGTACACAACGGTGAGATCAATACCATCCGGGGAAACGCGGACAAGATGCGGGCAAGGGAAGAGACTATGGAGGCAGGCTGCTTAAAAGGCGAGCTTCACAAAGTGCTACCGGCCATCAACACGTCGGGATCCGATTCTGCCATGCTGGATAATGCGCTGGAATTTATGGTCATGAGTGGTATGGAGCTTCCTCTTGCCGTGATGATCGCTATTCCCGAACCATGGGTGAACAACCGCAGTATGTCCCAGAACAAGAAGGATTTCTATCAGTATTACGCCACCATGATGGAGCCGTGGGACGGTCCTGCGTCTATCCTTTTCTCGGATGGAGATGTGATGGGAGCTGTCCTGGACAGAAACGGGCTGCGTCCGTCCAGATATTACATCACGGACGATGACAACCTGATCCTGTCTTCAGAGGTGGGAGTACTGGATATCGACCCGGCGAAGATCCTTGTAAAAGAGCGTCTGCATCCGGGGAAGATGCTGCTCGTTGATACGGTGGCAGGAAGAGTCATTGACGATGAGGAACTGAAAGAAAAATATGCTAATGAAGAGCCTTACGGGGAATGGCTGGACAGTAACCTGATCCATCTGAAGGATCTGCCGATCCCCAACAAGGATATCCCGAAATATACAAAGGAAGAGTGTACTCGTCTGCAGAAAGCTTTTGGATACGCATACGAGGACGTCAGGACATCTATCCTTACCATGGCCAAGAACGGCGGGGAAGGCATTGCGGCAATGGGTATCGATGCTCCGCTTTCCGTGCTTTCAAAGAAACGCCAGCCGCTGTTCGGGTATTTCAAGCAACTCTTCGCGCAGGTGACAAATCCGCCGATCGACGCCATCCGTGAGGAGATCGTGACTTCCCAGACTATCTATATCGGGCGGGACGGAAATCTTCTTGAGAAGAAGGAAAAAAACTGCAAGATGCTCAGGGTTAACAATCCGATACTGACGAACACGGACCTCTTGAAGATCAAGAATATGAATGTAGAAGGCTTCAAAGTGGCGGAGATCCCGATCACCTATTACAAGAACACGAGCCTTGGGAAAGCGTTGGAATATCTTTTTGTAGAGGTGGACCGTGTGATCCGCGAGGGAGCGAACATCCTCATCTTAAGCGACCGTGAGGTGGACGAGTACCATGTGGCGATTCCGTCGCTTCTTGCGGTATCCGGTCTGCAGCAGCATCTTGTGCGCACGAAGAAAAGAACGTCGGTAGCCATGATATTAGAAAGCGGGGAGCCAAGAGAGGTGCATCATTTTGCGACTCTCCTGGGATACGGCGCCTGCGCCATCAATCCCTATCTGGCTCATGAATCTATCCGTCAGCTGATCGAGGCAAGGCTTCTTCACAAGGATTACTACGCAGCAGTGGATGACTACAACAGTGCGGTCATCCACGGCATCATCAAGATCGCTTCCAAGATGGGAATCTCTACGATCCAGTCCTACCAGGGAGCAAAGATCTTTGAGGCCATCGGGCTGAAAAAAGAGTTCATTGACCATCACTTTACTGACACGGTAAGCCGCGTGGGAGGAATCGGCATTGAGGAGATTGCGGAGGACTATACTGCATTCCACACACAGGCATTTGATCCGCTGGGACTGGACGGTGACATGACGCTGGACAGCGTGGGGCGGCACAAATATAAGAGCGGCGGAGAGGAACACCTCTACAACCCGCAGACTATTCATATGCTCCAGCAGTCTACGAGGCGCGGAGATTATAAGATGTTTAAGGAATACACAAAGATGGTGGACGAGGAAGAAGAGAAGGTCAGCTTAAGAGGACAGATGGACTTCAATTATCCGAAGAAAGGCGTACCCATCGAGGAAGTGGAGAGCGTGGATTCCATTGTCACCAGATTCAAGACAGGAGCCATGTCCTACGGTTCCATCTCCAAAGAAGCCCATGAGACGCTGGCCGTCGCCATGAACCGGCTCCACGGGAAATCCAATTCCGGAGAAGGCGGGGAGGAGATCGAGCGTCTGGATACAGACCGCTGCTCTGCCATCAAGCAGGTTGCGTCAGGACGTTTCGGTGTAACGAGCCGTTATCTGGTCAGCGCGCAGGAGATACAGATTAAGATGGCCCAGGGTGCAAAGCCTGGAGAGGGCGGACATCTGCCGGGCGGAAAGGTCTATCCGTGGATCGCGAAGACCCGTCACTCTACACCGGGTGTGAGTCTGATCTCACCGCCGCCGCACCATGATATTTATTCCATCGAGGATTTGGCACAACTTATTTATGACTGTAAGAATACCAATAAAAACGCAAGAATCTCTGTAAAACTTGTATCCGAGGCGGGAGTGGGAACCGTTGCGGCGGGTGTTGCAAAAGCCGGGGCGGGCGTGATCCTCATCTCCGGATACGACGGAGGAACGGGAGCGGCGCCGAGGAGCTCCATCCAGAACGCGGGGCTTCCGTGGGAGCTTGGTCTTGCGGAAACACATCAGACGCTGATCGAGAACGGACTGCGTGAGCGTGTGCGCATTGAGACGGACGGAAAGCTCATGAGCGGACGCGATGTTGCCATCGCGGCGCTCTTAGGAGCAGAAGAATTCGGGTTTGCCACAGCTCCCCTTGTGACCATGGGATGCGTCATGATGCGTGTCTGTAATCTGGACACCTGTCCGGTGGGTGTGGCGACACAGAATCCGGATCTTCGCAGACGTTTTGCGGGAAAACCGGAATATGTGATGAACTTCATGAGATTTATTGCGGAGGAATTAAGAGAATATATGTCCAGACTGGGAGTGCGCACAGTGGATGAGCTGGTGGGCCGCACGGATCTTCTGAAAGTGAAAGAGAATCCCACTTCATCACGGGCTGCGGCTCTTGACCTGGACGGTATCCTTTATAACCCGTATGCGAAGCAGAAAAAAGGCATGATCTTTGACCCGAAGAAGGTGTATGATTTCGAGCTGGAGAAGACACTGGATGAAAAGGTACTGTCAAAACAGCTCCTTCCGGCGCTGGAGAAAGGCCAGAAGCGAAGCATTGAGGTAGATGTGACCAACACGGACCGCACCTTCGGAACGATCTTCGGCTCTGAGATCACAAGGAGGTATCCGGACGGGCTTGAGGAGGACAGCTTTATCATCAAGTGCAACGGTGCGGGCGGACAAAGCTTCGGTGCGTTCATTCCCAAAGGGCTGACACTGGAGCTGACCGGCGACAGCAACGACTATTTCGGCAAGGGATTATCCGGCGGCAAGCTGGTCGTATACCCGCCCAAGGGAGCAGTGTTTAAGTCAGATGAAAATATCATTATCGGAAACGTGGCGTTCTACGGAGCGACCAGCGGAAAGGCGTATGTCAGCGGAGTGGCAGGAGAGCGCTTCTGTGTGCGAAACTCCGGCGTGCGTGCAGTTGTGGAAGGCGTGGGCGATCACGGATGTGAATATATGACCGGCGGATGCGTGGTCATCTTAGGCCGGGTGGGTAAAAATTTTGCCGCGGGAATGAGCGGCGGTATCGCCTATGTGCTGGATATGGATAATACCCTCTATACAAGAGTCAATAAAGCAATGGTCAGGATCAAAAGAGTGACGGACAAGTACGATGTCCAGGAGTTAAAAGGTATGATACAGGAGCATGTCTCGTACACGAACTCAGAAGTCGGAAAGCGGATTCTGGATCATTTTGAAGAATATCTTCCCAAGTTCAAGAAGATCATTCCGGAGGATTATGAGAAGATGATGTCAGCCATCATCCAGATGGAAGAGAAAGGCCTGAGCAGGGAAAAAGCTCAGATCGAAGCATTCAACATGGTGAAGAACGGAAGATAGGAGGCGTAAAAAATGGGAAAACCGACAGGATTTATGGATTATGCGAGAAAAGATAAGACAGCGGAAGCACCGCTTGAGCGGATCAGACATTTCGGGGAGTTCCACACGCCTCTTACCAAAGAGGAGCAGGAACTCCAGGGAGCGCGCTGCATGGCGTGCGGCGTTCCTTTCTGCCAGTCCGGCTTAAACCTGATGGGGATGGCAAGCGGATGTCCGCTGCACAACCTGGTGCCGGAGTGGAATGACCTGATCTACAACGGGAACTGGGAGGAAGCGTACTACCGCCTTGTGAAGACAAACAACTTCCCGGAATTTACTTCCAGGGTCTGCCCGGCGCTCTGTGAGAACGCCTGTACCTGCGGACTCAACGAGGAGCCGGTGGCGACTAAGAGCAACGAGTATGCCATTATTGAAAATGCCTATGAAAAGGGCTATGCCAGGGCGCGTCTGCCGAAGGTGCGCACAGGAAAGAAGGTGGCAGTCATCGGGTCGGGTCCATCCGGACTTGCGGCCGCGGACCTTTTAAACCGCAGAGGGCATCAGGTGACGGTGTTCGAGCGGGAGGATAAGGCTGGCGGACTGCTCCGCTACGGCATCCCGAACATGAAGCTGGAGAAGCAGTATATTGACCGTAAACTTTCAATTATGGAAGAAGAAGGGGTCGAGTTCCGCTTAAGCTGCAATGTAGGGAAGGATATAAAGCCTGTGCAGCTCCTGAAAGAATATGACAGAGTCATCCTTGCCTGCGGCGCGTCCAATCCCCGGGACATCAAGGTGCCGGGAAGAGACGCGGAAGGGATTTATTTTGCAGTAGATTTCCTGAAATCCACAACAAAGGCTTTATGGGCGGAAGCTGGTCAGACAGAAGCAAAAGACCTTGCCCGGGCAAAGGAAGGCTCCTATATTTCCGCTAAGGGGAAACATGTCGTAGTTATCGGCGGAGGCGACACGGGAAACGACTGTGTGGGAACCTCTATCCGCCATGGAGCGAAGTCGGTGCTTCAGCTGGAGATGATGCCAAAAGCTCCCGATGAAAGAGCGCAGAATAACCCGTGGCCCGAATGGCCTAAGGTCTGCAAGACGGATTACGGCCAGCAGGAAGCTATCGCCGTATTCGGCGAAGATCCCCGCGTGTACGCGACGACAGTGAAGGAATTTGTCAAAGACAAAAAAGGCAGAGTATGCAAGGCAGTGCTTGTGAAGCTGGAGAGCAAGAGAGACGAGAAGACCGGCAGAATGATGATGGCAGAGATTCCGGGAAGCGAGTATACAGTGGAGACAGATCTTGTCCTTATTGCTGCGGGGTTCTTAGGAAGCGAGGATTATGTCACGAAGGCCTTCGGAGTGGAGACCGACGGGCGCACGAATGTTAAGACAGGGTCAGGAAAATATGCAACAAATGTAAAAAATGTATTTGTCACAGGAGATATGCACAGAGGACAGTCTCTTGTCGTGTGGGCGATCCGTGAAGGACGCGAGGCGGCGAGAGAAGTGGATGAAAGTCTGATGGGCTATACAAACCTGACGGTCCAGTAAAAAAATAAGGGATCCTGGAACTGTGGTCTGCAAGTTTCAGGATCTTTCATTTTTGTTATAGAAAAAATAAGTTGTAGAAATATTACAAAAATATTAAATATGTATTGAAAAAATGTCGGATGTTTATTATAATGTATTACATATTGGGAGAAAAAGAGTAGATTTACCCTGCAAATACATTTTTTTTGGTTTTTCTGTTGATAATCCGATGTTTTTGTTGTATCATGTTTGTATGTGGGGATATAGATAATAATATAAGGAAAGGTGAAAAGATGAGATTTAAAAAGATACATAGTGCGTTTATAGCAGCGGTTCTTACCTGTTCGCTGACAGTGACACCTGTTTTTGCGGAGCCGACCCAAAGCGAGCTGGAGGATCAGAAGGCAAATGCCCAGAGTGAACTGGCAACTCTCCAGTCAGATCTTGATGTGCTGGCTTCCAAGATCAGCGAACTTGAGAATCAGTTGATCCAGACCGGCGAGGAGATCGCCCAGGCAGAGAAGGACCTGGCGGCAGCAGAGAAGAAAAAAGAAGAGCAGTACGATGCGATGAAGCTTCGTATTAAATATATGTATGAGTCCGGAAGCGGAACAGCTACTATGGACTTCAGGAGATATTTCTGATATGCTGTCTCAGGCTGAATATTCCCAGCAGGTTCATGAATATGACAGAGAACAGCTTCAGGAATATGCCAATACCGTTGCCGAGATTGAAGATCTTCAGACAAAGCTTGAGCAAGAGATGGCGAGTCTGAAAGAAAATGAAGCGGAATATCAGGAGCAGCAGGCAGTGCTGACAGAGACTATTGCCGACAAGCAGGACGAGATTTCCAATCTGGATGAGATGATTCAGGAGGCAGCAAGAAAGGCAGAAGAAGAGCGTAAGGCCGCAGAGGAAGCAGCAAGGCGGCAGCAGGAGGAAGCCAGCCGGGCTGCAGCCCAGGCAAGCAGCGGGAACTCAGATAACAGTTCTAATAGCTCCAATAGTTCCGGCAGTTCATCCGGTGGCTCGTCCGGCAGTTCATCAAGTTCAAACCCGCCGTATAACGCTTCTACCGGAAATGCGATTGTGGACCGCGCATACAGCAAGCTTGGATGTGCATATGTCTGGGGTGCGACAGGACCGGATACATTTGACTGTTCCGGACTTGTAGGATATGCGGTTTCGGGAAGTTACAGCCGTGTATGTACTTCAAGTTCACTGGCAGGACTGCCGAGCGTAAGTGATCCGCAGCCGGGTGATATATGTGTCAAGAGCGGACACTGCGGTATCTACATAGGAAACGGAATGATGATCCATGCGCCGACGACAGGTGACGTTGTAAAGGTTGCACCGGTACAGAGCGGTATGTGGTATGTTCGTTGGTAAGATAGTTGGTTAATGAACTAAAAAATAAAGAGGAGTCCTAAGTCGGACAGACTTAGGATTCCTCTTTATTTTTTTACAGGAAAGTCCTCGAACTTTCCTGTAAAAGAAAAAGAACTCTGAAAGATGTGTTCGGAACGCTATTTTTTCGGAACGATCTCCAGCCAGTAACCGTCAGGATCTGAGATAAAGTATATCCCCATTTTAGGATTCTCAAAGCAGATACATCCCATTTCCTTATGCTTTGCGTATGCCGAGTCATAGTCGTCCGCTGTAAAAGCAAGATGGATTTCATTGTCTCCCAGATTGTATGGACGTTCCATATCTCTAAGCCATGTCAGTTCAAGCTGATGCGGGGTGGAATTGTCTCCCAGATAGACGAGTTTAAAGCTTCCGTCCTCAGCTTCTTTTGTGCGGGTGACTGTAAGTCCCAGAGCATTTTTGTAAAAATCCAGCGACTTTTCAAGGTCAAAGACATTCAAATTGTTGTGAGCAAATGTAAATTTCATTTTAAGATACCTCCCATAGTGATGATATCAGGATACCATAAAAGAACGTAAAAAAGCAAACTGTCATTTATATTTGTAATATGGTAAAATTAATGAAGTAGTAAAAGCAGAGGTTTGATATTTATGAAAGAAAAGATATATGAATTTACAGCGGCCATTGAACCAGTACCCGATAAAGGCGGCGCCTTTGTACGGTTTCCCTATGATATTAGAAAAGAGTTCGGTAAGGGACGGGTGAAAGTAGAAGCGTCCTTTGACGGAATCACTTATACAGGAAGTATCGTGAATATGGGGGTCAAGAATGACGATGGTTCTGTCTGCTATATCATCGGCGTGAGAAAAGACATTCGGAAGAAGCTTGGAAAGCAGCCGGGAGATACAGTAAATGTAAGGCTATGGGAGAAAAAGGAGGGGTAGGAGAGATGATTATCCGTGAATATGAGAGCGTGGACTGCGTATGTCTCGCACAGCTTTTCTATGATACAGTCCACACGGTAAACGCCAGAGATTATTCAAAAGAGCAGCTTGACGTGTGGGCAACAGGAAAGGTGGATGTTGAAGCGTGGGACAGATCTTTTAGAGAGCATCAGACGTTTGTGGCTGTCTGTGGCGAAGAAATCGCCGGATTTGCAGATGTGGATGAGACGGGATATCTGGACAGGCTGTATGTCCACAGGGATCACCAGGGGAAGGGCGTCGGAACTGCGCTGTGCGAAAGGTTGGAAAATGTGATAAATACAGGAAAAATTACCACGCATGCATCCATTACCGCAAGACCTTTTTTCGAGAAAAGAGGATATAAAGTGGTTAGAGAGCAGCAGGTGGAGCGTCAGGGGATTATGCTGACGAATTATGTTATGGAAAAGGAGAAAATATGATGGGGAAAAAAGATCTGACAGAAAAGAAAATTGCAGTCGTGGGTATCGGGGGCGTAGGAGGATACCTTGCGGCGATGCTTGGCAGAGTATGCCCGCATCTTACACTTGCAGCCCGTGGAGCAAGAAAGAAAAGCCTTCTGGAAAACGGTCTGACACTTCACAGCGATTATAAGGGCGAGATTAATGTGAAACCTGAAAATGTGGTGACAGTGGATGAACTTGAACAGCAGGATTACATTTTTCTCTGCGTAAAAAACTATTCCCTTGAAGAGGTATGCGCGGATATGGAGCACGCGGTAACAAAAGATACAGTGATTGTTCCGGTTATGAATGGAGTGGATCCGGGAGAAAAAATCCGCTCCATGTTGGAGAAAGGAACAGTAGTGGATTCTCTCATTTACATCGTTGCATTTGCAAATGAGGATTATTCTATCACTCAGCAGGACAATTATGCCTATATGCGGATCGGTATCAAAGACGCAGACAGGGTACAGCAGGAAAAGGTGGAGGAAGTGTCTACAATTTTGAGCGCCGCGGATATCGACCACAAGGCAACCGGAGAGATCGAGACAGAGATCTGGAGGAAATATATCCTGAACTGTGCCTACAACGTGGCAAGCGCATATTACGATAACACCATCGGCCAGCTTCGAAATGACTCATTGAAGGCAAAGGAGTACGAGGCTCTTGTGCATGAAGCTTATCAGGTGGCGCTGGCAAAAGGTGTTGATGTGAAGCAGGAGCATATCGATGCCATTATACACCGCTTTTATCATGAATTGGCGGACGAATCGACCAGTTCTCTGCAAAGGGATATCCGGGCAGGAAAGACAACAGAGGTTGATACATTCAGCGGATATATCGTCAGAGAGGGCAGACGCCTGGGCGTGGACATGCCTGTATCTGAGAAAATGTATGAGAGATTAAAAGAATATGAGTGATAATGAGAGAAAAGAAAGGCATGGCCGGTCCATGCCGACAGGAGTGACTGGAATATGATCAGAAAAGCGAAATTATCGGATATAGAAGATGTGGCGGACATCTGGCTGGAAGCTAATATAAAAGCCCACGATTTTATTGATGAGGATTATTGGCGGGATCGGTTTGAGGCGGTAAAAGAATTACTGGCTCAGGCAGAACTGTATGTATATGCGGCAGATGCACCGGACCAGGAGGCTATCTGTGGATTTATCGGAATGAGCGGAGATCATATAGAAGGGATCTTTGTGAAAGAAACAGAGCAGTCCAGAGGGATTGGGAAAGCCTTGATCGATCATGTTAAATCAATAAAAGGCAGGCTGACTCTGAACGTGTATCGGAAAAATAGGCGTGCCTTGAAATTTTATGAAAAAGAAGGCTTTATAATACAGGGAGAAAGTACAGAACCGGAGACCGGAGAAAAGGACCTGTTCATGGAGTGGGAGAATGATGCGTTGTGGAACAGAGATGCAGTATCAGATAAGGACGTAAAGATCGAGTATGACGATGAATATTTTTTCAGACAGTATGCGGAGATGTCAAGGAGCCGGAACGGTCTGGCGGGTGCGGGAGAATGGCATCAGATGAAACGGCTGTTCCCGGATCTTGCAGGCAGACGAGTGCTGGACCTTGGCTGCGGTTATGGGTGGCATTGCAACTATGCTGTCTCACAGGGCGCAGAGGAAGTGCTTGGGATCGATATCAGCGAGAGGATGATCAGGGCGGCAGTAGAGCGGAACTCGGATTCAAAGATTTTGTACCGATTATGCGGTCTGGAGGAATACGAGTATCCGAAAGAAAACTGGGATTTGGTGATCTCTAATCTGGCTCTGCATTATATCGCAGATCTCGACGCAGTGTACCAAAAAGTATATCATACGCTGAAACCCGGCGGGAAATTTCTGTTTAATATTGAACATCCGGTATTTACGTCGGGTGTGAGGCAGGAATGGGTGTGTGATGACGCAGGAAAACCTCTGTATTGGCCCATAGATGATTATTTTTATCCGGGAGAGAGAAGCACGCAGTTTCTTGGATGCGAGGTGAAAAAGCAGCATCATACGCTGACACAGATCCTGGGCGGATTGATCGCATGTGGATTTGATATCGAGAAGGTGGAGGAAGCCCTGCCTTCGGAAGAGATGATGGAGATTCCCGGGATAAAGGATGAGATGCGGCGTCCGATGATGCTGATGGTGCGCGCAGGGAAAGAAAAGAGGCAGACAGCTATCAGGTGACGGAAATGCTTATAAACAGCAGAGAGCATCTGCTGGTACTAGTTCTGTCTGAGGAGAGAATAGGAGTATGACCGGAAAGGGTGATCATTATGGCAAAGAATACTGACAAGACAAATGTCATGCGAATATTGGATCAAAAGAAAATAAAATATATCGGCCACAACTATCTCGACACCGGGGCTGTCAGCGGGATGGAGGTTGCGGAGGCGCTGGGCGAAGATCCGGACATGGTATTTAAAACGCTGGTGACCGTGGGAAAGTCTAAGGCAAATTATGTGTTCGTTGTTCCGGTGAACAAGGAACTGAACCTGAAAAAGGCGGCCCAGAGCGTGGGAGAAAAGAGTATTGAGATGATCAGATCAAAGGAACTGCTTGGTCTGACGGGATATATACATGGGGGCTGCTCGCCAATCGGGATGAAGAAGCAGTTTGTCACAACCATAGACAAGAGCGCAGAGGAGCATAAGAGGATCATTTTCAGCGGGGGAAAGATCGGATATCAGGTAGAGATGACTTTGGCGGACCTGGGAAAGGTGCTCTGTTTTCAACTGGAGGAGGTTGCAGAATGAATTATGAGAAACTGGAGAAAAACATTGCTGATGTGTTAAAAGAGCAGCAGGCAAAGCTGGGATATATACGGGAGAAGGTGAGACTGTATTATCCCTTGAGTTCGCTGAATCATTTTTTCGGGACAGAAGAGAACACAGAGGGAATGATGCGCATCCTGGAAGGTTTCCGCAACTTTGTAAGGGACAGGCTGGGAGACGTGAAAATATCGGAAAATGACGGGAGGTTCTGTTTCCTAATCCCGGAGGAAGGTGCGGATCATGTCCATGGACTTGCCGGAGAAGGAGATTTTATCGCGGAGCTCATTGAACTGGTCAGGGAACACGGATGCACTATCGGACAGATACGGGAATTATTTGAAACTCACTCTGATAAAGTGTATTTTGAAAAGAAGGACAATGGCGAGTTCGACTATCTTATTCGTTTTGAGGAGAATCCGGAAGACGAGTATATGTACTGTTTCAAAGATGAGGGAGGACATATGACGTACCATCGGTTCCTGCCGCAGGACTATGAAGAATTTGGATTCGGACAATAGGAGAAAATATGGGAGTATATTACAGCGGAAATTACCGGGGTCATGAAAAGAAGGGAGTGACTCGGCAGAAATAAAAAATACAGGAATCAGCCGTTCTTCCGGACCTGGCTGATTCCTGTATTTTTGACATGCTTCCGGACCTAGTTCAAACTGCACAGGGAACATCCTGTGGGGGTTGCTGCGCAGCCGCCTTTTGCTGTCTCACGGTATTCGGAAGGAAGCCGTTTCCCTGCTGTATACATGGCATCCAGCATCTCATCAAAGGGAATGAGCTGTGGAATCCCGCTTAAAGCAAGTTCTGCCGCTGTGAGCGCATTCGCCGCTCCGGCGGCGTTTCTGCCCTGGCAGGGGCATTCTACCAGTCCGCCTACGGGATCGCAGACAAGACCGAGCATATTCATAAGGACAGTGGACGCGGCGTACAGGCACTGTTTCGGCGTTCCGCCCATGAGTTCCACGGCGGCGGAGGCTGCCATGGATGCAGCCACGCCCACCTCAGCCTGGCAGCCGCCGACCGCGCCCGCTACGGTAGCGTTGCGCATGGCGAGATAACCAATGGCGCCGGCGTTGAAAAGAGCATGGACGATCTGTTCATCTGTCAGATCATATGTTTCCTGAAGGGAGAGCATAACGCCGGGGACAATGCCCGAAGAGCCTGCTGTGGGGGCGGCAACAATCAGTCCCATGGAAGCGCTGTTCTCCAGTACCGCCATCGCGTATGTCACGGCGCGGTTCAGAATATCGCCGCAGACGCTCTTTCCTTCTGCACGGTGGCTGGCGAGAAGCTGTGCTTCCCCGCCGATAAGACCGCCGATGGATTTTTTTGGAACTTTTACCGGATCGAAGGCAGAGGACTTCATGATCTCCCACGTGTGATGCATCTGGCCTAAAATATCTTTTTCTGTTCTGTCTGTCTCTTCACTCTCACGGCACAGCATGATATCGGAGATGGGGCGGTTACGCTCTTCACATTGTGATGACAGCTCGTTTCCGTTTCTGAAATACCCTTGTCTTTTGCCTGAATTTTCGAAACCGGCCATTCCTGTTTCTTTCTGAGAAATATCCTCCACATCTGCTCCGCCCGGTATGGGGTCTGCCGCGTTCTGTCTTTGGGGCTGGATGAGCATGACATCCTGCACATACGGATTCTGACGGATCTGTTCTGCTGCGTCGCCGGGCAGTACGCCGTCAGATTCAACGATGCTGTAGGCAGTGCTCCCTTTTTCTTCCCGGTACAGTTTCATATAAGCGATGTTTACGTTTTTCTCGCTCAGGCATCGTGTGATATGGGCGATGACGCCGGGCTTATCCTGCTGGATGACGATAAGGGTGCTGTATTCTCCTGTAAAATCAACTTCTACCTGATCAATGCGGGTGATGCGGACCTTTCCGCCGCCGATAGATTCTCCACGAACCGAGAGGGCGTGTCCGTTGTCGTCGGACATAAGGATATCCACGGTGTTCGGATGTACCTCCGTGTCTGTGCAGTCTGTGGCAAAGCGGTATGAAAGGCCGGACTGATCGGCAATGGCGAAGGAGTCGGGGATTCTCCGGTCATCGGTGGAGAACCCCATGATCCCGCCTAAGAGAGCACGGTCCGTACCATGCCCCTTATAAGTCTGTGCGAAAGAACCGTAGAGTGTAAATTCTACAGTTTTCAGATCGTAATGGAACATTTTGCGGGCAAGCAGCGCGATAGCTGCAGCCCCGGCTGTATGTGAACTGGAGGGCCCGATCATATTCGGACCGAGCACGTCAAATACGCTGATAAAAGACATAGCATTCCTCCTGAGTTATTAAACGTCGGCAGTACCGGCCGATGTATCTGCCGCAGAATCCTTTAATATAAACTTTTTGTAGATCGTGTCTACAATGACGCCTATCGCATTGTCGCCGGATACGTTGCATGCGGTGCCGAAAGAGTCCTGCGTGATATACAGGGCTACCATGATGGCGCAGATCGGTCCGTCCGGATCACCGGCAGTCGGCCCAAATACCATATAGAGGAAGGGAAGAGCGGTCATGATGGAGCCGCCCGGAGCTCCCGGAGAGGCCACCATGGCAACGCCCAGAGTCATGATAAAGGGAATGACGGTTGCAAGGCTGATAGGGAGCTGGTTCATCAGACAGACCGCTGTAGCACACGCTGTGATCGTGATCATAGAACCTGCCATGTGGATATTTGCGCAGAGCGGAACGACAAAGTTACGGATCTGTTCACAGACGCCGTCTGCCTTGGCACATTCCAGATTGACAGGGATGGTAGCCGCTGACGACTGAGTTCCTAATGCAGTAGTATACCCGGGAATCTGGTTTTTGATCAGGCGGAATGGATTTTTCCGGCTGACCGCGCCCGCCACGATGAACTGAACCAGGATGCAGATAAAATGCATTGCGATTACTACAAGGAATACCTTCCAGAGGATGCCGAGGATCACGAAGGTCTGCCCGGAATATGTCATGTTTACAAACGTTCCGCATATGTACAGAGGAAGAAGAGGGATGATGACAGAATGTAAGACTTTGTCGATGATCCCTGAAAAATCGCTCATGCCGTTATATAAGGAACTGCCGATTGATTTTCCGCGCATTGTAGACAGGCAGAGACCGAGTATAAATGCGAGCACAACGGCGGAAAGTGTGTCCAGAAGGGGCTCAAGCGTCAGGCTGAAATAAGCCTCAAGAGAATTATCGGCCGTAGCGGCGATCTGCTCAAGGGCGCTCTCATCCATGAAACTGGGGAAAAGGTTGTACGCGACCGCATAAGATGCGGAACCCGCGATCAATGTCGAGGCATAGGCGATCGCCACCGTGATGATCAAGAGCTTTCCGGCGCCCTGTGAGAGATCTGCGATCCCCATTGTAACATAAGCAACGATCATCAACGGAATGACAAATTTAAGAAAAGTGCTGAATATGCCTGAAGCTGTAACGACAAGCCGACAGAACGGCTCAGGGGTAAATTGTCCGATCAGTATACCGATGATGATCGCGATGATGAGTTTTGGAACAAGTCCAAGTTTGAATTTTTTTCTTGTTTCCATAGTGTCCTCCTTTTACTTTTGTGCATGTTGTCGGTTTTGACGCTTGACGTCTTCTTACATCTAGTATATCATGACAATATATATGAATCCAATTCATAGAATATATGGATATTATGAAATGTATTTATATCATAGAGCAGCCCTTTTGTCTGACCTATGTTATAAAAATCAGGAGAAAAAATGGAATTAAGACAGATTCAGACCTTTGTGGCAGCCACACAGACAAAAAGTTTTACAAAAGCGGCAGAGTATCTCGGGTATTCCCAGTCCGCCGTGACCGTTCAGATCAGGCTTCTGGAACATGAACTAAATACAAAGCTGTTTGACAGGATGGGGAAGGGAATTGAACTTACCGCACAGGGCAGACAGTTTTTGGACTATGCGAATACGATTATCAGAGAAATGAACAGGGCGAAGCATTTTATGAGACTGGAGAGCGAATTACACGCTCCTCTCCACATCGGAACCCTGGAGTCGCTTTGTTTTTCTAAGCTTCCGCAAATTTTGTTCTATTTCAGGGAACATCACCCGAAGGTGGCTGTTCAGATCACGACAGCCACACCGAAAGAGTTAATAGAAATGATGGAAAATAACCGCCTGGATCTGATCTATATTCTTGACAGACCGCGGTACAGTGACAGGTGGAATAAAGTAATGGAGATAGAAGAGCCCATAGTTTTTGTGGCTTCGGCTGGGTCCGATCTGGCACAACGCAGGCAGATCACCTTGCATCAACTGCTGGACAGACCGTTTTTCCTGACAGAGCGAAATGAAAATTACCGGAGGGAACTGGATAATTTTCTGGAGTCAAAAGGTATTGAAATCACGCCCTTTCTGGAGATCAGCAACACGGAGTTTATTATCAAAATGATAGAAAGAGACAGAGGGATATCCTATCTTCCGAGGTTTGCTGTCCAGGAGAGTGTGGATGAAGGGCGTCTTTCCATATTGGATGTGCCGGAGTTCCAGAAGAGTTTATACCGGCAGATCTTTTATCATACGAATAAGTGGAAAACTCCTGAGGTGGAAGAGTTTATCCGCCTTGCAGGGCAGGAGTGATAATTCTTTTTATCTATCAATCCTCTGTGCATGCACTTGCTGTGAGTGCTTTAAAAATGTGCTCCATACTCCGGGATTCGGTGAAAAGCTGGTGTTCGGGCTCATGGATGTCTCCCAGATAATGCGCGTCCGAACAGCAGATCACATTGCATTTTCCAAAATACGGGTGTGCTTTTCTGAGGCTGTGCAGATTTTTGAAATCATGGAATTCCGCACAGGTAAATGTGCTCTGCGGCGGCACGAATCCCAGGTTGGATATAAGGCTTGTGGAGGATTTATCTACATGTGCCGGGTAGGCAATACCTCCATATGATTCCACAAGTGGGAAAGCCTCGTCAAAGGAAATGGAGGTGGCGTTAATGAGCAGTTTTTTTTTGGTGCCTATGATGTTATCCTCTTCGTTCATAATCTGCTGTTTTCCGAAAATATCCTCGCGGTTTGGGATGGGCATGAGCCTGTCATATACAAGAGCATCAAAGGCAAGAGCATTTTCAAGAGAGGAGAACAGGCATATTACATGAACCTCTTCTTCGGTAGTCAGTTCCATGCCGGGGATCACAGTGACTCCGTAATTTTCTCCGTGATAAACGGCAGCAGGACAGTTGGCGCAGGAGTTATGGTCCGTCAGCGCAATCACGTCCAGCCCTTTTATGGCGGCCATGCCCACTAGGTTTGCCGGCGTCATGTCATCATCCCCGCATGGGGAAAGGCAGGAATGAATGTGGAGATCATAATAAAGAGGGATCATTCCATACCCG
>ERZ1643249.1351-NODE-1351-length-24882-cov-5.747291_pt1 | contig 24882 bp, 37 predicted proteins | sample MGYA00579263_ERZ1643249 | MGnify/ENA primary metagenome ERZ1643249 (study PRJEB29033, sample SAMEA4952264) | chicken gut metagenome | biome: Broiler Chicken; feature: Gastrointestinal Tract; material: Caecum | place: Ireland | collected 2018 | study: Broiler...
GAAGAGATCGCGCGTCAGCAGCAGCTCAAGAACCGATTCAAACGTGCGGTGCAGGAGCTTGCGGCAGAGCTGCTCCCGGACGCGCCGCCGGAAGAGGCTGCGGCCCTCGTGTCCAGGATGGCCGAGGAAAATCTGGCCGGACCTACGGCCACACGCAAACCCAAGATCGTGGAGCTGTGCAAATTCGACGAAGAGCCAATGGCGATGGCTGTGGGCGATATCGACATTTTCAAAATGAATCAAAATTCGGATGGAGGGTATGACGATGATGACTTCGACTACTAAGGTTTACGATGAATCACTGCAGGAACGTGTACGCGAGTACATGAAGAACACGGGGATCTCTCAAAACAAGCTTGCCCCGCGCGTGGGCGTGAGCAGCGCAAGTCTCAGCAATTATCTCCGCTGCAAGATGGAGGGCAGCGTTGAGGGGATCGAGAACCGGCTGCGCGAGTTTTTGCAGCAGGAAAGCGAAGCTGCGGCGGCGCAGGTTCAGGCGGCTCCGTACAAGCTGGACGAGACGTACAAGCCCACAAGCATCAGCGAAGACGTTTATCAGTCCATCCGGTATGCGCAAATCAACCGCACGCTGGTGATGCTGCACGGGGATGCCGGCGCTGGAAAAACGAAGGCCGCCGTCAAGTATTACCGGGACAACCCGCAGAGCACCATTTATATCCGGCTGGACCCCAGCATGTCCGGGCTCGCCGGAGTCGGTGAACTCTTGGGCGCGGCGCTGGATCTGCCGATCGTCAGCAGCAGCAAGCAGATGTGGCAGGCGATCCGGGCGCGGCTGCGGGGCACCAACAAAGTGATCATCGTGGACGAAGCGCAGCTCCTGAAGCGCGCACCGATGGACGAGCTCCGTATTCTGCCGGACGAAGATGAAGTCAACGAGGTTCCGGGCAATGGTGTGGTGCTGATTGGCAACAGCGAGCTGTATGAGCGCGTGAAGAAAGGCAAGATTACGACTCAGGCATATACCCGCATCGGGCTCCAGCGGGCCTACAGCACGATGCGGCTGACAAATGAGGACATCAAGCTGCTGTTCCCCATGTTCGCCGGCGAGGATCAGGCCAAGGAGCTGAAACTCATCGCAAGTGTGTGCCGGAGCCAGCACAGCATCCGCACCGCAAAGCATATCGTGAAGAACGCGATTCGGAATGAGGAGATCTCCTATGAAGGGCTTCGCGCAGCGGCGGCGAGCACGCCGGTCGGACGTATTTAAACAGGCGTTTACAAGGGGGGTCAACAGATGTTAAACAGGATGAAAATAGCGTGTATCTTTGCAGGCGGTGCGGTGGCCGGCCTGATGGTGGCAATCTGTACCAGCGTATTGATGAACCGCTCCAGCTCGGTGGGCGGCGAGGTGCTGATCCTGCCTCTGATTGGACTGCTGCTCTATGTGGGATATGAATTCGGGTATCTCTCCGCGATGACAGAGGTAGCGCGGCGCAGGCGCAGCCGGACGCAGAAAGGAGGCGTCCGGAATGGGTAAGGAAGAGGCCAAAGTAGAATCAAAAATGCCGCATCCGGGGCATGTCCCCGGCCTTAATGCAGCCTCCCGCGTGGGAGCCGGTCACAAGCCCGGTAAATGCAGAGTGAGGCAAGGAGGAGCGGACAATGAAAAAGAAGGATGAATTTAGGCCGACGCCGTGCAGAGGCTGCTACTACTGGCGACCGATCACACACGGAACTTCCGCAAGTACGAGAGCATGCCATTATTGTATCGATACCGGACAGCTGCGGAGCATTCCCCCGCAGCTTTGTTATCAGAAACCCGGAACGCCATATCGTCCGGGGAAGAAAGCGTTCAAATATCATGCGATGACAATTTACAGAGAACGAAAACAATCTTCCCGTCGCATGGCTCCCAGTCATAAAACCGGATTCACGGAGTGACACAAGGAGAAAGGATAATGAAAAAGAAGGGCGAATTTATACCAATACGCTGTAAGGGATGCTACTACTGGAGGCCATTCAACTACGGCCATCCTTCAGGGCAAAAAGCATGCCACTATTGCCTTGAAACAGGGAATCCTCGAGGCATCCCGCCGCATCTGTGCTACCAGCACGAAGGAACACCGTATACACCCGGGAGAAAGTGGAAGGAGCCTGAGCCATATGCCGAACTGTAAAGTGTGGGGCAAGGCGGTCACGGCCGGTTGCGTGCTGCATACGGAATGCATGGAAGAAACTGCGCTGAAACTGGCGGAAACCATTTGCGATAAATACTGCAGATGGCCGAGCGAGAGCCGCAGCTCCGAAGAGCTTGATGCACGCTGCGAATCCTGTGAGATAATCAAAACCCTGCTCCCCGATCTTTGAGGAGCAGGCCCATGCGGGGCCGCGTCCCAAACGGGTCGGCGTAGCCGGTCGCAACGGCAGCCCCGCACAATTTGCACTTTTTGAGGATAAGAACCAGAACATCTACCTAAAGGAGGACCAAAATGAGAGAATTCATCCGTGAAAACTGGACAACCATCGTGTTAGCAGCGGCCACAACCATTGCAGTGCGAGTACTGTTAGGGTGGTGACAACAGAAACTAAAATTGGAAGATAAACACTTTTAAGAAGTAATTTTTGCTTTTCCAACTTGCAGAGCTCCCTATAATGTAGTCCTTTATGGGAGAGCCGAACGCCAAGTGTAATTTTCCCTGCAGACGAGTGTGATATACGAAAAGGTGTCAAATAGCCTAAATCTGTAAGGAATGAAATGGCTTGTCGCACATTATCTTCATTTGAATTCAGCTTGACAGCGAGTTGAGCAATTGTTGTATCAGCCGAAAAAAGTGTAGATGAAGTCAACGAGCAGGAATAATTTGTTTTGCCGTGTGAAGAGAATTCAAAAAGAATGCTTTTTGACAGTTTATCTAAAGACTCCATACAAAATCACCTCCACTAAAGTATATCAAATTATATCGAATCGCCAAAGATAAAAACGACGGAAACAATCGCAACCGGAGCACAGCTCCGGCCTTAATGCAGCCTCCTGCCCCATCGGGCCGGAGCCGGTCACAAGCCCGGAAGAATCGCAGAGTGAGGACAAACGCGAAAGGATGTGTACATAAATGGCAAGAAAGAAAGTAACCAGTGAGCCGGTCCTGCGAGACTGGGCCGCTGTGGACACGGCGCTGCGCGACCTGAAGGAGTGCCGGCACACGTTGGCCGAAATGGGGATCGACCTTTACCGGCGCGTGGACAGTCTGAAGGACGAATACAACCGCAACGCGCAGCCGCTGCAGAACCGTACGAAGCGGCTGGAAGCGGACATCAAGGAATTCGTGGACGCTCACCGCGCCGAGCTTGACGGCAAAAGCCGCACGCTTGTGTTCGGGAAGGTTGGATATCGTTCTTCCAGCCGGCTGATGCTGGCTCCCGCGAAAGTGGCCGAAGCGATTTCAGCGCTGAAGGCGCTGGGGCGCAAGGAGCTGATCAAGACCACGGAAACACTGGACCGCGAAGCGCTGAAGAAAGAACCGACTGAGGTGCTGGAGAGCATTGGGGCGTATATCCGCACGCGGGACGAGTTCTACTACGACATCGGAGAAGACCCGGCGGAGGCATAAAAAAGAAAGGAGGCGGCCGGTATGGGCGCGCTGGAAGTAAGCAAAGGAACAGTAAAAAGCATCTACGCCTTGGGCGCAAAGCTTGGCATGGTGGAGAGCGGCGGCGGACATGAGGACGCGCTGCATATGCTGGTTCAGGGGCTGACCGGCAAGGAATCAGTCAAGGAACTGACCCCGGCCGAAGCAGCGACAGTGTTGGCTGAGCTGCGGCGGCGCAGCGTACCCACCGGCCAACGGCGCACGCGACGGCCCCGAAAGTACGAGGAGCTTCCGGGCGGACTGAGCGAAGGCCAGCAGAAAAAGGTCTGGTACCTGATGTATGAACTTGAAAAATATGACCCGGCACCGGACGGTGTGCAACTGCGTGACAGGCTCTGCGGGCTGATCGAGCGGCAGTTCGGGGTGACGAGCTTCCCTACGCAGCCGTTTCGCTTTCTGACCTTTGATCAGGGCAATGCGCTGATCGAAGGTCTCAAGAAGATGACCGAGCGCAAAGAGCTGGAATATCTGCACAGCGCAAAGTACCGCCGAGATCAGGAGGCGGTGCGCAATGCGGAATGAACTGCTGAAAGAGCTTCAGATTGATGATCTTCAGGGCGAAAACCGGGAACTTGCAGAATGTATTGGGATGGAAGCATTCATCAAACTGGTAGATGTGTACGGTGGAACAGGCCGCTTGTATATTCCCAATCCGGATACGCTGCTGATCCCTGTTCGTGACAAGAAAATCTGTGAACAGTTCAACGGCGGAAACATCTATGAACTGGCCAGAAAATGGAGCCTCAGCGATGCGTACATTCGGAAGATTGTGAAGGAAAAGCTGGCAGAAATCCGCCGGACCCCTCCCGCAGGTCAGCTCTCTCTCGACGAGTTTATATAAAAATTTGTAGAAATAGTTCAACTGAACAGTCTATGTAAGATAAGGTATGATACCCACATACGAGGGGATCATACCTTTTTCTTTTCCCCTCAAGAGAGGAGTTCAGGCATGGAAGGTATGACGTTTGACCCCGCGACTTGGTGGTTGTTCGGAATTCTCCTGACGGCCCTGCTGGGGATAGTGGGGGCATTGGTGAGTCGAACGATTTTCAAGCAAATCGACGAAAACCGCGTAGACATCAAACAAGTGCGTGAGAGCTATACCACACAAAAGGACCATAGAGAGGCTCAGGATGCGATGCGCCGCGAGATCAAAGAGGTGCGCACGGAGATGCGCACAGAGATCCGCTCCATGTCGGAAGATGTCAAGGAGATCAAGGAAAACTGCATCCGCCGGGAGGAATTCTTGCAAAGCCAGTTGAAGCTGGAAAGCAAGATGGATAAGCTAATGGAATTTTTGATGAAGGGTGGTAATTGAGGTGGAGGAAAGAGACCTGCGCAGGAAAATGCAGGCCGGCGAGCTGGCGTCGAACAACGGGATCGTGATGCGTACGCTGGCGATTGCCGGCAGCGACTTCAAATATCTGAAGCTGAAGAGCCTGCTGCTTGCACTGGCTGGCGGCATGGACCGGATGGCGCTGTGCAGCAGCATCAACTATCTGGCGGACAGCGGATATCTTCAGGTCCGCACGATCGAAGAGAAGCTCCCGTCCAGCGTATCGGACATGGAGCTTGAGGATCTGGAAGTGAAACTGACGCCGAAGGGCACCCAGCTGCAGCGGTGTGTGAAGAAGGACCCGCTGGTGGATATGTAGGAGGGATGACGATGCGCGGAAAGAACAGGTGCCGCAGCACCATCTCGAAGCTGCCGCCCGAGATCCGCGACGTCGTGGACGAGATGGTGAAGGCGACCAACACCTGCACACTGAAAGACATCCAGGAATACCTGGCAAGTCAAAATGTCACATTGAGCGTGCAGGCAATCAGCAACTATGGCAGAAAGCTGATGGCCGGCCTTGAGCAGATCCGGGTGACTAACGAACGGATGAACGCTATGATCCGTGAAGCGGCGAAATACCCGGAACTGGACTTCTCCGAAGTGATCAACCGGATTGCAAGCCAGAAGATTCTGGACGCGATCTTGTCGAAGCCGGACGAAGAATGGAACGACATTGCACTGGATAAGCTGCTGCGGGAGATGAACGCTCAGACGAAAGCTGTTGCGTATGCCCGCCGGCTGGATGTTCAGAGCAAGGACGATACACAGGCAGCCGTGGGCGAGCTGAAAGCCGAGTTCTTCAGTGCCCTGGGTACGGAGCATCCGGATCTCTATCGGCAGCTTGTAGCGGCGCTTGAACGACAGCAGAAAGGAGCGGCCAATCAATGAGCTGGTATGTGCTCCAAGTTATGACTGGCCGTGAGCGGGAGGTATGCGAAGCACTTCGCCGCAAAGGTGTTCGGGCGCGTGCACCGGCGGAACGCATGGAGATCCGGCGGCGGGGCCAGTGGCAGACCGAAGAGCGGCTGCTGCTTCCCGGCTATGTGTTTGTCGGAGTCGAATACAGCGCAGCGCTGTTCCATGTTGTGTCCCCCGTCCCCGGCGTGATCCGGTGGCTGGGTCTTGAGCACGGTGAACCGCAGGCTCTGGAAACACAGGATGCTCTCCGGTGGAGGCTATACAGCACGGAAACACTGGAACCGAGCCGGGTGCTGTTTCTTGAAGACGGAAGCTGGCATGTACTGGATGGCCCTCTGGCTGCGTTCGCGGGCGAAGTAACGCGGATGTAGAAACGGCAGCGGCGCGCATGGGTACTCACCAAACTGGGAGGAAGTACACAGCGCATCCGGTTCGGGGTCATACCCGTGGAGGGCGTGCCATGAGTCGGGAGCAGAAAGAGAAGCAGGCGCTGGTCCGGAAGATCGTCAGAGCAAGACCGAAGAGTCCAAGTGAACTGTGCGCCGGGTGTGTCTGGCGGATGGCCGAGAGCGGGCGGATCGTCTGCCCGTTCCCGCGCTGTATTCGCCAGACACAGGGAAACCGGAACAATAATCTGAACGGCACTGAATAGGAAGCGTTTAGGAACGTACAAGAAAACCAGGAACAAGACGAGGTTGATTCGTCCCTCGTGGAGTGATCGGCGGGCATAGAGGGGCAAAAAACCGGGCCAAAAGGGCCGGATGGCGAAGCGTGCCCGGAGAAAATCCCCCTTTATTGTTTGACCTGCTGCGGAATACCGTTTAATTGCGCCAAAATGCCGTTTAAAACCGTTTAGAAGCCTCTGGCCGTCCATGCGGACGGCGGGGGGCATTTTTTCATTACAGGCGATTTTTGGGGCCGTTAGGAGTGAGCAGAGTGAAAAGAACGCCGAAGGAAAGTGTTGAGGGGCTTTTGAAAGGAATCGAAGATGCAAAAAACGCACGCGAGTTCGATTTCCTGAAGGATCTCAAAATGCTCTTAAACGCATACACGAAAACCAGTAAACGGGACTATCTGGCATTGATCCGGAGTCTGATCGACAAGTACAGTGTAGAAGAAACGGCGGTAGTCCATGCCGCTCTGCTGAAGAAATGCCGTGCCGGCGATCTTAACGCGATCCGGATATGGACCGAAATGCAGAAAGAGAACGGCGCCGGTGTGGCGGAGGTGAATATCATTGACAGCATTTGACCGCCCTGCACTCACTGTCAATCTGCGCGATGTCATCGGTCCCGGATTCTATGAATCGCATCGTGCGATCCGAGAGCAGCGTGTTCATACGCTGGTAGAGGAAGGCGGACGCGGCAGCCTTAAAAGTTCGTTCTGCAGCGTGGAGATCGTGCTGTGGCTGCAGAGATGGCCGAAGAGCCATGCGCTTGTTATGCGGCAGATGGGCAACACGCTGGAAGACAGCGTGTATTCGCAAATGCTGTGGGCAATAGCGACATTGGGGCTCACAGACCATTTTCTGGAGAAAAGAAGCCCGCTGCGTCTCATCTACAAACCCACGGGTCAGACCATCTACTTCCGTGGGCTGGACGATGAGACGAAGATAAAAGGCATCAAGCCGAAGTTTGGGTATATCGGCTGCCTCTGGTTCGAAGAAGCGGATCAGCTGCGGCGCGGTGAAAATGCGGTACTGAGCGTGAAGCAGTCCGCTTTTCGCGGATCAGGGAGCAACCCTACTTTAACGCTCATCAGTTTCAACCCGCCTGCAAACGCGCGCAACTGGGCAAACCGGTATGCACGAGAAGTGCAGCCGGGAAAGTTGGTGCACCACTCTTCGTATCTGGAAGCGCCCAAAGACTGGCTCGGCAAAGAGTTTTTGGAAGGTGCAGACTGGCTGCGCAAGACGAAGCCGCTCAAATACCGGCATATGTATCTCGGCGAGATGGTGGGCAGCGGCACGCAGGTGTTCGACAACATTGTGAGCCGAAAGATCACGGCAAAGGAAATCGCCGGATTTGACAACATCATCAGCGGAGTGGACTGGGGATGGTATCCGGATCCGTGGGTGTTTATCCGCACCTATTATCATGCAGCTACCCGCACGCTGTATATATTCGACGAACTCCGCGGCAATAAGCTGGAAAACAAGGAAACGGCTCAGCTCATAAAGAAACACATCGCATCCGGCGAACTGATTCTCGCGGATCGTTCGGAAGAGAAATCCTGTGCGGATTATCGCAGCTACGGCCTGCGCTGCTGGCCCGCGCGAAAAGGACCGGGCAGTCGTGAACTGAGTGTAAAGTGGCTGCAGGGACTGAACGCTATTGTGATAGACCCGGACCGCTGCGCGCCCACGCTACAGGAATTTTTGGAATGGGAGTACCAAGTGGCACCGGACGGCACAGTGCTGGGCACGCTGATGGACGCAAATGATCACGGCATCGACGCCGCGCGCTACGCCTGCAGCCGTATCTGGCAGCGTAAAGGAGCGTAAGGCATGAAGCTGAAGGAATGGCTGCTGAAGAAGTACCTGCCCACATGGGCAGTGCTTGAGTACAGCGATGCATTGGAAGCAGCAAAAAAACGAGTACAGGAGCTGGAGGCGGAGAACCGTCAGCTGCGTGCTTACATCAATGGGATGGAACGCGGACTGCGCGCGCGGCAGCCGCAAATCAAAATTGAAGGGAGGGAGCGCGAATGAACGCTTTCATCAGAGCATTGTTTGACGACGCTTCCATTACAGGGAACCAGACGGCCGGACTGCAGGATGTCAGTACGCCTGCCATGAAGGAGGCGGTGCGTGAATGGTTCCGGCTGTTCTTTATGCGCGAGACGGTGAAGGAAACGAATGAAGACCCGGCACAGCGTATTCCCTACACCATCACGAATAAACTGACAAAGGCATGCTTCGCGGAATACGATTCCAGCTTTACGGAGAACGTCACCGGAAAAACCGCATGGCTGGACAGGCAGCGCAGCCGGATCGACGATATCAAGCAGGATGTATTGCAGTGGGTGCTTGTGGGCGGCGAGGCATTCCTGAAACCCGCACCGGATGGCACGGGACGGATCGCTTATCATGTGGTGCGCCGGGATCGCTACAATGTACTGGCCCGCGGCCCGCTGGGTATCACAGACGTACTGATGTGTGAACACAGCCGAGCTGGTTCTATCTTCTACACACTGCTGGAACGCCGAAGCGTGGACGGCAAAGGATATCTTACGATCCGATACCGCCTATATGCATCCCAAGATGGCCTCACGATTGGCAATGAGGTTCGGCTGGACAGTTTGCCACAGTATGCGCATCTTGCGCCGGAGCATACATACAGCATCCCATTCGGCGGGCTTGGCATGACTTACATTCGGATGCCCATGGTCAACAACGTGGACGGAAGCCCGGATGGAGTGAGCGTGTACGAAGGCGCAGTGCAGCTGATCCACAATATTTACGAGAATGAATATCAGCTCGGCCGAGAGTTTGAGCTGGGGCGCAGCCGGATCGTGGCGGGCGCAGACATGCTGACGGCTCCCGATCCTAAAGGCGGGGTCATGAAAATCAAAGATGATGTATTCGTGGGACTGGATGGCGATTCCAACATGGGAATGACCATCTTCTCCCCTACGCTGCGGGATGAGAGCTTCGAGCGGCGAAAGCAGAGCTATCTCAAAGCCTGTGAAAACATCATCGGTCTGAAGCGCGGGATCTTGTCGGACGTAGAGGCCGTCGAGCGCACGGCGAAAGAAATCAGTTCCAGCGAGGGCGATTACAGCCTGTCGATCATTGATCTCCAGAGAATGTGGTATGACGCATTGCTGGAAACGCTGCGGATCACGGACGTTTGGGGGCAGGTGCTGGGCCTGTGCAATGCGCAAGCGGTGGAGTGGGAACAGCTGCTGAGCGTGAGCTGGGGCAACGGGGTTTTGTACGACGCGGACAAAGACTGGCAGGATACGCTGGAGCTGGTGCAGGCCGGAATGCTCAAACCGGAGCTGGCGCTCGCGAAGAAATATGACCTGCCCTGTGAGACGGCGGAAGATCTGGCGGCTATCCGGGAAAAGTACATGCCGGAGATGGTTCAGCTGACTGCGGCCGCCGGACTGAGGTGAGAGTATGGCGCTGACGCCGGATGAAATCGCGGGCCTGCAGGAACTGATACTCTCCATCTATGGGCCGATCAGCGAAGAGCTGCTGCAGGATCTGTGCCGCTGTATCGCAGAAACAGGACAGATCACTTCCAGTGACGAATACAAGCTGCTGCTCGCGCAGAGTCTTGCCGGAGCTGATGATGTGATCGAAGAGACCCTACGGCGGCAAACGCAGCTCACGGACGATGCCGTAAAGGAACTGATGCAATGGGCCGCATCCAAAACCGTCCCGTTGGAAGAAAACGAAAGCCTGCAGAATATCGCAGAGGCATATGTGAAAGTAACACGCAAAGAGGTTGCTTATGTGCTTGGAAATCTCGCAGCGGCCGATGTGGACGGAAAGGTTTATCCCATCAAGGATATATACCGCAGGACCATGGACTATGTATTCCGGCAGGTATCGAGCGGAGCGAAGACCCCCGAGGAAGCTGTACGGCGCGCAACGCTTCGGCTATGGCAGCGCGGTATTCGGACGATCGAGAGATCTGACGGCCGGAGTTTTTCAGTGGAGTACATGGCGCAGCGCGCGATCATGGCAAAAATGGGCGAAATGACCACGGCCATCAACGAGAAGCATCATGACGAAGGTGGATGCGACGGCTGGGAGATCAGCGCGCACAGCGCATGCGCGCCAGACCATGAACCGATTCAAGGACGGCAATACAGCGATGAGGACTACAAGGCGCTGAACAGCCGCCTAAAGCGGCGCATCGGCACTTTGAGCTGTAAGCACATCGCATGGCCGATCAAGCTGGGTGTGGATAGTCCCCAATGGACAGAGGAGCAGCTTGCGCAAATGGCGCAGGAAAATGCGGAGGGAATCACCTATGAGGGACGCCATTACACGCAGTACGAAGCAACGCAGCAACAGAAAGCGCTGGAAAACAGCATCCGGCAGTGTAAGGACCGGATCGCAGCCGCGCGGGCTGAAGGAAAGCTCGGCAGCGGAGAGCTGCGCAGCAGCCAGATTATGCTTCGGCAGCTGAATGCGGAATACAAACGTTTTTCGGCGGCGGCAGGACTTCCGACCGCGCCGGAGCGGCTTCGGGCAGCAGGACTGTCCCGCGCACTGAAATCCGACGGCACATTGGAAATGCCGCAGCCAACGGGAAGCCTGAAGCGCAGCGATGGCACACTGGACATTGATACAGCGCAGCGAAGACATCTTGAGTATCTGGAAACGTTGACGAGCGCGCCGGAACGGGTTAAGATGTATCTGGACTACTATAACAAGACCAACCCAACGGAGTACCGCGTGGACACGGATCTGAACAGCACCTTTGCTTACTCGGAATCGGAGGATGTGATCCTTTACAATCCGAAAGCAAAGGGCTTCGATTCGGTGGACTTCGACAATGTAGCTCTGCATGAGGTAGCGCACCGCATCGACATGCTGAACATCCGATCCGGCGAAAATCATAAGTTCAGAGATGCCATTGAAAGTGCGATGAAGACCGTTCCGAAGTACCTCGAAGCACTTCAGCTTGCCGCGGAACGATCTGATTCCAGTGCATTTCACGATATTCTGGATGCATTGAGCGACGGGTTGCTTGAAACAAAGTATTCTCACGGAAAGGAATACTGGACGTCGGACAAACGGAATCGGGCATTGGAGATATTCGCTGAACTGTTCGCATTGGAAGCACAGAATCGTCAGGAACTGAAAATAGTGAAGGCGGCATGGCCGGAGCTATGGGATGCTTATAAATCGTTGTTCTAAGGAGATATGCAAAATGAGCAAACTGGAAATGCAGCATCGTAAACGTCCCGATGACGAGCCTCCGATTCTAATTGTCGATTCTTTTATCTCGGACACAGATATGAAGTATCTGGATGATCACGGCTGGTACGCGTTGGCACGGGAGTATCGGGAACGCTTCGGAGAGCGATATCCCGGATTTGTCGAATCGAACGTAAGCGTGGAGGAATACATGGAACAGCTTCGAGCTGTGTTCAAGGATGAAGACGTTGATGCTATCATCAGAAAACACTCGAATCAGGAACCGGTATCCTTTGATGATATTGCGGAAATGATTCTGAAAAGCAACGGCCGTTAAAACGGCATTAAAACGGGCATAAAATGCCATTAAAACGATAGCTGAAGGACCCCTAACCGGGGGTCCTTTTGTTATGCAATTTTTTTGATACATGGAAAGGAGACGAAACATATGGCACTGGAATGGGCCAAAGAGCTGCTGGGTGAAGCCTACACCGAGGAGCTGGAGCAGAAACTGGAGGCACAGATCACGTCCGGGTATGCGGCCAAGTCGGATCTGGAGGCAGCGGAGGCGAAGGCGTCCGGTCTCGAGGAGCAGCTGAACGAGGCGACCGCCACGATCGGCAAATTCGAAGGGCTGGATCCGGAGCAGGTCAAAGCGCAGATCGCCGACTACAAGCAGCGCGCGGAGGCCGCGGAAAAGGACCGCGATGAAAAACTGGCCGCCGCTGCGTTTGATGCGAAACTGGACAAGGCGCTTGCGGCGGCCAAGGCACGCAATCCCAAACTGGCAAGGGGCGCGTTGGATATCGATGCGCTGCGTGCCAGCAAGAATCAGGATGCGGACATCGCTGCCGCCATTGCGGCGGTCCAGAAGAGCGACGGGTATCTGTTCGCGCCGGCGGAATCCGGAAGTGAGCCCGCACCGGCGGCCGGGACCGGCACGGGAACGATGACGGGTACCGCAACGAAGTCCGCACTCTCCACCGGCGGTTTGCGCAGTGCGGTGGATGAAGCGATGCATCAAAACCGTTGACAACACACAACTGATACAAAAGAAAGGATGACGACATATGAGTTTTACGTTGGCTGATGCAAAAAATCTTTCTCAGGACAAGCTGACCAACAGCGTGATCGACGAATTCCGTAAGTCTCCGCTGCTGGATGCGCTGGTGTTCGATGACGCTGCGAGTGCCGGCGGCGGACAGTCTCTGAGCTATACCTACAACCGTGTGACTACTCTGCCCACGGCAGCGACCCGTGCGATCGGCAGCGAGTATACCGCGCAGGAAGCGAAGACCACGCCCGTCACCGTGGCGCTGAAGGTGTTCGGCGGCAAGTTCGGTATCGACCGCGTGCTGCAGAAGTATGAGCACAAAGTCGTAGATCTCATGACCTTCCAGCTGGAACAGAAGATTCAGGCGACCCGCGCGCTGTTCGCGGATCTGTTCATCAACGGCGATTCCTCGTCTGACGGGAACGCGTTCGACGGGCTTGACAAAGCGCTGACCGGCAGCAGCACCGAACGTGTGCTGACTACGCCTATCGACCTCTCCAGCGCCGCGAAGGTCAAGGAAAACTATCAGGCATTCCTCTGGGAACTGCGCCAGACCATCAAGCTGTTGGACGGCGCGCCCACCATCATGGGCGTCAACAGCGATATGTTCGCGGTTTTCCAGAGCATCGGTGATTATTCGACCCAGTTCCAGCTGAGCCGCAACGACCTCGGTACCGACATCGTGAAGTACGGTAATGCGGTCATCATGAATATGGGCGACAAACCGGGCACCAGTGATCCCATCATCGAGAACACGGAGAAACCCGGCAGCGACAGCAATAAGCTGATCGTTACGGACATCTACTTCGCGCGCATCGGTCTTGATGGTGTTCACGGTGTTACGCCTGACGGCACCACGGGTGTGTCCACCTATATGCCGGACATGAAAGCGCCGGGGGCCGTAAAAGAGGGCGAAGTCGAAATGGTCGCCGCTATGGCCCTGAAAGCCACTCGCGCGGCCGCTGTTCTGCGCGGCGTTCAGATCGGCGTAAAGGCAGGTGGCTAAGATGGCGAGATACAGCATTAAGGCACCGATCGAATGCAATGGCATGGGCTGGGGCCTTGCGTGGGCAAATGGTCTCGCTTTTACGGACAACTCTGATCTGGCGGCCAAACTGGCCCGGAAAGGATATACCGTCAAGGATGCTATGGCTCCGGTCGAGGAAACAGAACCGGAAACATCCGTGAAGGAGCCCGAAAAGCCGTTTGAATCCATGACCGTGACGGAACTGCGCAGCTTCGCCGCTGCGCATGGAATCGATGTGACGGGCGCTTCCAAGAAGCAGGATCTGCTTCTTGCTGTGCAGACGGCGATGGAACCGGGAGCCGCGCAGGATACCGAAGACGCAGCGACGCAGGCGGAAACGCCGGAAGAATAACCGCAGGAGGAGTATGCATGGTAGCGGACAAGGAGTTCTATTATTCCACATATCACGGCAAGCTGCCGGAAGCGGATGTGGAGGGCTGTCTGGCCCGTGCCGAGTGTATGCTGCATATGCTGACGATGGAACGCCTGCAGGACGGTGCGTGGGAGCAGGATGAAAAGCTGGCGGCACGGGTGCGCATGGCACACTGCGCGCTCGCTGATGCGCAGCACGCGCAGGATACCGCAGTGCTTGCCGGCGGAAAAGTGACCAGCGAAAGCGTGGGCAAATGGAGCCGTAGCATTCAGCAGGATGACGCGCAGACCGGCAGCTTCGAACGCCGCTGCCTGAGAATCGCCGCTCAGTATATTCCCGCAAACAGCGGGTTGCTGTACAGGGGGGCGAGCGGATGCTGACACCAAACGCGAGCTGCACGCTGTATCTGCAGAATGGGCCGGGGGCATACACGCGGGTGTATGTCCCCGCCTGCTTCTGGCAGGATGAAGAGGACGGCGTGAGCATCATCATCCCCGGCGAACTCCCGGAACAGTACCGCGGAGAAAAACGCGATCACGACTATGTGGTGCGCGGTGAGCGTGCTGGTGAGATCACGGATACAGAGAGCAAGCGATCGCTGATCTCTGAAAAGCCGCTGACGGTCGATAGCTTGGCTCGTTACCTGTTCGGGGGATTACCGCATTGCGAGGTGACCGCAAAATGAGCATGCTGAAGGTAAACATCGAACTGCCGGAGCTGAAGCTGTTGGTCAAGGAACTCGGACTGGAACGCGGAGGGCCTGCGCAGCAGCACCTTGTAAAAAACATTGCAAAGCGTATCGGAAAGTACGCACCGCTGCGCACCTACGGAAGCGTTCAGAACGCGATCGCACAAGGCCAAGAGCCGAAAAACGGGAGGATCGTCATACGCGGCGACCACATCCGGTATCTTTATCTCGGTAAGGTGATGGCTGGCCGGAAGCCCAAGCACGCAACCAACAAGGATCTCCGGTACACCACTACATTCAATCGCCTTGCCGGACCGTACTGGGATACTCGTCTGATGGCGGCCGAAGGCAACCAAATCATTGAGGACGAGAAAAAGTTCATTTTGGGTTTGGGAGGTGGACGGTAATGGCACTGTTGAACGATCTTCAGGCTTTCTTTCAGAAATGTCCGGTTCTGAGTGAATTTGTGCCTCGAACGGATCAGACTGAATCAGATGCCGAGGGATACGCGATCCTTCCGGCCGGATCGGCTATTATTGCCCGTGACATGAGCGGAGCGGTCACTTGGCAGTACAATTTTGTCATCGCTGCAACCCGAATGACCGCTGACGATGTCATGCGGCTGGATAACTGCAATTTCATGGAAGAGCTTCAGGACTGGGTCCAAGAGCAGAACAAAATCGGGATCCCGCTGACGGGTGAAGGAATGACGTTCATTTCGATCACTGCGGAAAACGGGACTTTTACCGATTGGGACGAGAATTTTCAATACGGCGTCTATAAGATACAGGGCGCTTTGGTTTATGAAAAGGAGTGAATGGAATGCCGGGAACGTATCTTACCCCCAAAGCATATAACCGTAGATGGTGGATCGACATCGGTGAATCGGATTCTCCGGAATGGGCGGAACTGGCCAAAGGTATCTCCTCGCGAGGCAACAGCATCAGTGAGCAGAGTCAGGATTACTACGATATGGCTGGCCGCGGCGTAGCGGAGAGTGAAGTCACCGGAGTGACCGTATCGCGTACGTGGAGCGGATGGCGTGTGATCGGGGACAAGGCGCAGGATCACATCATGAAGCGCCTGTACGATCTTGACAAGCGCAAGGTGAAATTCCTCGAATGCTATGACAACATGAGTGCCGCAGCCGAAAATGGGCATCAGGGCGAGGCCGTTCTGACAATCACGGATGACGGCTCCGGAGACGCGGGCAACCGTGAGAACATCAGCTTTGGCCTGAAAATCATTGGGACGCCGACGCCCGGAACGGTTACGATCGCTGAAAATGTTCCGACCTTCAAGCCCACCGCAGCGGCCGCATCGTCCGGAGGTTGACCATGAGCACGGGATTTGAATTCAGCCGCAAGCCCACCATTGTTGTTTGCGGCAAGAACTATCTGTGCGATTTTTCCGACAGCAGCATGATGCGCGGCGTGGCCTATGGGTGGCCGCGCATCATTCAGGTTGCGGAAGAGATGCGGCAGTCGTATGCGCAGATGCTCGCCGGGATTGGCCGCGGAGATGAATCGAAGGACTATGTAGAGCAGACTCTGCAGAAGAACGATATGCTGGTCAAGGTTTGCCGCGAGTTTATCGAGGGAACACTGGGCGTGAGCGAATATCAGGAGATCTTCGCAGGGCGCAATGAGAACAGCAGCGAGCACATGGAATTGTGCGCATATATCTACGGCAAAATCATGGACGGGCGGCAGCAAATGCTGGAGCAGTACATGGATCCGGAGATGTTGAAGGGAGATCAGACTGATGAACGAGCTGCAGACGCCGATCCGGCCGATGCTGGAACTGCCGGAGAAGATCGCAGGGCATCCGGTTCAGACCGATTGGCTGTGGTGGATGCAGTATGTGGGGAAAGTCCTTGCGGCTCCCCTGCTTTGGACCGAGAAGAGTGACATAATCCTGCTGAACGTCTTTCATGAGATCCCGTCAAACGAAGCCGAGTGCCTGCAAGGGGTACTCGACTTCTATTTTTGTGGGGAGCCGATCGACGGCAATGAACCGGCTCCGAAAGAACCTGTGCTCGACTGGGAAAAGGACGCGCTGCGCATTTGGGGTGATTTCCGTGTTTATGCGGGGATAGATCTTTCCACCACGCGCATGCACTGGTGGCAGTTTATGGCGATTTTCCGCAGTTTGCCGTCGGAGAGCCAGATAAAATTTGCTATTGCCTATCGAGGAATGGACTTGTCTGAAATCAAAGACTCAAAAACTCGTGCGCAATATGCCAAAATCAAACGTGCAGTGGCATTGCAAGCGGTCGATTATGAAGCGGAATATGATGAAGCGATGGAGAGGAGGAATATGAATGTCGGCAACAGTATCTGACAATGGAATCATCATCGGGGCCAACATTGATATTACCCGAATCGAACAGGCGCTGAACAATATGAAGCGCATGATGACCGATTTTGCCAGTAAAGCCACAAAGTCCGTATCGGAAACGGATAAAGCACTTGAAAATGCCCGAAAGAATGCAGAGAAGTGGAAGATCGAGCCCACGACCGAAGGTATCGAAGAGGCACAGCGAGCGTTGGACATTCTGAATGCCACGATCGTGAATCAGCAGTCTGAGCTTGCGAACTGCCGCGCGGAATATGAACGGGTATCCAGCCAGTACGGAGAAAACAGCAGTCAGGCATTGAAGCTCGAACGCCGTATGCTCAGTCTTGAAAGTTCCATCAGCAAGAACATCAAGAAATCGGACGCATACGGCGCAGCGCTCGCAGACGCAGACGAGGTGATGCAGAAGACGGCAAAGTCCGCAGACGAGCTGGGCGATAGCGCCAAAAAGGCCGGAGACGGTATGAGTCAAGGCGGCCGGGATGCGAAAGTGTTCGATACGGCGCTGGGCACTCTGATAGGCAATGGCCTGTCGAAAGTCATAGGAAAATGCGGTGAGCTGCTGGAGCAGACCAAGGAGCTGCGCCGGGATCTCTCCTTCCTTGAGCAGAATGCCAACGATGCCGGAGTCAGTATGGAGTTCCTGCATGATAAAGCCGGAGATCTGTATGCGATCACGGGCGATACCAATGAGGTGGTAGAGGCTCTTTCCAATATTCTGGCGACGGGATTCAACGACGCCGGGAAAGCGGCTGAGGCAGTGGATCTGCTGGCCGGAGCAGTGGTCAAATTTCCTGAGACCATGAAAATTGAAAGTCTGGCCGACAGCCTGCAGGAGACCATTGCAGCGGGTGAAGCAACCGGACAGTTTTCTGAATTACTCACACGTCTCGGCGTCGATGTGGACAAGTTTAATGAGCGCCTCGGGAAAACAAGTTCGAGTGCGAGCAGACAAACTCTGGTATTGCAGACTCTGCGCAACGAAGGTCTCGGCACCTTGTGGGAAAGCTACAAGGAAGGAAACGAGACGATGATCGAGGCGGAAAAGGCCAATTATGAGCTGCAGCTCCGATACGCGGAGCTTGCCAAGAGCATTGAGCCTATCGAAACCAAAATCAAGAGCACCTTTGCGCAGGTGCTGCTGGAACACGAAGATCAGATTCTGGCGATTGTAGACGCCGCTGGTGCAATTCTGGGAGTCGGTGTAGATATCATCGCATTTCTGAGTCAGCTGAACCCGGCAGTCGTACTGATCGGCGGCGGACTGGCTGTGGTAGCGCTGAAAGCTGCCGGTACAGCCCTTGGCATGCAGATCATGGCCAAGGGTACTGCGGCGGCAACAACCACGCTTGCATCCGCTGGGCCTGCCGCTGCGGCGGCAGGATCGCAATTCCTGATTCTGGCGGCAGATCTGCTTATCGTGGGCGCGGCGGTGTTTTTGGTGACGTCCGGCATCGCAATGCTCATCAGCGCGATCCGCGGTATTCCGGTCATCAACATCGAGAGTAATGTTCCGAGCATGTCGGAGTTGCAGTCGCAAGTGGGACGCGGATACGCGCTCGGAACCAGATCCGCGACGCCGGGATGGCGTTGGGTCGGCGAACGCGGCCCAGAGCTGATGCGCTTTGCGGGCGGCGAAGCTGTGTATACCGCGGAGCAGTCGCGCGCATTGGTTTCTGCTTCAGGTGGAGCGGGCAACGTGTACCATGACAACCGGCAATATATCTTCCGAGTTGATGACATAGAAACATATGCAGCGATTGAAAGAAAGCTCAAAAATCAGAAGATGACGACCAGACAGGGATTCGTGAATTAAGAGTGCAGGAGGTGGTATTCGATGGGTCAATATACTGTTTATTGCAATGATAACGCAAACTTTAAGAATGTAGCCAATGGAACCGGTGAATTGCGGATTCAGGATACAAGTATGCGCGCAGATGGCGTTATCTATTTCGATACTGCATCTGTTCAGGAAGGCGATGTGCTGGAGAGCAGTCCCTCTCTTATGCTGTACTGCCAAGCGGCTACGAGCTATACACTTCGACTCGGAGGACACGAAGTTCCGAATGGAGAAACACCGGCGTGGAAACAGGCCAGTAATGCTCTCACAACGGTCGGAAATCGCTTAAAATGCGATATTTCTGTCACAGCAAAAGAAGTTTCGCCGGTTTACGATTACGCAAAGTTCTGGATGAACGGGTCCGATCATGTGCCATATGCGACCATCGTAACGCGTGCTGGTATTATTCGACCGGTGGACTGTTCTCCAACAGGAACGACGTTGAGAAAAGGATTTTTCCACCGTTTCTCGTGGTCAACATCAGCAGAAACCCCGTTTAACGGGACGCTTTCGGTAGCATATTCGGAATTTCAGTGGAGAGCCAACGGCACCACAGAATGGACTACGGTTCGCGTTGCAGGAGATCGCAACTATATCGACTTCGATACGGGCGTTGTGCCCAACGCACAGATTCCGGGAATGGAATGGCGCGTTGTATGTTATGGAAAGAATGGTGCATCTGCGACAAGTGCATTGAATAGTGTACAGTTTCAGAGCACATCGGTTCGCCTGACAGATCTTGTCCCGGCAAGTCGTGCCAAAACATTCAAGGGGTTCCCTGTTACTTGCACATGGGAATTGAGCTACACGAAGCCGGACAGCTTATCCGGAGAACTTCACCAAACAAGTGCTCGCATTCGATGGCGTAAATCGGGTGCAGATGACTATACCGAATACAGCATTCAAGGGGCTGTTCAAAGCTATACCATTGCTGCCGATATTCTTCCAGCGGGAGAAATCGATTGGCAGGTGGAGACGACAGATACAAGCGGTGGCACGGCTGCAAGCAGCTGGACAACATTCGAAAATCAGGAACTGACGGTCGAACCTACGGATTTATATCCTGCAGATGGTGGCCGGATATTGAAAAAGCAGATAAACCGGTTTGGATGGACCATCACGGCTGAAGGAGCCGAAGATGCGCCGGGACCGATCACGCAAACGTCAGCTGTCCTGCGGTACCGTACACAAGGCCAGCAAGATATCACGAACGTTACGATCGATGATTCGCAAAACTATTACGACTTCCCGGCGAACACATTCACTGCGGATGACATCGAGTGGCAGGTTGAAGTAACGATCAACACCGGTGCAACCGGGACGAGTGAATGGATACACGTTAATACCCAAGATGCACTGAGCACGCCAGTGTGCATATCTCCGGTGGGCGTTGTCGTGGATGATACCAACGGCATAAGTTTTGTGTGGGAGCACGCAATTTCTACTGGAACAGAGCAGACGGCTTACGAATTGCAAACCAGCACCAATATGGGCGGGCAGTATACCACGCTCAGCACGGAAGAAAGCAATGTCTCGCATTTTGACACACCGGCCGGTACGTTTGAGCAAGGCACTCTTATGTGGAGAGTCCGAACGAAAAACGGCGATGGCGAATGGGGCTCGTACAGTGCTGCAGCAACGATCATTATCCGTAGAGCGCCGGCCACTCCTGTGATTGTGTACACCGACACAAAGCCAAGACCGACAATTCGTTGGCAGTCTGCAGACCAACAGGGCGTGCGGATTCAAATCGGTGAGTATGACACAGGCTGGATGCACAGCACCGCCAAAGAGTTCCGTATGCCATTGGTTTTGCCGGACGGTGTTTATTCTGTACGCCTGACAATCAAAACCATTTTTGGAGTTGAGAGTGCTGCGGCGACCGGAACGATAACCGTAAAAAACCTTGCAGGCCCGGACATTACAGCGGCATTTCAGATCATTGAGAGCTGCATTGTAGTGGAGTGGCAGCAGGACGACGCATATCAAACATACTATCTGCTGCAGAACGGGGATCCAATCGCTCGAACAAACGGCAACACGTATACAGACCGGTTAAGCAATGGGATGCAAGAATATGTGGTTCGAGGAATCACAGCAGACGGATATTACGGAGATAGTGCCCCTGTGTACGCATATCTCCCGATTGAAAATGCGGTACTTGGCAGCGTGGAAGAAGGTAATGCATGGATTCCCCTGCGCCTGCGGCGCGGTGAGCGGCCGACACATGATGCGAACTACAGCGTCCAGACAACACTCGTTCATTACTATGGAAGAAAAAAGCCGGTAGCATATACGAACGGAATGGAAGATGCAAGCCATGATTTATCTTTCACTGTAAAGCCTCAGATTGCGCAGCAGCTGCGTGAGCTGGTGGGACAGACCGTTGTGTATAAGGATCGGTGGGGTTCTGTTGTTGTGGGGGTGTTGGATAGCATCAGAGTGCTTCAGGATCGGATGTGCGATGTCGAGTTTTCGATAACAGAAACGGACTATATCCGGGAGGTGGCCTACGAAGATGATTAAAGCGGCAGTGGAATATCGAGTCCTGAGAGATAACGTCGAAATCTCTTGCCTGCGGGCTTATAAGGGAGGCGGCGCAAATATTTCCGTGACAGCTGATGCCGCAGTGAAATGGACCCTCTCAGGAAAGTTCGAGTTCCCGAAGGATATCAATTTCCTCAAGGATGTCATCCAGCCGGTGTTCACATTGGACGGTCGGCAATATCCGATGGGAAAGTTTATCCCGACGGACGCAAGTACCAGTTACGACGGCATGAGGACCGTTGTAGAGCTCACCGCATATGATTTAACCTATCTGGCAATGTCGTCCAAACTGGAAGAACGGCTGCATCTGGCCAAAGGCATGCTATACACGACGGCAATTCAAACACTGCTTGTAGAATCGGGAATCACCGACTTCCTGATCGAAGAGAATACTGCTACATTGCAGGCTGACCGCGAAGACTGGGAACCCGGTACAGACCGGCTCACCATTGTTAATGCGTTGGCCGCAGAGATCAACTACAACAGTATCTGGATGGATGGAAGCGGGACAGTGCACTGCGGCGCGTATCGGATGCCGTCAGCAGATGCAGTGGCCGTGACATACCGGGATGGAGAGTATTCGATGCAATACCCGGAATGGAACGAAACCGTGGATATGTTCGAACATCCGAATGTATTTATCATTGAGGTGGACAATCCGGATCTGGAATCTTCCATGCGCGCAATCGCAATCAATGACAGACCGGATAGTCCCTTCTCTGTGGGAAATTTAGGCCGCCGGGTAGTATCATACGAAAAGCTCGATAACATTGCATCTCAGCAAGAACTTCAGGCGTATGCGGACAACAAAATGTTTAAGAGCATGCAAACCACACAGACACGAACCTTTTATACAGGACCCTCTGGAGCTCATGCAGTATTTGATATCGTAGAGCTGGTGCGGGACGGCACCAGCTCTTTGTATGAGGAAACAAGCTGGCAGCTTGATCTGGAAGCGCCTTATAAAATGACGCATACGGGAAAGCGGGTAATGTATCTATGATCATAGAGACATATCAGGAGCAACAGTCCATCACACAGCAAGAACCGCCGGGACAAGCGTTTGCTATTGTCGGGACCGTATACGAAGATGGTATTGCCCTGATATTCAACGGTGCTGAAACAGAAAGCCTGAAACATTACAAATGCAATAGCGCAGCACGCTTTGAATCCGGACAACGAGTTCGGATCATTGAGGATTCTGGAACATACATAGTAGAGTATCCGGTCGGCGTCCCGGCACAGAGCATTTTTGCGGATGCGGCTGCGCGAGCATCTTATGCTACAGAGGCCGGACACGCTGAGAATGCCAGTAAAGCGACTTTGAGTACGCGAGCTGAAAGAGCCGACTCAGCAGATCGCGCGATACAGGTCGAAAACAAAGCTGGAAAAGATGCAGATCTTGAGTTTTATTATGACACACAAGGAGCTCTGTATATCCGCGCGCTCGGTGATGCGCAATGGACCAAATTCACAGGAACTGCTGCAACTTTAGATTGATGGAGGGTATTATGGCAATCACGATTAAATTCAACGAAAAGTATGTGTATTTTGGCCCTGAATCGGGATTGCATACGCAGGGAGAAGCACGTGCGGAGACTTATGATATTACAGGCCCCAGATACCATGATGGGCGAGATCTTTCGACTCTCACATGGTATGTACGGGCCAGTCATCCGAACTATCGAACGCTGATCAACCGACAGCTTGCAGTGTCTGTTGCGCCGGAAGATGAGGAGAAAGTTATCATCACTTGGCCGCTGGAAGCAGACTTTTCAGCGTTTGCTGGGGAACTGAAGGTAGAGTTTGTCGGGAAATCCGACGGAGATGAGATCATCAAACTGCAGTCCAATGGATTGCAGTTCAAGCCGAGCGTCGAAGGGACAGCGCTGCCGCCTAAAAATGTGTTTGAACAGGCGATGTCGGAAATGGAGCGGTTGGCTCAGGAGGCCGTCAATGCCGCGGGTCAAAGTAAACTTAACGCCGACAAGTCTGAAAGCGTTTTGGAATCCGTGACAGAAACGGTACAAGGGGTTTCAGAGAGCCTTGAACGAGCGGAAGAATTGGTAACCCAAATCAATGGAGATGCCGAAGCTGCTGCCGAAAGTGCAGCGGCTGCAAAATTATCTGCAGACAATGCGGCCGAAAGTGAAAAGAACTCCGCGGCCAGCGCATCCGCGGCAAAAGCTTCAGAAAACAGTGCAAGTTCCAGTAAAACCGCTGCTGCTGGTAGTGCTTCGGCGGCAAAGACATCTGAAACCAATGCGGCGGCCAGTCAATCCGCTGCCGCGAATAGTGCTTCGGCGGCAAAGACCTCTGAGACCAACGCTGCCGCCAGCGAATCTGCCGCAGGGAAAAGTGCCGAAGCCGCACAGACGGCGAAAAGCGCTGCAGAATCTGCGGCAGAGCGCGCTGAAGCTGCTGCTGGTGAGATTGATATGTCGACCTATCTGCAGAAGACCGGAGACGGAAAGGATGTCACGGTCAGCTTTACGGCGCCGGATGATGCTGACTTCTCGAAGATCACATCCGGATCCAAACTATCGGCTATTATGATACTGCTGAGCCGCTGGAGAAATTATATCGCGCAGGCCCTTACCCCAACCGGAACGGTCCTTCCTTTTGCGGGACAAACCATTCCGAATGGCTTCCTTCTGTGCGACGGGCGCGCGGTTTCTCGCACGACTTACGCCGGACTTTTTGCAGTAATCGGAACGATTTATGGATCCGGTGATGGAAGCACAACCTTCAATCTACCGGACATGCGCGGGCGCGTTGCCGTTGGCTTAGATTCGGATTCTAATTTAGGCGGTACAGTTGGTATGAAAATGGTGAGCTTAACAAGCGCACAAAATGGCCGTCACAGCCACACAACGCTGCTTGACGAAGCAAATATAATGGGGACGATTGATGGGAATATTTCTTTCCAAGCCAGAGCCGTGCCAGTTAAAGGAATTACAACGGGAACGTCCGGCAACGGTTCCTCTCATGAAAACATGCAGCCAAGCTTATGCCTTAATTATTTGATAAAGATATAAGGAAAGCTGCATGCTTGACATAGCTGTCCCTGCGCCAACCCATTTGTTATTTACACCGTATAAATTAGGGGATTCTGCAGATGCGATCGTCGCCTTATAGGTATCCTGCCACGTTGCTAAAGCTGGCGAAGCGGGAAGATTATCCCACGATAGATATTGCTTTTCTGCACCTGCTTGAAGACCTAAATTAGAATCCGAATCTAAGCCAACGGCA
>ERZ1643249.1352-NODE-1352-length-24868-cov-12.996494_pt1 | contig 24868 bp, 22 predicted proteins | sample MGYA00579263_ERZ1643249 | MGnify/ENA primary metagenome ERZ1643249 (study PRJEB29033, sample SAMEA4952264) | chicken gut metagenome | biome: Broiler Chicken; feature: Gastrointestinal Tract; material: Caecum | place: Ireland | collected 2018 | study: Broiler...
TATGTAGAAAAATATAAAGGAATAGAATTACAATTTTTTGATGAAAATGGTATTATGGAACAAATTGATATAAAAACACCAGTTGAAAAATTACTTAAAAGAGTACCTTGTATAAAAGAAATTACGATACATCCTCCTTTGTGTAATTATGATATAGAAAGTATAATGCTTAAGGATATTAGTATAATTGAAAATCAGTTAAAAACTTGTGTTATTTTAGCTAGAAAATATGATATAAAAATTAACTTATTGTATCATACTCAAATAGACTTTATAAAGCATAAAGCTCTTACAATAGATAAAATTAAGAGTTTATTAAAGATTATAGAAGGAGAAAATGTATTATTAATACTTGAGAACTTGTTCATGTTTGATGAAAAGGAATGCACAGTATTTAAACTTGCAGAATATATTAACCATCCTAACTTAAAGGTTTGTTTTGATATTTGTCATATGTATTGTAAAGCCAATATATACAAAACAGATATAGAAAGCTTTGCTAAAAAATACTTAAATCTAGATTTATGTAGAAATTATATTCATCAAGTACATTTTTCATATACTGTAGATAATGATGGATATATTGTTAGGAAAACACATGGAAGAGTACATGATAATGTTGAAGAGTTAAAATATGATTTAGGTTTACTTGCAAAATATGGTATGGATAGATGTAACTACATAACTGAAGTAAGTGAAGATGATTATGATTTAAGAGTTGATCAGTTAAAAGAATTAGATATGCTTGAAAAAGTTTGTAATCAGTGAGGTATACTATGGAAAGAAATTTTAAAGTTTACGAAGAGATATTTGAAAGATATGTAAATAAATTTATAGAAAAAGCAGAAGGTGATGAAGCTCGTAAATTAAACTTTACAAATAAAAAAATACACTCTTATCATGTAAGAGATAATATATTAAAAATTGCAAAAGAAGAAAAATTAAATGTAGATATGTTCATAGTAGAATTTATTGGACTATTTCATGATATAGGTAGATTTTATCAATATGATAAGTATGAAACATTTAATGATGATTTATCAGATAATCATGGAAAATTAAGCGTTAAAGTATTGGAAGATGAGGGAATAATAAATATGATAGATTATGATTTAAGACCATATATAGTAGATCCAATATTTATGCATAATATGAAAGACTTACCTCGTCTTAATGATAAAAAGATGTATTTATATTCTGCTCTTTTAAGAGATGCAGACAAGCTTGACGGATTTAGATCAATTAGTGTATATGAAAGAGAAAATAAAAATCTTGCATATTTTAAAAATAAATCAGATGAGCCTATAATTTCAGAAGAAGTGTTTAATAATATAATGGATCACAAATCTGTATATAAATACAATTTAAAAACAGTGCTTGAAAGTCAAATAGCATCTTTAGGTTACATAACGTCAGATATTAATTTTTATACAACATTAAGAATTATTAAAGAGAATAATTACACAAAGAAGATGTTTGAAAAAATGCAAGATACTCCAGAGTCTCGAAAAATATATAATTTTGTAAATGATTATATAGAAAGGAGACTATCTAATGAAAAAGAATAATAAAATACTTATTTTAATTATTGCTTTATTTATTATTATAATAATAGTTATGTCTTCATTTTTTGTATATAAGAAAGTAACATATCGAGAAGTGATTCTATCAATAGATGATGTAATAGAAGTAAACAGTAAAATACAATCTGGTGAAGATATAGATTTAAATTATTTTAGAGAATTTAAACTTACTAATAAGGAAGAAAATGAGGAACTTAATATATATACATATGATATGGGCGGAAAATATGAATTTGAAATAGATATAAATAACGATCAAATAGTTGCTATGTTTCTTATAAACAAAGTAACATATGAATATGTAAATATACTTGAAGATTCACTAGATGAGTTTTTGCAATTTAATTAAAAGAAGGCTTTTATGCCTTCTTTTCATTATTTAATATTTTTTCTATTTCTTTAAATCTTTTTACTTTTGCTGTTGTTGTTTTAATCATTTCTTCATCTGTTAAGAATAATTTTTTTATATATTTATAAGTAGGAAGTGTTTTATTTATTTCTTTTATATCATTCCATACTTTGTCATGTAGTTCATCATAAGAGATGTTGTTCATATGTTCTGTTACATAGTCTTTATTATATACAATTTCAACTGATACTATTAAATCATCGTCTTTTGGATAACCAAATATCATTGATTCAGATACATAAGGTAGATTGTTTACAAGTATTTCTAACTCTTCTGGAAATATTTTTTTACCATTTTTAAGTACTATTACATTTTTCTTTCTACCACTTATCACTAAGAAGTTATCTTCATCAAAATATCCAAGATCTCCAGTGTAGAACCATCCATCCTTTAATACTTCATTTGTTGCTTCTTCATTTTCATAATATCCAAGCATAACATTTGGACCTTTTGCTTTTATTTCTCCTATTCCTTTTTCATCAGGATTATCAATTTCAATATCTATAGTATATAGAGGTTTGCCAACGCTACCAGCTTTTAAATTCTTTTGATTTTCTGCTGAAAGCACAGGTGAAGTTTCTGTAAGTCCATATCCTTGAAGAGTAGTTATACCAAAACTCTTAAATCCTTCTGCCACGTCTTTATCTAGAGCTGCAGCACCACTTATTACAAATCTAATATGCCCTCCAAGTTGATCTAGAATTTGTTTAAATACTTTTCTTCTTATGTCGATATTGAACTTAAGTAGAAAGTTACATATTTTTCTACCAGTTTTTATTAAATTTTCTTTATTTTGTTTTTTTACTTCTACCATTATTTTTTTATACATTGCTTCAAGGATTAAAGGTACACAGACAAATACTGACACTTTATATTCTTCTAGGTTTTTTTGTACGTATTTAAGACCATCACAAAATGTAGTACATACACCATTATGTAAAAATAGCATTAATGCGGTAGATCCAAACGTATGATGAAATGGTAAAAAAGCTAATGATACATCACTGTCTAAGAATTTAACCATGCAGTCTAATGAATAAATGTTAGATAAAATGTTATCTTGTGAGAGCATAACAGCTTTAGAAATAGAAGTTGTACCTGATGTAAATAGAATAATGCTCATTTCTTTTGTATTTACTTTATATTCAAAAGCATCTTTTTTACCAGCAGATATTTCTTCTTTTCCTTTTTGTATAACTTCATCCATACTCATATATCCATTATTATTTTCTTTCATACAGATATAATTTGTAAGTTTTGTTGTATTTTTTTGCTTTATATTATCCATTATTTCTATATAATTATCATCAAAAACAATACAATCAGCTTTACTTCTAATTATAAGAGATTCTATTTCATCTGGCTTAAGTCCTTTATCTAGAGGCACTACTATACCTACAGAAGATAGAATACTTGTATATGCAATTGCCCAAGGATAACTGTTTTTACCAATAACTGCTATTCTTTTATACTGTAGTCCTAGTGATATTAAACCTTGAGCAAAATTGTCTACGTCATTTTTAAAGTCTAAATATGTTATGTATTTATATTTTGGATTTTTTTCTACTTTTTCTTTAATAATAAATGCATTTTTACTACTAAATTTTTTTACAGAATCTTCTATTAATTCTCTAAAAGAATTTAGCTTTTTAGCATCTTTATATAATATTTCATTATTTTTCAAAACATACACCTCTTTCAATCTAGTTTTCAAAACTATTATAGCTGAAATACTAAATAATGTCAATGAATATAATTCATGTTATTGTATAATGAATTTAAGTATGGTATTATATCATATATAAAAAGAGGTGAGCTTTTTGAGTGAAAATAGAGATCATACAATAGAGACAAAATTCAAGAAAAATTGTAAAATATTAGTTCAAAATAAGTTGCCAAAATGGGAAGAATTACCAGACATTGGTCTTTATATGGATCAATTAGAGAAACTTTTAAATAAATATTTAAATATATATAATGATGGTGATGAAGAAAAATTAATAACAAGAGCTATGATTAATAATTATGTTAAAAATGAACTTATACCAAAACCTCAAAAAAAATTATATAGTAGAGATCATATTGCATATTTACTTGTAATAGGACTTTTAAAACCTGTACTTTCTATATCAAATATAAAGGAAATATTAAAGTGTCAAAATGAACATAGAGATGCAAAAGAAATTTTAAATTTAGTATACAATATTTTAGAGTTGAGTTCAGATTTTTTTATAGATAAGGTAGCATTAAAAGTTGAATCAATGCTTGAAATAGATGGAAATTCTTCTCTTGCTTTTACATCTTTAGCAATGACAATGGGAATAATTGCAAATACAAGTAGAATGGTTTCTGTAACAGCTTTAAAGACTAAAAAAGAATGGGAGGAAAATAAGAAATGAACACAGAATACGAGATAAGAGTCTTAGAAATAGATAAAGATAAGTTAATTAAAAGATTAAATGAGTTAAATGCAAAATTTATTGGAGAATTTAATCAAAAAAGATATGTGTATAATATAATCCCTAAAACAGATGGAAGATGGTTAAGACTTAGAACAAATGGTAAAAAAACAACACTTACATATAAAAGTGTAGAGAAAAATTCTATAGATGGAACAAAAGAGCTAGAAATAGAGGTAGAGGATTTTGAAAAAACAAATAACTTATTAGAACTTGTAGGAGTTAAAAACAAAGGATATCAAGAAAATAATAGAATTCAATATATTCTAGATGGTGTAGAAATAGATATTGATTCGTGGCCATTAATACCAACTTATGTTGAAATTGAGGGAGAAAATGAAGAAAGTGTATTAAATATACTAAAAAAAATTGCAATAGATGATAAAAAAGTTACAACACTTGATGTACAAAGTATATATAAAGAAATATACAATATAGATATAACAGAAATTAATATTTTAAAATTTTAACAGTACAGTAAAAATATTGATATAAAATAAATTTTTATATTGATAAAAAATGTATGATGATATATAATTTAATTATTCTAAAAGGAAAGGGATAATATATGAAAAATGGAAAGAAAAAATTCCTTTTTAAATCAATTATTTATATTGTTATTTTAGTTGCTATATTTTTTGGTACTGTAAGTTTTACAAAATTTTATTTTTATGATAGTGATTATTCTGTAAAGAGTACAGAACTTGATGCTGTATCTATTGACGATATAAAGCTTGGTATGGATATTACCAGTATAGACTTATCTAAATATACTCCAGTTGATAGTAAAATAGATGAATGTAACTATAACTTTGAAGAGCTTAGTATTAAAACTGATACTAAGGGAATTATAGAGTATATAGTGGCTAATTTTTCAGATGTAGATTTATTTGTTGGTCAAGAAGATACAAGTAAAAGAATGAAAAAAGTAAATGAAGTGTGGAATGTTTTAGGTGGAAACTATAAAAATGAAAATTATAATTCTAAAGAAAATAATTATTGGAAGATTTCAAAATATATAGATAATGAAGATGATATATATTTTGGGATAGTTTATTCTAGATATAATAATGAAATGTCAAAAGTTATATTGTCTTCACAAAGAATTACTAATAATTAATATTAAGATTAAATGAATTCTTAAATAGAATTCATTTTTTCTTGATTTTTATAAAAAATTGTGTTATATTACCATGTGTAAAAAAGGAGGTTGATGTCATGAATAAATATTATGACGTGATAGTAGTAGGTGCAGGACCTAGTGCAATTTTTCTAGCTTACGAATTTATTGCTAAAGGTAGCAATAAGAAAGTATTATTAGTAGAACAAGGCAAGAGAGTAGAAAACAGATATTGTCCTATTGAAAAAACGGGAAAATGTATTCATTGCAAACCAATGTGTAATATTACTTGTGGCTTTTCTGGAGCAGGTGCTTTTTCTGATGGAAAACTTTCATTGTACAACAAAGATGATGATGATATTCATATTGGTGGAATATTACATGAATATATAGGAGTGGACAAAACAAAAGAGCTTATAGATTATGCAGATAAAGTCTATTTACAGTTTGGTGCCGATAAAAAATTAGAAGGTACGGGTTATAAAGAAGAAGTAAAAAAGATATATGAGAAAGCAAAAAAAGAAAATATTACTTTGATAGATATTCCTATAAGGCATTTAGGAACTGAAAAAAGTCATATACTATATCATAAGCTACAAGATTACTTGTTAGATAATGGTATAGATATTATGTTTGATACAGTAGTAAAAGATTTAATCGTAGAAGATAATGTAGTAAAGGGAGTAAGAATAGAGTCTTCACAGGATTACATTTTAAATAATGGTAATTCTAAAGAAATATATTCTTCGTGTGTTGTTTTAGCTGTTGGCAGAAAGGGTGCTAATTGGCTTGTTGATATGTGTGATAAATATGCTATCCAAACTGATGCAGGAACAGTAGATATAGGTATAAGATATGAGCTTCCAGATAAAGTTATGCAAGATATTAATAAGTATATGTATGAAGGAAAATTTATTGGACGTGTAGGTAAATATAAAGATAAAGTAAGAACATTTTGTCAAAATCCAAGTGGATTTGTTTCAACAGAAGTATATGATGAAAACATAACACTTGTTAATGGTCATTCATACAAAGAAAGAAAAAGTACTAACACCAATCTAGCAATACTTGTATCTCATAACTTTAACTATCCATTTAATAAACCTATAGATTATGGTAGAAATATAGCTAAGAATTTAAATGAACTTGGCGCGGGAAAAATAGTAGTTCAACGTCTTGGAGATATATATAGAGGAAAGAGAACTTGGAAAGAAGAATTAGAAAGAAATACAGTTGTCCCAACTCTAAAAAATGTGGAAGCTGGAGATTTGACTTTTGCTATTGGCTATAGAACTATGACAAATATAATTGAATTTATACAATCTATGGATAAAATCATAGAAGGCTTTGGTGCGCCTGATAACCTTTTGTATGGACCAGAAATTAAATTTTATAGTAATAAAGTAAGAATAACTAATGATTTTGAGACTAGTGTAAAAAATCTTTACTCTATAGGAGATGGTGGAGGTATGACAAGAGGGCTTATGATGGCATCTTGCTCTGGTATTCATATGGCAAGAATACTTGATGAAAAGCTAAATTAAATTTAGGTAAGATGAATAATCTTACCTTTTATATGTAAAAGGAGATAAAAAATGAAAAAGATAATAATGGCTACTAATAATACTGGAAAAATAAATGAACTAAAAAAGTATATAAAGGGATATGAGATAGTTTCTCAAAACGAAGCAGGAATAATTGACTTAGATGTGGAAGAAAATGGAAATACTTTTGAGGAGAATGCTATAATAAAAGCAAATTCAATAAGAAAATATGTTGGAAATTCATATATTATAGCAGAAGATTCTGGTATTTGCATAGATGCACTTAATGGCTATCCAGGAGTTAAGACTAAAAGAGCTGCTATGGAAGAATTAAAAAAAGATGTAACAGATGAACAAAGAAATAGTTTTATTTTAGAAAAAATGAAAAAAAATAATAATAGAAAAGTAATATGGCAAACAGTTATAGCTTTAATAGAAGAAAATGGAAAATTAACTACTTTTTCAGGTGAGATTGAAGGAAAAATAGTATATGAAGCTATAGGAAAAAATGGCTTTGGATTTGATCCAATATTTTACATAGAAGAGGAGAAAAGAACTTTAGCGCAAATGAGTTCTGAAGAAAAAGAAAAATATAGTGCAAGGAAAATAGCAGTAGATAAATTAAATAAATATTTATCTAATGTTTAAAAAATATTAAAAATATATAAAATTATTTTTATTTTTATATATTTATGATATACTATAATATATGTAAATATGGAGGGAATATATGGAAAATAAAAAAGGAATTTCTAAAATAGCTATAGTTTTAATAGTATTTGCAATACTTATAGTTATAGGTGTAGGAACATTTCTTACAATATGGCTAATTCAAAAAAATAATCAACCTCCCGTGGAGGTTCAACTATATGAAGATTATACAGAGGGAGAAGTTTTTGTAGATGAAGATTCTGTTGGAGATGAAATGACACCTCTTGAAAATGGATTAAAAGAATATAGAAATGATGAGCTTGGAGTAAGATTTGGATATTTAAGTACAATGTCTACTCCAGTAGATGAAGAAAGTGAGGATGGAACATATATTTCAACTATTAAAGATCAATCAAAATCTACTACTATAGTTTTAAGAGTTGGAAAAATAGATGTTTCACAACCAGATATTGATCATATTCAAAAGCAAAAAGATGCATTAACACAAGAGCTTATAGAAGCTGAAACTAAAATTGTTGAAGTTGAGGAAAATGGAAAGATAGTTCAACAAACTATAGTTCCAGAAAAAGTATCGGATATTAATGTAAGCTATGCCTTATTTGGTGGACAACTTGCAGTTAAATTTTCATACACAGAAAATGGAATGACAGCAGTAAGAATTTTAACTATACAAGATGAGATGGTTTATTCTTTAACGTATAAAGCAAATCCTGATGAATATAGTTATTCGGATGAAGAAAAAGTATTTGAAAGTTTTGAATTTATGGATAAAATAGATGAAATACAAAAAGATGATTTAAATACAGTTACAATTAATGATAAAGAATATACACTACCTATTAAAGTAAGTAATATAGAAGGTTTAACAATAGACTCAAAATACTCATCACAAAAAATAGCTGCAAATTACTTTACTATAGTATCTTTATATGAGATGCAAGTTTCAAAATATAGTGCTTATGTATATAATGCAAAAGCAAGTGTAAATGAAATTGGAAATGGATATATAACAGCTATATCTACAGATATTAATAGGGGTGGAAATATAAAGATATATAAAGGAATAGAAATAGGAACACAATATTTCAAAGTAGAAGAATTACTTGGAAGTCCAGCAAAACAATATTATTCGGATGATGAATCTACATTAACTAATATTTACCAAATAGAAGATGTAACTATACAACTTAAGTTTAGAAATGATGATTTATCTAAGCCTTCAGATGCATCAAAAGTGGTTGCAATATTAATAAAAGTTTCAAGATAATAGATTAAAGGGTATACCTACATTTGGGGTATATCTTTTTTTCATGCTTTTCATCTTCCAATTTGTATATATTTGTAGTAAAATATAAATATTGATAGTTTATATTTTTAAAGGGAGGTAAATATGCAAAAGACTTGGTGTTTAAGAAAATATGACGAAGAAAAAATAGAAAAGATAAAGTCGACATATAATGTATCAGATATTATGGCAAAACTCCTAATGTCTAGAAATATACAATTTCAAGATATAGATATGTTTTTGAATGGTACAATAGATGATTTATATGATCCATATGATATAAAAGACATGGAAAAAATAGTAGATAGAATAGATGTTGCATTAAAAAAACATGAAAAAGTATGTATATATGGAGATTATGATGTTGACGGAATAACTAGTATTACTATAATGTATAAGTTCTTAACAAAATTAGGACTTGATATTATGTATTATTTACCTGATAGGTTAGTCGAAGGATATGGAATAAATAACAATGCCTTAGATGAGATAAAAAGTCAAGGAGTATCATTAATTATTACAGTGGATTGTGGTATAACTGCTATAGAAGAGATAGAATACGCAAAAAAGATAGGACTTGATGTTTGTATTACAGACCATCATGAATGTACAGAAAATCTGCCAGATGCTTACGCTATAATAAATCCTAAAAGAAAAGATGATAATTCAAAATTTAAAATGCTTGCAGGAGTTGGAGTGGCATTTAAATGTTTGATGGCAATAGCTGAAAAATATAATTTAGCTAAAGAAGAGTATTTAAAATATTTAGATATTGTTTCAATTGGTACAATATCTGATATAGTCCCTCTTGTGGGAGAAAATAGAATTATATCTAAATATGGTCTAAAAATGATGGAAAAGACAAAAAACTTAGGATTAAAAGAATTACTTAAAATTGTAAATTATAAAGATATAGATAGCATGATGGTATCATTTGGCATGGCGCCAAGAATAAATGCTTGTGGAAGAATGGGAAATGCTTCTGCTGCTGTAAAGCTATTACTTGAAAAAGATGATCAAAAAGCAGAGAAGATAGCTATGGAGCTAGATGAACTAAATCAAGAAAGAAAAAATGTAGAATCGATAATTTATAATCAAACGTTAGATATAATTAAAAAAGAAAATTTAGAAGATAAAAATAGTATAGTGTTATATAATAGTTCTTGGCATAATGGTGTTATAGGAATAGTAGCATCACGACTTGTTAATATGTATTATAAACCAGTAATATTACTTACAAAGGAACATGGTTTTATAAGGGGATCAGGAAGATGTCCAAGCGGTTTTTCTTTATATGATGCTTTAAGTGAATGCAAAGAGCTATTAATACAGTTTGGTGGACATGAGCTTGCAGCAGGACTTAGTATTGATGAAAAAAATATAGAAGCTTTTATAGAGAAATTTGAAGAAGTAGTTAAAAATAGAAAATATACTATTTGTGATCAAATAATAAATATAGATTCTGTTATATCAAGAAAAAATTTAAATGCTCAAATAATAAAAGATATTAGAGCTTTGAAACCTTACGGACAGTCAAATCAAGTTCCAATATTTTTATATAAGGGATTAAAGGTTGCTGCTATAAGGACTATTAAGGATGATAAGCATTTAAAATTAGTGTTAAAAGATGATAAAAGTTTAATTGATGCTGTAGGATTTTCTTTAGGTATAAGAAGAGATGAAATAAGAATAGGAGATAAAATTGATGTTGTTGCAAATATAGAGCTAAATAGTTATAATACTCCAAAGACTATACAATTAGTAATACAAGATTTTAAAAAGTCAGTTTAGTTAGGAGAGAAAGTATGGAATATTTAAATAAAATAAAAAATGTATTAGAAAAAGAAAATATAAAATATAATGAAGATGAGTTAAAAAAAGTTATAGATTGTGCTTTGAAAAAATATAAAGATAAAAATGTATTAGATGATAGTGCGATAGATTTTGTTAGTGAAGTTGCAAGCGAAGTTGCGACTTTAAGACTTGATGATAAATCAGTATATGCAGCAATACTATATTTAATTGCAGATTTTAATGATTTTGACGAAAAAGAAACTGAAGTTGTAGCTGGAAAAGAGACTTTAGACTTAATACTTAATCTAAAAAAATTAGAAGAAGATTATAAAAAAGATGATAAAATTAATATAGTTACTAATCCAGAAGTATTAAGAAATATGTTTATGGCAATTGCAAAAGATATACGTGTAGTTATAATAAAAATTGCTGAACGTTTGTCTTATATGAGAAGGATGTCAAGCTTAGATAATGCGATAAAAGAGCAAATTGCAAAGGAATGTTTAGAAATATATGCACCAATAGCTCATAGACTTGGTATGTCTAAGGTGAAATCTGAGCTTGAAGATATATCATTTAGAATATTACTTCCAGATGAATATCATAATATAAAAGAGCAAATAGATGAGAAAAAAGAAGAAAGAGAAGCATATATTGATGCTAGAATTAAAGAGGTATCAGATAAGCTTAAAGAGCAGGGAATAGAGGCAACAATATATGGTAGACCAAAGCATTTTTATAGTATATATAAAAAAATGAAAGCTAAATCATGTAAAGCAGAAGATTTATTTGATCTTATCGCAATTCGTGTTATTGTAAATTCTATAAAAGATTGTTATAGTGTTCTTGGAATAGTACATGACATGTATAAACCAATGCCAGGCAGATTTAAAGATTACATTGCAGTACCAAAAACTAATATGTATCAATCATTACATACTACAGTATTTGGCGAAGGTGGTAGACCATTTGAAATTCAAATAAGAACATGGGATATGCACAATGTTGCTGAACGTGGTATTGCGGCACATTTTTCATATAAAGAAAAAAGTAAAAAAATATCTGAAGCAGATAAAAAAATAATATGGCTTAGAAAAACACTTGAAATTCAAAAAGAACTTGCAGATAATACAGAAAATATGGATAAAATAAAGACGGAAATTTTTGGTGAAGAAGTTTTTGTATTTACTCCAAAAGGCGAAATCAAATCTATGCCAAAAGGCTCTACACCAATTGATTTTGCATATGCAATACATCAAAAAGTAGCAGAGCAAATGGTTGGAGCAAAAATTAATGGAAGAATGGTGCCACTTAACACTAAGCTTGAAAATAAAGATGTAGTTGAAATTGTTACAAGTAAAAACGCTAAAGGACCAAACAGAGACTGGTTAAAATATGTAAAAACTACTAGTGCTAAAAATAAAATAACAAGCTTTCTTAAAAAAGAAGGTAGAGAAATAAACATTCAAAATGGTAAAGAAGCATTCGAAAAAATATTAAGGAAGCAAAAATATTCTAGAGATGAGTTATTAAAAGATGAATTTGTAGAATCAGCAATAAAGAGATTTAATTGTAAGACTCTTGATGATTGTTATGAAAATATTGGATTTGGCAGTATTTCTCCAGTAAAAGTTGTAAATAAAATTGTTGAACTTTATGAAGATAGTATTACTTCTACAGAGGATGATATAAAGTTTAAAGTAGTATCTAAAAAGAGAAAAAGTAATAGTAATGATTTAGTTGAAGTAGAAGGAATTGATAATTGCTTAGTTAAATTTGCAAAATGCTGTTCTCCGATACCAGGAGATGATATTGTTGGATATATTACTTTTGCAAATGGTATATCTATACATAGACGTGACTGCAAAAATTTAAAAGGACTTGATACAGAGGCAAGAACTATAAAGGTATCATGGAAAGAACAAGTTCATGCTGAATTTACAGCAAGACTTGTAGTAAAGGCAAATGATAGAGATGGTGTACTTGCAGATATTTTAAAAACAATGAAGGAGCTAAAAATAGAAATAACTCAAATTAGTACTAAAGTTACACCAGAAAGAGAAAACATTACAAATTTAAGTGCAACAATAAAAGATATAAATACATTACAGACTGTAATGAAAGCTTTAAGAAAAATAGATAGTGTCTTTGATGTAAGGAGAATAAAGTAAATGAAGTTTGAAAAATATGAAATAGAAGTTGGCAATACAGGACACATTACAAATTCATATATATTATATAATAATAACGATATAGCTATAATTGATCCAGCAGATAAATTTGAATTTTTTAAAGAAAAAATAGAAAAAGAAAATTTAAATTTAAAATATGTATTTCTTACTCATGCACATGCAGATCATATACTTGCCATATATAAAATATTAGAAGAATATGATGTAAAAGTTATAGCAAATAAAAATGAAAAAGACATGTTAGATAAAAAAATAGATAATTGTGCAAGTGTATTTGGACTAGAGCAAAAAGCGTTTAAATTAGAAAGTTTTATATTATTAGATGATGGAGAATACATAGATTTTGATGGTATAAAAATAAAATGTATAAATACACCAGGACATACAAAAGGAAGTTGCTGTTATTTAATAGAAAAAAATAATATACTATTTACAGGTGATACTATATTTGAAAATTCTTTTGGAAGAACAGATCTTGCATCAGGAAGTTCAAGAGACATTATAAATTCAATTGTAAAGCTATTTAAAAATTATAGTGATTGTATAATATATCCTGGTCATGGAAATTCAAACATTAAACTAAAAAATATATATGAAAGAATAAATAGATGCGTTAACGTATTTTTTAATATAAATTTAGATAATTTAGTTTAGGGGGACAATATGAATCATTTTAAAGATATTATAGAAGAAGAAAGTCAAAAAGATTATTATAAAAAATTACATGAATTTGTATATAAAGCATATGAAGAACATACTATATTTCCAGATAAGAAAAATATATTTGCAGCTTTAAAATATACTCCATATGAAAATGTTAAAGTAGTAATTTTAGGACAAGATCCATATCATGGACTTGGAGAAGCACATGGAATGGCATTTTCTGTATGCCCAGGAATAAAAATACCACCATCACTACAAAACATATATAAAGAGCTTCATGAAGAACTAGGGTGTTATATTCCAAATAATGGATATTTAATGAAATGGGCACGTCAAGGAGTGTTACTTTTAAATTCGGTTCTTACTGTTCAAAAAGATTTGCCAGCTTCTCATAGAGGTATTGGATGGGAAGCTTTTACAGATAAAATAATAGAGGAAGTTAATAAAAAAGAAGATCCTGTTGTATTTATGCTTTGGGGAAATTTTGCAAAATCTAAAGCATCATTAATTACAAATTCAAAGCATTTAGTACTTACAGCAGCGCATCCTAGTCCTTTTTCAGCTAGATATGGCTTTTTTGGATGCAATCATTTTAAAAAGGCAAATGAATTTTTAAAAGAAAATGGAAGAGAACCAATAGACTGGCAAATAGAAAATATTTAGATATTTTAAAGATAGATTACGTAATCTATCTTTTTTCTACTTTTTATGATATAATATAGTCGCTTTAAAAAAGGAGAAAAAAATGAAGACAAGTGATTTTTATTATGATTTACCACATGAGCTTATAGCTCAGACACCACTTGAAAATAGACAAAAATCAAGAATGATGGTGTTAGATAGAAATAAGGATTATGTAGAACACAAAATTTTTGAAGATATTGTAGATTATATAAATCCAGGAGATACATTAGTTTTAAACGATACAAAAGTTATACCAGCAAGATTATTTGGACATAGGGTTGGAAAGGAAGAAAAAATAGAAATATTACTTTTAAAACAACTTGAAGATGATAAATGGCAAACTTTAGTAAAGCCTGGAAAAAAATGTAAGATTGGAGATATAATAGAATTTGATGAAACATTAAAATTAAAGATAGTAGATATACTAGAGGATGGCCAAAGGGTAGTTAAATTTATGTATGAGGGAATATTTAATGAAATACTTGATAGACTTGGAACAATGCCACTTCCACCATATATAACAGAAAAACTTGATGATCCAGATAGATATCAAACAGTTTATAGTAAACATGAAGGAAGCGCAGCAGCTCCTACAGCAGGACTTCATTTTACAAAGGAAGTACTAAAAAAGCTTGAACAAAAGGGAGTAAATTTAGTATATGTAACTTTACATGTTGGGCTTGGAACATTTAGACCAGTAAAAGTAGATGACGTAACTAAACATCAAATGCACAGTGAATATTATATAATTACTAAAGAGGCGTGTGACATAGTAAATAATACTAAAAAACAGGGGAAAAGAGTTATATCTGTTGGTACAACTTCATGTAGAGTTTTAGAAAGTGCTACAGATGATGATGGAATAATTCATCCACGTGCAGAAGAAACAAGTATTTTTATATATCCAGGATATAAATTTAAAATGATTGATGGATTACTTACTAATTTTCATTTACCAGAATCAACTTTAATTATGCTTGTTTCAGCACTTGCAACAAAAGATAAAATAATGAAAGCATATAAGATAGCAGTTGAAGAAAAATATAGATTCTTTAGCTTTGGAGATTGTATGCTTATATTATAGAAAGGAATAAGTATGTTAGAAGTAAAAAATTTAACGAAATTTTTTGGAATAAAAAAAGTGGTAGATAACGTTTCATTTTCAGTAGAAAATGGAAAGATATTAGGAGTTTTAGGAAAAAATGGAGCTGGAAAATCTACTACTTTTAGAATGATACTTAATATTTTAGAACCAGATGAAGGTGAAGTTTTATATAATGGTGAAAAAATAGATTCTAAAGTATCAGATAAAATAGGATATTTACCAGAAGTTGGCTCTTTAATTGATTCTTATACAGTATATGAACAATGTATGTACTATGGTAAAATGAAGTCAATGAGTGAAGAGCAAATAAAAAAGAATATGTTTGATTTACTTGAAAGATTTTCAATAGTAGAGTATGCAAATATGAAAATAAAAGAATTATCTAAAGGAAATAAACAAAAAATACAATTTATAATTTCAATATTACATGATCCTGACCTTATTATTTTAGATGAGCCTTTTTCAGGACTTGATCCTGTAAGTGTTGAATATTTTAAAAATGCAATATTAGAATTAAAGGAAAAAGGAAAGACTATAATATTTTCTTCTCACATTATGAGTCAAGTAGAAATGCTTTGTGAAGATGTTTTAATTATAGATAAAGGAAAAGTAATATTGAATTGTAATTTAAATGATATTAAACAAGAATATTCAAGTAAAACATTAGATATAACTGGAAAAATTTCAACACCTGTTTTAAATCAAATAGCAATATTTGGAAAAATCGAAGAAAAAGGTAATAATAGATATATAGTTAAACTTGCTAATAAAGAGAGGATAAATGATGTATTTAGACTTTTATATTCAAGTGAAATTACAAAATTTTCTGTATTAAATGTATCTTTAAATGACATATTTTTAGATAAGGTAGGTACAAAATATGAAGAATAGTAAGATAGTAGCTATAATAAAAAATGATATAGAAAGAAGTATAAAAAATAAATGGTTTGTTATTTTAAATCTATTATTACTAATTATTACGGTTGTATTACTAAATTTTAATAGTATAAAATCTTTATTTTTAAAAGAAGATGAAACTTTAATAGATAATAGTACAACAATTTATGTTAGAGATTTAGAAAATATTGCATATGATAAAATAGCTAAATCATTTGAAAATGATATAAATGTAGATGTTGAAAAAACAGAAAATATTGAACAATATAATAATGATAACTTAGATACAAATATTATCTTGGTTGATGTACATTCTGATAATGTAGAATATATAAACGCATCGATTATATATAAAGATGGAACTAATGATGAGTATGTAACAAAAATAGAAAGTACAATAAATAGTATAAAAGATACTATGATCTCTGAAAATAAAAATCTTACATTACAAGAAATTGAACAAATAAAACAAGATGTATCTATAGATATAAATGTTATAGAAAATACACAAAATACAGCTAATGAAAATGGTATGTATTTTATATCAAATTATCTTATTTTGTTTATTTTATTATTATGTTTAAGTAAAATAGCTAATACTATATCACAGGAAAAAATGTCAAAGAGTATAGAATATATTTTGACTTCAATAACTACTAAACAATATATAATTTCTAAAGTACTAAGCATATGTTTTACTGTTATTATTCAATTTGTATTTATAGTTGCATATGTTATAGTAGCACTAATGATATCAACATTATTAAATAATGTAAATGTTTCTGGATATAGTGATGTAAACAATATAAGTTTAGCTACTTTTATTAATTCAGATGTTATTATATACTTTTTAATGACTATTGTTTTTATGTGTCTTACAGTTTTTTTACAAGGAGTAATTCAATGTATAATGTCTGCTAAGACTACAAGTGTACAAGAGGCTGGAAACGCCACTTTTTTACTTATAACTATAAATTTAATACTTTATATGGCAGTTACTGTATTTTCTTCTAATACGAATATAGTTGGATATATAATATCAGTCATACCTATGGCATCTATGTATTTTATACCTTCTATGTATATATTAGGACAAGCAAATTGGTTACAAATAATAATAGCTCTAATAATACTTATTGCATCTGTTCCTTTATCACTTATACTTGCACAAAAACCATTTAAAAATGCCATATTAGATTTTTCACCTAAGAAAAATAAAAAGATAGAAGGAATAGAGAAAATACTATCTACACGTGAATATCAAGAGAGAATGATTGAAAGAAAAAATAGTTCTAAAATAGGACTTGTTATTGGCTTTGCTGTTATACTTTTAATAATTTTTCAAGTTTTAGGTGGAATAATAGTAAGTGTATTTTTAGAAGGAATAAGTAATAGTATTACATTTATATCACAGTCAAATATATATTTAATTTTATCTTGCTTTATATTTGTAATATCAATTTATTTACCATATCTTCTTTTAAAATCTTATATTCCAAAAGAAGAGAGGAAAAATGCAGATGAGGCAGATAGAAAGATTAATAAAGAAAGTATAATCCAGTGTATAAAATATATAATTGTTGGAATTCCTATAATAAGTATTATACAAATGATATGTTCATTTGCAATAGAAAAAATGGGAGTAGGAGTAGATGTAACGGAGACTTTAGGAGTATTTAATTATTCTGGAGTGTTATCTACAATATTAATCTTTTTACAAGTAGCAATTCTTCCAGCAATTTTTGAAGAACTATTTGTAAGAAAGGGAATTATTGGTGTAACTAAAAGAAAAGGAGCGATATTTGCTGTAGTTGTATCAAGTTTAATTTTTGCAACTATTCATATGAACGTATCACAGTTTATATTTGCATTTTTAGTGGGAATTTTATTTGGAATAATAAGAGTTAAAACTAATAAGTTATATCCTACTATGGTACTTCATTTTATTAATAACGGATTTGCAATAATTGAAGCATTATTTTATGATCATATGATATTTATGCAAATATTTACATATTTTAATATACTACTAAATGCTGTAGGTTTTTGTTTATTGATATATATGGCATACAATAAATTTATGGAACTCAAAGATAAAGAAAGTATTCAAAAGTTTAAAGAGAAAATGGATTATAGAAAAATAAAACTTAATCTTATGGAAAATATGTATGTATTTAAAGATTATACATTTTTAGTGACAATAGTTTTATGTACAACTTTATTTATAACAATAGATAAAGTATTGTCTATTATGTAAAAGAAAGGATTAAAAAATGGAAAAAAAAGAAGCATTAAATTTTGAAATAAAAAAGATTGATAAAAGAACAGGTGCAAGACTTGGAGTTTTGCATCTGCCTCATGGAGATGTAGAGACACCAGTATTTATGCCTGTTGGTACACAAGCTACAGTAAAGGCAATGACACCAGACGAATTAAAAGAAATGGTAAATAGTTATATAATACTTTCAAACACTTATCATTTATTTTTAAGACCAGGACATGAACTTATAAAAAAAGCAGGTGGACTTCATAAGTTTATGAATTGGGATAGAAATATATTAACAGATAGTGGTGGATTTCAAGTATTTAGTTTAGGGGATTTAAGAAAAATAACAGAAGAGGGAGTAGAATTTAGATCTCATATAGATGGTTCAAAACAATTTATATCTCCAGAAAAGTCAATGGAAATTCAAGAAGCTTTAGGATCTGATATAATGATGGCTTTTGATGAGTGTGCACCTTATGGAGCATCATATACGTATGTTAAAAATTCAATGGAGAGGACTACACGTTGGGCAAAAAGATGTAAAGATTATCATACAACAACAGATAAGCAAGCTTTATTTGGAATTGTACAAGGTGGATTTTTTAAAGATTTAAGAGATAAAAGTACACAAGATCTTATAAAATTAGATTTTCCTGGCTATGCAATTGGTGGAATTAGTGTTGGAGAGCCTAAAGAAGATTTCTTAGATATTTTAAGATATACTGCACCAAAACTTCCTGAAAATAAACCAAGGTATTTAATGGGTGTTGGTACACCAGATTATTTAATAGAGGCAGTATTTGCTGGTATAGATATGTGTGATTGTGTTCTTCCTACAAGAATGGCAAGAAACGGTAGTGCTTTAACTCATCATGGACAAGTAAATTTACTCAATGCATGTCATAAGGAAGATTTTACCACTTTAGATGATGAATGTGATTGTTATGCATGTAAAAATTATACTAGAGCATATTTACATCATTTATTTAAAACAAAAGAAATCCTTGGAGCAAGGCTTTTGTCTATACATAATTTAAGATTTCTAGTAAAACTTATGGAAGATGTAAGAGAAGCTATAAAAGAGGAAAGATTAGTTGAATTTAGAGATGAATTTTATAAAAAATATGGATATACTAAATAATATAGGTTAGGTGATTTTGATGGATAAAGAATCAAGAAAACTAAAAAGAGAAGTAAGAAAATCTGAAAATTTAATAAAAAGAGTTGTGCTAAAATCAGCTTTTGTTATTTTAGCTTTAGGTATACAAATTGCAGTGTTTTTTGCTTTATATACAGCTACAGGTCTTGCATATGAATATAAGACTTTTGTATTTAGTTTAATAAGAATTATAGCTATTATATATTTACTTTGTAGACATGATACATCACAATATAAAATACCATGGATTTTATTTATAATGTTTGTTCCAGTTCTTGGAATTTGTGTTTATGCTTTTTGGGGAAATAATAGAATAAGAAGAAAAAAGCAAATTGAAATAAAAGAAATAGAGAATAATACAAATTATTTATTTGATGGTTCGTTTGAAATAGATGCAAAAATAAAAAACAATGATAAACTTGTATATAATATGTTACAATATATTCAAAATATAACTTCTTATCCTGTTTGTGGAAATGTTTCAAGTAAATATTATGATGTAGGAGAAAAGTTATTTGAAGATTTAATAAAAGATATAAAATCTGCAAAAAAATATATTTTTATGGAATTTTTTATTATTGATAAAGGAAAATTATCAGATGAAGTGTTTAGTATATTAAAACAAAAAGTAAAAGAAGGCGTTGAAGTAAAAATCATTTATGACTCTTTTGGATGTTTAGGAAAATTTAAAAAGAAAATGAGAGAAGATTTAATAAATGCAGGTGTTGAAGTACGTGTATTTAATCCATTATCAGTACTTATAAATTCATATTTAAATAATAGATTGCATAGAAAAATAATAGCAATAGATGGCAATATATCATATACTGGTGGTATAAATTTAGCAGATGAATATGCTAATATTAAAGAAAGATTTGGACATTGGAAAGATGTTGGCATAAGATTTGAAGGCGAAGTATCATGGAATTTTACACTTATGTTTTTAAGGGATTTAGATTTTATAACTAAAAAAGGAAAAATAGACTATGATAAATATAAAAATATCAGTATTCAAAATATAGAAGAAGATAAACAAAATGGTATAGTTGTTGCACTTTCTGATGGACCTAATAATAGAAAAAATCCAATAGAAACTATATATATGCAAATTATAAATACTGCGTCTAATTATGTTTATATAACTACACCATATTTTGCTATTTCTGAACCTATGCTTACTTCACTTCTTAATGCTTCAAGAAGTGGTGTAGATGTAAGAGTAATACTACCACATATACCAGATAAAAAAGTAGTACAAATGGCAACCAGATCATATTATGAAGTTTTACTTTCTGCAGGAATAAAAGTATATGAGTATAAACCTGGTTTTATTCATTCTAAAACTTTTGTTTCAGATGATAAAATTGCTGTTGTCGGAAGTGCAAATATGGATTATAGAAGTATGAATTTGGATTATGAGTGTATAAGTATGATATATAAAACTGGTACTGAAATGGATGTAAAGCAAGATTTTATCAATATGATATCTAATTCATGCATTGAAGTAGAACTTAAAGATTGGATTAAAAGACCATTTTTAAAAAAAGTTTTTGAGTCTATACTTACAGCTTTTTCTACAATGTTTTAGGGGGATTTTTTTATGAAGGAATATGCTTTAGTATTAGAAGGTGGTGGAGCAAAGGGAGCTTACCAAATTGGAGCAATAAAAGCTTTATATGAAAGAGGATATAAGTTTAATGTTATAGTTGGTACTTCTATTGGAGCTATAAATGCAGCGTTTTTATGTCAGGATGGTGTAGAGACTATAGAAAGGTTATGGCAGACATTATCTTTTAGTGATATTATGAATATTGAAGATGAGTTTGTACAAAAGGTAATGGATAAGCAGATAGACTTTTCTGTTGTAAAAGAGTTAAGAAATAATATAAATAAAGCTTTAAAAGATAGAGGAATTGACACAGCTTTAATGAGAAAATTACTAAATCAGTATTTAGATGAAGAAAAAATAAGAAATAGTAATGTAAGATTTGGACTTGTTACATTTTGTATAAGTGATATGAAGCCACAAGAAGTTTTTATAGAGGATATTCCTAAGGGACAATTAGTGGATTATTTACTTGCTTCGTCTAATTTGCCAGTATTTAAAAGAGCAAAAATAGATAAAAAGATTTTTTTAGATGGAGGAGCTTTTGATAATTGTTCTGTAGAGATGCTATATAATGCTGGATATAAAAATATTATAGCTTTAAGGCTTTTTACTAAAAATAAAATAAGAAATTATTCTACATTAATTAAAAATAAAGATCTTTGTTTAAAAATGTTTGCACCTAGTGTAGAATTACCGTATATTTTAAATTTTGAAACTAATAATTTAAATAGATTACTTGAGTATGGCTACTTTGATACAATTAAGCAATTAGATAAATTAGATGGATATTATTATACATTTAATAAAATTTCTGAAAAAGATATAGCTAAATTATTGGAAAATTTAAATCCAAATATTAGTTTAAATTTAGTGAATATGCTTGGAATAAAGTATAAAGCAGGTCAAAATATTATTGATGTTGCAAAAGAAAAAGCAATATTAAAAATGAGTAAATATGCATCACAAAAAAGTAGTAAAATATTAAAAAGACAAATAATAAGTATTGTAGAATATGTTGCAAAAAAAGAAAATATTAATATTAATAAAATATATGATTTTAATAAATTTTTAAATATTGTAAAACAAAAAATAATAAACAATAAAGAAAAAAATCTAAAAAGTAATGTTGAGAAGGCAATGTATTATTTTATAGAAAGTATATAGGTACCTAATTTTAGGTACCTTTATGACGTCAATAGCTAAAGATAGGGATTACAATTTTAGCTATTGACTGTAATCTGTAATATAATCAGATTTAAATAGTGCTTCTATAATTTTATCATTTTTTATAAGAATCTTTTAATTCTTCTATAATATAAAAACTTTTATTTTTAATTTTATTCAATATTTTTAAAATAATAATTTGATTATCTTGAAGTATTTATATTCACCATTCTTAAAGTAAAAGTTCATTTAGTGTATTAATAAAAATTATTAAAAAAATATAATAAATTAATTGACAAAAGAACAAGCGTTTGATAATATATAACAAACAAGAAATGGAGTTGGTTTATTATGAATAACAAATTAATTGGAAATAAAAAATAACATTGCTTTTTATATTGCTGAGAAAGGAACCACAAAAATAGAAGTTGTATTACAGAATGAAGATGTATGGTTAAATGTAAATGCAATAGCAGAATTGTTTGATGTACAAAGACCAGCAATATATAAGCATATCTCTAATATTTTTACTGAAGAAGAATTAGATGAAAAATCAGTGTGTTCCATTTTAGAATATACTGTATCAGATAGTGAAAATTATAAAACAAAATATTATAACTTAGATATGATTATATCAATTATTAGTAATAAGCATATTAATATTAAGTTGTGTGATGGAAAAGAGAATAGTGATTTTGCTATTGTTATTTCCATTATAATTTTAGGAAGGTGATTAAATTGGAGAATAATAGTGTAATAGAAAATAAAATTTTGATATATGAATCAGATGATAATATTAAAGTTGAAGTTATTTTAGAAGATGAAAACATTTGGCTTACTCAAGATCAAATAAGTAATTTGTATAATAAAGCGAAATCTACAATTAATGAACATATAAAGAATATTTATTCGGAACATGAATTGTTGGAAGCAAACACTATGAGAAAATTCGGAAATTCCGAATTTTCTACTAAACCAAAAAATTATTATAATTTAGATATGATAATCGCTATCGGTTTTCGTGTTAAATCTAAAGAAGGTACAAAATTTAGAATTTGGGCAAATGAAAAATTAAAAGAATATTTAATAAAAGGGTATAATCTGAATGTAGAAAGATTTAAAAATAATGGTAATGATCCTTATTTTGATGAACTTCTTGATAAAATAAGAGATATAAGATCAAGTGAAAAAGTTTTCTGGAGAAAAATATTAGATATATATGCAACATCAGTTGATTATAATCCAAAAAAAGAAATTACTATTAATTTTTTTAAGACAATTCAAAATAAAATGCATTATGCCGTTTCAAATAATACTGCTGCTGAAATAGTATATAATAGAGTTGATAGTAAAAAAGATAATATCGGACTTACAAATTTTAAAGGTGATATGCCTACTAGAAAAGAAACGGAAATTGCTAAAAACTATTTAAGCTACGAAGAATTACAGATTTTAAATCGATTAGTATCTGCATATCTTGATATTGCTGAAATAAACGCATTAAAAAGAAAAACAATGACTATGCAAGATTGGATTCATGAATTAGATAGCTTTTTAAAAATGACACACAATGATATATTACATACAAAAGGTACTATTTCTCATGAAGAAGCTTTAAAGAAGGCACATGAGGAATATGATAAATATATGCAAACACATTTAACTAGAGCTGAGAAAGATTATTTAGAAATTATGAATATAGAAGTTAAAGAAATAGAGAAAAACAATTAATAACATTTGGAATAAATATATAGAAAGAAGCTCCAGACGGAATGATATATAAATATGATGTTAGTATAGTAAAAAACTATTTAAATGAAGACGAATTAAAAAAACTAAATAATTTAGCATGGATGAAATGTATCAAAGATATTTAAAGAAAATAATAATAAATAAGTATAAAAGTTCACTAAGTGTATTTTAATTCACGTGGAGAACTTTTTATATACTATTTCACAGTCAATAACTATAAATTTTTAATTGATAACATTATGGCACCTAAAATTAGGTACCTTTTTTTAATTCGACTAAAAAAACAAGATGAAAAAGTTTGCTATTTAAAAATCAAAAGAGTATAATAACTTTGCTTTAACTAAGGGAGGTATCATATGAATAAAAATTAAAGCCAACAAATGATTATATATTTAAGAAAATATTTGGAAGTATTGGAAGTGAAGATATAATAAGACAAATAATATTGATATAGAAATGCAAGTAGTAAAAAGTGAACATATAGCAGAAAGAATATTATTTTATTGGTCAA
>ERZ1643249.1354-NODE-1354-length-24861-cov-7.028179_pt1 | contig 24861 bp, 18 predicted proteins | sample MGYA00579263_ERZ1643249 | MGnify/ENA primary metagenome ERZ1643249 (study PRJEB29033, sample SAMEA4952264) | chicken gut metagenome | biome: Broiler Chicken; feature: Gastrointestinal Tract; material: Caecum | place: Ireland | collected 2018 | study: Broiler...
TCCCCCTCCTTTTCTTTTCCGTTATATATTGCAATGATATTATAACACATTTTAGGCCATAAAACAAGTGTCATGCGTTTTTTCAAAAAATCTCTTTTGAAACTATTTAAGTATTTTCGGAGTAAGTTTCATATATACAACGCCTTTTACAATCATCTCCGTCTTCATTTGCTTCTTCAACACTCCCCCGAAACCCTATCCGAAATCTCCAATTCCAAAGCGGCGAGAATACTCTCCGCTTTTTCTTTCGGGATATTTTTTAAGTCGGGTGTTCCGTTGATGAATACCTTTAATTTCAATGGATTTTCTTTTACTTCGATCTCCTGCATCTTTTCTACTCCTCCGTTTTTTCTTTTATTTTAGCACAATCAAAAGAAAAATGTTAGAACATCTTGAATAACTTAATGGCAGCGATTGAACAGGGTATCATATCCAACACGACCAATAAACGGCTGCACGAACTTGAAAGCAAACAGGAAGAATTAGAGCGGCAGATACTCATAGAGAAAAGCAAGCTCGCCGTACAGTTGCCCGAAAGCACGGTACGCAAATTCTACACCGACGCGCTCAAAGCAGAACCGAAACTTTTGATTGACTGCCTTATAAAAGAGATCATCTTGTACGATGATAAAATTGAAATCTACTTTAACAGTCCCATAAAAATAAGCCTTGACGAAAGTCGGGGCTTTACCTTTTATACGGAGAATATTAAAATCACTTATAAAGATCCGCACAGATCGGAGCCTGTCATTATCCGAGCCGTCTTTGAAATGAAGATTTAACAGCCAAATATACAGATTAAGGGGGAACCCCTTTCGACATGTTTCTTGCTGCCCTACGCCCGATTTTGTGCCTTAAACGAAGTTTTAGGACATCAAAAAAACCTAATCCAAAGTGGTTCGGATTAGGTTACGTTTGGCTGGGGTAGCTGGATTCGTAAGGAACGGAATAGCGATTGTTCGCCGCAGGCGCAATCGCGTCAGCAACGAATGACGGAGTCAGAGACAAATTGACTTTTCGAAAAATCGCCGTTTTTGCCGCGTTTTAGCCCAAAAAACACCGCTTTTTGCTCTTTTCTTCAAAAAGTTTCCCCATTTTTCCCCAATCCGATTCTTAAAAATAACCGTTAATCTTTTCCCAATAACCAATCCAAAGCATTCACGCGGCGGATGCCGTCGTAGTCGGCAGCAGGATCTTCATCCAGCGTCAGAAGAAGTTTCGGATAATGATCCCATATCTTTTGTAAAGGGGCAAGCTCTCTCTGCAAGGTAGTTTGTTCGCGTACGGTTGCCGCTACCTGATAATATCTGCATCCCGTATCGTCCATGGCGACAAAATCCACTTCCTGTTCGTCCACTTTACCGACATATACCGCATACCCGCGCCGCAAAAGCTCCAGATATACGACATTTTCCAAAATGTGCCCCACATCGACACCACGCGAACCGAGCAGCGCATAACGCAATCCGATATCTACGACATAATATTTTTCCATCGTTTTCAGATACTGCTTTCCCTTTATATTATAGCGTCCCGCGCGATACAGTATAAAGCTCTTCGTCAGCCCCTCTATCATCTTTTCAACCGTCTTGACATCTATTTTTCTGCCCGCGGACGTCATTGTATCCGCTATTTTTTTACTTGAAAGCGGATTGCCTATATTATCGAACAGAAAACGCGTCACACTCTCCAACATCAGCGTATCGGAAATTTTTTTACGCGCGGCAATATCCTTTACGACCACGGTATTATAAATTGCGTCGAGATAAGTTCTAATTTCCTTCGCGTTGTCGCGCAATTCCAGCGTATAGGGAAAAGAGCTGTTTTGCAGATAGTCGGTATATTTTCTTCCAAGTTCGCGCCTGTCCCCCATACTTTCCACATATTCGCGAAAAGATAACGGCAGCATGGATATTTCCACATATCTGCCGGAAAGCAAAGTTGCAATCTCCCCGGAAAGCATATAAGCGTTGGAACCCGTCAGATACAAATCGATATTCTTTTTTATATACAGACTGTCCACAACGCGCGGAAAATCGGCAACGTGCTGCACCTCATCCAAAAAGATATAATTCATCGAACCCGCGTCGATTCGTTCCTGGATATAGGCATGCAGTTGTGCGGGGTCGCGCAAATCGTAAAAATCATAGTCTTCGAAATTAACGGACAGAATCTGGCTTTCCGCCACTCCCTCCTTTTTCAGTTGCTCCTGAAACATCTCCATAAGCGTCGATTTTCCGCAGCGCCGCACGCCCGTGATAACCTTGATGAGCCTCTTGTTTTTCCACGCCTCCAGCTTATTCAGATATTCTTTCCTTTCTATCAGCATAAACGCCACCTCCCGAATCGTTACTTATATTATATCCAAAAACTTATAAAAAATCAACACTTTTGGGATTGAAATCCAAAAAGTGTTGATATGTTTTAAGACTCCATTAAATATACCTCTCGAAAACTCCACTCAGAGGAAATCACGTTCGAGTTGCCGAAAAGCACACCCGAAAACAAATGAACCTTTTTAATCGTTTGTTTTTATTTGTGAAATGAGAATCTCCGAGATTTCACGGCTGTCAAAGCGCAAGCTGCTGTCCGTATCTCCCGCATACCCCAACGGACTTATGCTCCCGTACCATACAAGCGAACCGTCGATTACAGCGCACCGCAGATGCAATTCTCCGCTTGTTTTCACCGTAACCCCTGCCTTTCTCAGTCTATCGATCTGACATATCGCCTTTTCGTCATCCGACGCCCGCGTCACAACCGTCGCCTCCGGTTTTTCCATCAGTGCATGATAAATGCGCAAAAACTTTGTTACCCGTCCCGCGACGAGCGACGGACTGACGATAAAAATTTCCCGATGCGCCGAAGACACATCCTCTTTGAACAAACGCTTGAAATCCGTCTTATTAAACAATATGCCGCGCTTGCCCGTCTTCGTATCGACACGAAGCTCATATCCGATCTCCTTATACCCCTTCATTCGTTTATGATACATATTTTCCAACATTGAAACGTTCAAATCCACATAATCGTATATAACGACATCTTTTTTACCTACGTAATCGCGATGCAGCCGCCCCGCATATTGTGTAAACTTTCCCTTCCATGAAATCGGCATTGCCAAAAGCAACGTATCCAATCGGGCAAAATCAAATCCTTCCCCCGCATAGCGTCCGACGGCGATAATCGCAAAATGCTCCGCCTGCCCCGCTTCGGCGAACGCCGTCAATTTTTCCCGTTTTCGTTTTGCCGACTCCTTGCCGATCAAAAGAAACGCCTTTATTCCGCGCCGCTCAACGGCAGAGCAATAAGATTTCCCAATCCGCCTTTCGGCATATAATCCTGATTGGGAAACAGCCTGTCATATGCGGAAAAGCGGATGCTGTGCCGCATCCGCATCGCTCCGTCCAAAAGCATCGCGCCGAATTTCCGCGCGACCGCCGCCCGTATTTTGTCCGCAAAGAAAAACCAGATATGCCCGCCCGATCCGGAACGGGAACGTTCGACGAGAAGGGGAATTTCATATGTTCCGCACAAATCCCGAACGGCGGCAACGTCGGTTTCCCAACCATCCCCGTCAAAATCCATTGCCAAAAAATAACAGCATACGTCTTCGGTCATGGGATAAAGACCCACAACATCCGTTTCGTTCGGAGAAACTCCCTGCAAATGTTTGCAGATTACACCGTCATTAAGCGAAGCAAACTTCCTGTTTTTGCATTCCGCACACTTTATATTTCGCTTATCGCAAAGCCATGTCTTCCATTCGTTCAGACAAACGGGCTGATACCCGCTTATCGCTCTTTTCGCTGTGCCACCGCTTCGCATAGACGTCTTCCCGCCCCCGAAACAAGGAGCGGAAAAGTTTTATCTTCTCTTCCGCCGGACTTTGATTTGTTACGACGGCTCCCGACTTTTCCGAAAAAACAGATGCTTCACCTTCACCGGACGTCTGAAAAGACGGCATAACCAACCGCCTCCTCCCCTCCCTCTTCGGAAAATTTTCCGTATCTGGAACGATAATATGCAAGCTCTTTGCTCAACATTTGATTTTCCGACCGCAGACGTTCGCACTCTTCTTGTAACTCCTCATATCCTTTCGGCTCATTTTCGTATTCAATCATTTTCAACCGTTTCCACCTTTTCGCTTTACGGAAGAAGCGCACCGACAAAAAACATTTTCCCCAAGAGCTTTCGACGACTTGCCTCTGCGAACATACAACATTATTCCAACGGCTGACCAAGCAAAAAATCCGGCGCATTTATTGTTTTAATCTCGTCGTGATCTTTTACAAAAATATAATTAAGCAATTAAATGAATTTGAAAACTTTTTGCCTTTTCAGAAAACATTTCAATTTCGTGCAATCGAATACAAAAGAATTTAAAATGTAATATATCCTCCAAAAAACAACCTTTTCAGGATAAATTTCCTCTCTTTACTTTTGCCCTGTCGAATTCGTGCGTTTTCCATTTTCCCCTGCGCCAGCGGGTATAATACAGAAATCCGCGGAATAACTCGTCCGCCGCAAACGCACACCACATTCCCGTAAGTCCGCCATGCAGCACCACAGCGAACAAATACGCGCCTCCAACACTGCACGTCCAGCAGGAAAAGACGGACACGACCGTCGTGAACAACACGTCCCCCACTGCATTCAGCCCGTTTTGTCCGACGTGATTCATCCCCCGCCCCGCTTCCACCGCTATGTCGATGAAAAAGACCGCGCGCGAAAGCTCCGAAATACGATCGTCGGCATTGAACAATCCGCGCATAAGCGATTCGGAAAACAACGCCAGCAGCAGCGAGAGCGCCACATTTATCAGTACGACGCAGCGGAGATTCTGCCTGTGCAGTCTGTCCGCGCGCTCCTTATCGTCCATGCCGAATTCCCTTCCGACCATCACCGAATTTGCCTGTCCGATCGAAAGCCCCATGACGTACACAAAATAGACGATCTGCGAAACGTATTGCTTGGTTTTATATACGTCATCGCCCAGCCCGACGAGTATGGCGCCCGTAACCGTCTGCGAAACGGTATACGCGATGTTTGCCACGGACGCGGGAAAACCGTATCGGAAAATATCGGCTGCCTGTCTTTTGTCGAATCGGAAAGAAACGGGAATTTTGCGCTTTGCAAAAAAGACGCAGACGATCGCGACCTTTATGCCTTCCGAATACAGCGTGATCCCGCACAGCCACGGCACGATCGAAGCGGGCGGCACGCGGAACAGAAACATCGCCGCATAGGTGCTTATCGCATTGACGGCATTGGAAACCAAAGACGCGGCAAAACCGATTTTCGGATACCCGTAACACCGCAGCGCCGCCGTAAACACCCCGACCCAATACGTTGCGGCGTACGCCGCCAGTCGCAGCCGAAAATACAAAACGGCATATTCAAACTGCCCGCTTTGCGCATCCAGCCCCATCCACTGTATAAACGGTCGTGCAAAGCCTATCGCCATCGCACATACAACCAGACTCAATCCGAAAATGACATAGAGCGCGGAGCCGAGCAGCCTTCGGCTCTCTTCCCTCTCTCCCATCCCCAACCGGATGCTGAGCAAGACGGACAGCCCGACGCTCACCATCGCCAGAAGGCTCAACACCAGATTCACGAGCTGATTGGGCACGGAGGTGATCAGAACAAAATACCCGTCCTGATAATATGCCGCCATCGATGTTTGCAGCAGTCCGATCAGATTGGCGCAGACATTTTCAAAAAAGATGGGAACGGTCAGCCCGATTAAATGAAGCCGCGTACCCGTCGGATCCGTGACGACCAACAGAGATTTGTCGAAAAATCTCCCGATCTTTTTCCTTTTCATACTCCGTCTGCAAAGATCACTCTCTTTTTCTTTCTCACGGGAAAAACGTCGAAGACCAACACCGTATTCTCCCCCTTTTGCACGATATCTTCGGGCAGATAAAGCCGGCTGTCTTCTGGGTATTTTCCGCTTTCGTACCGACCGATATTTTTTCCGTTGACGAGCACGACGCCGCGGGTAAAGCCTTCCATAATCAACACCGCATCCGCGGGACATCCGGCAAAAAAGCGATAGGCATAAAAAGTCGGTTCATGTTCTTTCGGCTGCGCTTTTTCCCCGCCGCCCGGAATTTTGGGCAGACGGCTCATATCCAGACCGTATACGTCATAACCGAACAGCTTTGAATAGATCCCGTAACCGAGATCATAAAAATACATATCTCCGACCAGCCCTTTCGGATCGTGAATTCCGGGACCGAACTTGATCCGTCCCAGATTTTCCACCAATATGTTCAGCCGAACGATACGGGCGCCGCCGTCGATCGTCAATTCCCGTTCGCAATCGCGCCGCACCGTGGCAAAATACTTCCCGTCCAGCCAGATGTGCGCCACGTCGTGCACTTCGGGCAGAATGAGTTTTACCCCGTCCTTTCCCACAAACGCCTGCGTTTCATAAAGAATATATCCGTATCCCTGATCGTATTTTTCCATGGGTAACAAACCGACGCTGCGTCGATGCGACAATACTTCCGGACAGCGGGACAGCGGAATACATCCCGCTCCGGAAATCTCCCCGAGAGGGGCTATATGCACATCGCTTGCGGTGTTCGGCAAAGCCATGCTCCGCTCTTTTTCGATTATTTCACGGAATAAATAGTATTTTTTTGTACGGCGGCCGAACTGGTCGAGAGGCGACATCCGATCGTAACACGGGCGATAATAGTGCATATGCCTTTTCCGGTAATCGCGATCGGCTCCCCCTAAAAAGCCGAAACTCGTACCGCCATGAAACTTAAAAATATTCAGAAATTCGGCGAATCGGAGCGCCTCCCGCAATTCCCGGGCGCTCTTTTCCGTATCGTCCGAAAATTCCGTCCCGAAAAAGGGACTTCCGCCCGACCAGAACTCCATGACGGCGGGCGGGACATCGCCTCGAATCTCCGCTCCGAGCGCCCATTTTTCCTCTACGCCGGACGCGCAATTCAGCATTCCGTACGCGCCCGGCGTCCTTCCGTTATAAGTGAGAAAGTCGTATTCGCTGTCCGAAGTGACAAACAGGCAATCGATCCCGTGCGCGACATAAAAATCTTTCAGCCAAACGAGATAATCGCGATCGTTTCCGTAGCCGCCGTATTCGTTTTCTATCTGCAGCATGATCACGTTTCCACCGCGGGACAAAAGGTGCTTTTGCACAATTTCACACACTGCAGAAAGATATTTTTCCGCCTTTTTCAGATAGAGCGGATCGCTGCTGCGCAGCTGAATGCCGTCGTATTTCAGAAGCCACCAGGGAAGTCCGCCCATGTCCCATTCCGAACACATATACGGTCCCGGACGAACGACGGCATATAATCCCGCCCGCTGTGCTTCGGAGAGATATTCGTCCAGATCGAGCATTCCCGAAAAGTCCAACCGCCCTTCCTCCGGCTCGTGCAAATTCCACGCGCAATACGTTTCGACGCAATTGCAGCCCATTTCCGCCAATTTCAGCAGCCGATCCCGCCAATGAACGCGCGGAACGCGGAAATAGTGCATCGTTCCCGAAATAATTTTACACCGCTTTCCGCCGATATAAAATTTCTTGTCCTTTACACAGATGTCCATATTTTCATATTTTCTCCCGCTTTCAGTCGCTATGCGCGGTTTCCGGGAAAGGCAGAGGCGGTTTCCCGCACAAACGTGTATTTTCCTCCCCCGACCGCTTCGGGCTTTTCGCTTCCGGGCAGATAAATTTCCGCCTGCACTCCCTCCGGTATCTCCGCATAATATGTGATCTCTTTTCCGTTTATCTCATAACCGGAAAGGATTTTCCCGTGCACGCTGTCGTATTCCGCACGGATATTCAGAAGGTTTTGGCACGGCTGCGGCGAAATCTTTACCCGCCCGAACCCCGGAGCCGACGCCTCTATCCCCGTTATGCGGCGATAGACGTATTCCATAAATGAGCCATAGGCGTAATGATTGTACGAATTCATCGACACCGCTTCGCGGTTGGGACCGTCGGACAGATAGCCGTTCCAGCGCTCCCATATCGTCGTGGCGCCCAATTTCACTTCGTACAGCCAACCCGGATACGTTTCGTTGAAAAGCACCTTTTCCGCCGTTTCCGCATAGCCGTTGTCCGCCAGCGCGAACAGCAGGTACGGCGTTCCCGCAAAGCCCGTCGTGACGTGATATCCCCGCGCCGCGACCATGTCGTTCAGTTCCCGCGCCAAGCGCTTTCTCCTCCTTTCCGGCACCAGCCCGAAATGCAGCAAAAGCACCCGCGCGGTCACCGTATCGCACGCCAGACGTCCGCGCGCCGTGAAATACTCATCCTCCATATCCGACAGCAATTTTTTCCGCCTTTCCGCGCAATATCCGCTCGTCTCTTCATCGCCGAGTATCTTTGCCGTTTCCGCAACGATTCCCAGCGATACGGCATAAAAGACATTGGCGATGAAATATTCGTCCGTACCCCCGCGGCAGGAAGAGGAAAAATATTTCTCCCCGTCCAGCGCCAGCCAATCCCCGTATTGATGTCCGCGCATGACCAATCCGTTCTCCGTACTGCGCTCCACCGCTTGCAGGAATTTTTTCATCGCCCCGTAATTTTCCGAAAGAAAACTTTCCTCCCCGTACATCTGATACAGCGTCCACGGGATCATGGTCACACAATCCCCCCACACCGCGTCCGTACCGCTCCAGCCGAGTACGTCGGGAATGACGTGCGGGATCTCTCCTCCCGGCAATTGTTCCTGCCGAAGCGTCGCCAGCCATTTCTTCATAAACGCGCGGATGTCGTAATTATACGCCGCCGTGCGGCAGAAGACGTTGATGTCCCCCGTCCAGCCCAGCCTTTCGTCACGCTGCGGGCAGTCGGTAGGAATGTCCAGAAAGTTGTCCCTCTGGCTCCACACCGCGTTTTCCAGAAGGCGGTTGAACAGTTTGCTGTCCGTGCGGATGCTGCCCGTGCGCTTCATGTCCGTATGCCGCACGAGCGCGCAGATGTTCTCCTCCCGCAGCTTTGCACCCTGCACGCGCATATAGCGGAAGCCGTGAAAGGTAAATTCGGGCGCAAAGGTATGCGCGCCCCTGCCCGTCAGCTTGTCGGTCGCCTTCGCCGAACGCAGATTCTCCGTATAAAAATTTCCCTCTCCGTCCGGCACTTCGGCAAACGTCAGAACGAGCGTCCCGTCGAAATCTTCGTCCGTTTTCACCTCTGCCACGCCGGTCAGATTCTGCCCGAAATCGTAGACGAGTTCCCCTTTCGGCGTATAAAACACCCGCTTTACTCCGATCCGCTCGATATTCTTCACCGGCTCGCACATCTGAGGCACGAATCTGCTTTCGTCGTATTCCGCGACGACGGGCGTCAGCGGCTTGCATTCTTTCGTAAAATCCCAAATCTCGCCGTCGTAAATTCCCGAAAAGCGGATATGGCTCTCCCGCGCTTCCCATCTTTCGTCTGTCGCAAACGCCTCTTTTTTTCCGTCCGCATACCGCACTTCCAGCGACAGCATCCCCGCGGGTGCGTCCCCGTATATTTTGCTTGTTTCTCCCAAGCCGAACCGCCCGCTGTACCACCCCGCATTGACGGTCATCTCTATACGGTTTTTCCCTTTTTTCAGAAGGTCCGCAACATCGTATCGCTGCACCTGCAGCATCTGACGATAATCGGTGAATCCCGGCGTCATGAAAGCTTCTCCGACGCGTTTCCCGTTTATTTCAATCCAATACAGTCCCAGCGCAGAAGCCGTACAAACCGCCTCTTTCGGATCTTCGCGCAAAGTAAACTCCTTCAAAAGCACGAATGTGTTTGCCTGCTCTTTCGTCCCGATAAATTTACCGCTCATGGTCACCCTTCCGGAAATGCCGTTCCTCGCGAGAGGAACGGCACCCGATTGCTTTTATTTTCTTGTCTTATTCCGCCGTCACGAGTTCGAGGCGGAGGTTGTCAAACAGCCATTCGAAGCCGTTCGGAACATTCCATGCCCCGGTATAGCCCGCATAGACCAGCCATTCGTTTTCGGTGTCCGCCGGAATGGAAAATTCCATCTCGATATGTGCCACTTTTGTTTCCGCGTCATAAGTCGCCTTCACGAAATTTTCATATCCTGCCGAAGTCCCCGCCGCATCGATCGTAATTCCGTCCTCTTTCAGATCAAAGCGCAGCTTGGCAAGCTCATTGGCCGACCAATACGGATCTTCCGTACCGCCGGAAGTGTTATAGCGGACGGGCGTCACCCCCAGGCGGAAAGAGGTCTGCGACGTTATGCTCCCGAGTTTTAAGTCGAACGAAATGCGGTAGCTGTTCCCCTTTTCAAACGCGACGCCCCCGTACATACCCCAAGGATGATCCCCGAATACGAAGATGTGCGGATTGTTGTTTCCGTCGCTCAATTTATTGGAAGAAACCTTCAGCCAGCCGTCCTCCGTCATTTCATAAGTATTGGAACCGTGCCACTGCGAACGAATGCCCGCATCCTGCTGCGCCTGATTGAGGGTCTGGAATTGAAGCATCGAAAAATCGTTGTAATACAGGGTCGTCGGCTCGATCCATCCGGGCGTATGCACAAACGATTTTCCGGCGATGTCCAGAATTTTCATGTTGTCGAACTCCCAGACAATTTTGTTATCCTCGTCTTCGTCCATGACATAACCGCCGTCGGCGTTGAGGATCACGTTCTGATCTGCGGGAACGGTAAAATGCACGGTTACCTGTGCGGTCTTGGTTTTTTCGTCGTAAACGCTTGAAGCAAATCCCGTATTTCCGGCAGCCGAAAAGCAATTTGTGAAGTCAAGAACATACTTCATTTCATACCCGCTTTCGTCCTTCATGATCTCTGCGGTACGGGGATCGCTCGTGTCGCTCTTGCGCAAAGCGATGGTCATGATCCTGTAAGCGGATGTTTCGGGCGAGCGCACGTCGAACGTCAGCTCATACGAACCGCCCTCTCGGAAGGTCACCGTTCCCATCGTCCCCCAATAATGGTTGCCGAACACAAAGAGATGATCGTAATCGGGATTGACAAGTCCCCATTTCTCCTCATCCGCCGACTGCGTCACCGTCGCACCCCAGAAAACCGGCTTCGCGTCGCCTGCGCCTTTGGCGGGATTGAGATTGCCCGCATCCGAAAAATCGTGATACAGGAGGAGATTCGTCTTTACGTTGAAACCGAATTCGTCGCCGCTCGTGAGCCGCACAAGAATATCGGCATTGTCCGTAATGGTGGACAGAAATTCCTTTTTCAGCGTAAATTTGCCGTTGCCTTCGGCGTCTTCTTCATAGCTGTAATACTGTTTATCGACGTAATCGCTCACGCCGACGCGCACGACGTCGATAGTTTCCCTTTCAAAGTTCGCGTCCTTCACGATGTCCGTCGGATTTTCAAAATCGAAAATGACGTCCTCCGTATTCATGGTGATCTGGCTCGTCGTAATGATCGAAACGGAAAACGACGTTTCTCCGCCCGGTGTTTCCACCCTGAATTCGGAGGTTGTATCGGGATCCAGATAGATCATGACGATCTCATAGACGGTCACTTCGCCGTCCGCTTCCGCATACTCGGAACTTCCCAATCTGCTTCCGTCCATCCACAAAGTAAGCTCCGTTTCCCCTTTCAGATCCACGTCAAACGTGTAATCTCCTCCCTCGTTCACGTCGTAAGTTGCCGCATTGCCGCTTACGACGGGTGCATTTTTGCCATCGGTACTCACGCCGGAATTTCCGCCGCCGCTCGTATCGTCGACGGGACCGCAGGCGGCAAAAATTGCCGCCGCGGAAATCGCCATCGTCACCGACGCCAATGAACACAACAGACCTTTGACTTTTTTGAACATACTCATTTTCTCCTTATTTTATTTTTATCGGATATATCCGAGCGCCCGCAGCTGCTGTTCTGCGACCTCTTTCAGGCTGGAAGCGCCACTCGTCAGCCAGCGCTGTACAAACTCCTCATACGTGTACGCCGACGTTCCCTTGATGTAATTGATCTCAAATTCGTCGATCGTGGACTCCACGCGCGTAACGACCTTGGAAGGCAGGCTGAGCATATCCGAAAACTTGGGCTTTGTCTGCTTTGCATAATATGCCTGCGTTTCTTCCTGCATCGCAATGAAATCGTACGCCGATTGTCCGTAAGAGGATACTTTTCCGTATTCGATAACTTTGTCCGACCATTGAATGGGCTTTCCGTAATCCCAAAGAGAGCCGAAGCTGGAACGCTTGTGATCGTCCCGATTCACACTTGCGTAAAAGGCGTAATAACCGGTATCCTGCCCGTCGGCATCCACGATTTTTTCCAGCTCGTTTTCCTTATCGACGGCATCCAGCGTATAATTGTCGATGCCGATTCCCCAGCGCAGCTGATAATAGAGGCTCGACGTGATGTCGTCCGTTTCCTGCCACATCATGTCATTGATGATGGAACAGATTTTTTCCATGCGCTCGGGGCTGGATTCGTTGTCCTTGTTGATGGCAAATACATATCCGATACGAGAATAATTATTGCCCTGCCGCCTGACGCCGGGCTCGCTCGTCGGCATTTCCAAACTCGTCCAAATCCCCGCGCCCGTCGTTTCATTTGCCCCGCTGCCCTCCATATATTCGACGGCAAGCACGGGCGCATAGTAATCGATCCCGATTTTTCCGCTGTACAGGTTGGTCTTATGCGCGCCCCAATCCTGCGTGTACCAGCTCGGATCGATCAGTTCTTCTTCGATAACCGTTTTCAGAAAATCCAAATACTGCTTATGCGTCCCGTCCAGAATGGGGTGATTGATCTGACCGCTCGCATCAACATACCAATCGGTGTATTCGCTGAACATCGCCTGAAAGTTGGCGATATAGCCGAGCGATTTCAACCCGCCCGCCGAAGTGAACAGATAATAACCTTCCCCCTTCGATTGTTTGACCCAGCGCGCCATATCCAAAAGCTCGTCTACCGTTTCGGGATTGCCCTCCGTACCCTTTGCCGCATTCCATTCGGCGACCCAATCTCTGCGGATACGGTACATCCAGTCGCTGCCGTCGTTCGGATACATGATACAGGTCAGGTTGTCGCCGTCATAGATGGACGCTACCGACTTGCGGCTCTCCTCGCTGTCGAAAAAGGGTTTTATATTGGGCATATATTCAAGGTATGGCGTATAATCGTCGATATACCAGCCCTGATCGTACAGCGTGCGCATCTGATTGTAATCCGAAAAGACGACGATATCAGGCTTGATCGCGTTAGACGACGAATAACGCTTCATGATTTCGGTATTGAGGTCGGACGTCACGGACAGCCGATAATCTACGTCGAACGTTTCATCGATGAGCTTTTTATAGGGATTATCGTCATAGGAATCGGGAACGGAGCCGTTGACAAATCCCTCATACAGGACGTAGATTGTCTTTTCGGTCTTTTCCGGTGTTTTGGAACAGCCGGCAATTCCGAAAACCGAAATCAGCGACATGGCAAAAGCCAAAATTTGTGCAGCGGTTTTTTTCATGTTTTTTCCTCCTTGTCGAGTGATTTATTCTTTCACGGCGCCCATATAGACGCCCTTCGTGAAATATTTCAGGAAAAACGGATAGGCGAGCACGATGGGAAGAATGCCGACGACGGCAACCGCCATCTTTTTCGCTTCGGCATTCTGCACGATCGCCGTTCCGCTCTCCGTACTCTGCGCCAGATAATTTTTCAGATACAGCTGCAGGGGAATGAGGTCGGCATTGTTAGAATCGATGTAGAGCATCGCGTCAAACCAGGAATTCCACTGCCCCACGGCGCCCATGAAAATCATGATGACGACCGTTCCCATATGCATGGGGAGCATAATGCGGACCAGAATTTGCAATTCGCTGGCGCCATCCATCCGCGCCGATTCGAGAATGGAGCTCGGCGTGCCCAGAAACGTCTGCTTGAACAGGAGCGACGACCAGCCTCCGAGAAGGATGGGGATGACAAATACCCAAAAGGAATTCAGAAGCCCCGTATAATCACGGATGAGATATTGCGGGATCGTGCCGCCGCCAAATACCATCGTGACGAACACGAACACGGAAAGCACCCTCTTGCCCCACAGATTATCCAGACTGAGCGCGTATCCGAAGACCATATTGCAGAACACGACCGACAGCACGGGACCAACCAGTGACCTTCCAGTGCTGACCAAGATGGACTTATACAGATCCACCTCCCGAAACACATCGGCGTATGCCGCAAATGTCGGGTTGTGCGGGAACAGGAACAAGCCGCCGCGCGCAATCCATTCCTCTTCCGTCATGAACGAGGCGCCGATGACATAAATCAACGGATATATGCAAAGCACCAGAAGGATAAACAGCACCGTTCCCGTAACGATCTGATAGCCGAGCTCGTCTTTCCGGAATTTGCGCCTGCACATCTTTTTGAACCGTATCGACGCCCTCCTGAATACTGAAATTTTACCTTCCATAATCCCTCCTTTACCAAATGCTGACGCCCCATTTTGTCTTGATCCATTTATTTGCGAAAAGAACCAGAATCATACCGAGGAGCGATTGCATGAGCGACAGCGCGGCGGCGGGACTGTATTCAAAATATCCCATGCCGTAATTGTACAGCCATGTATTGATTGTTTCTATCTTATGTCTTGTCGCATCCGAATAAAAAAGCAGGATCTCTTCGGTATTGCCGCCCGTAAAAATACCGCCAATGATAAAGATCATCTGATACAGGACAATCCCGCGTATTCCGGGCAGCGTGATGACGAATATCCGCCTCCATGGTCCGCATCCGTCCACTTCCGCCGCTTCATACAGCGTCGTATCTATATTCTGCATGGCGGCGAGGTAGATGATCGTTCCCCACCCGACTTCCTTCCATACGGAAAATACGTACAAGATCGGCACGATGGCATTGGGATTGGTCAGAAATTCGACTCTGTATCCGAACAACTCGTACAAAAGGGAGGTCAAGGCACCCGTTTCGGAAAGAAGCGCATAGGCGATGCCGTATACGATAACCCATGAGAAAAAGTGCGGGAGATATAGAATTGTCTGAGAAAACTTCCGGAAAATATCCGAATTGAGGTGAAACAGGATCACCGCCAGAGCGAGCGGCGGAAAGAATCCGAGTACCGTATCCAAGACGTTGAACCACAGGGTATTTCCGAGGATGTTCCAGAAATCGGGCATTTCGGTAAAAATATACCGGAACATCCCGAAGTCGACAAACTCGCTGTGCCACAGCCCGTCCGCAAAATTATAGTCGATGAAAGAGAGCCATATTTGCAGAATCATCGGACCGTAGGAATAAATTGCCATCGAAATCAATCCGGGCAGGATGCAAATATAGATAAACCAATAATTTTTGACGCTCCACTTGAATTTTTCCAGAGGCGTTTTCGGCTTCAGTTCAAGCCTCTTCACACGGGAAGCGCTCCCGGTTTCCGCAAAGCCCTCACCGCCCGCTCTTCCGATAAAATCGTCGTTCATTTTACCCCTCCTTTCCCTTACGCGCCGAGCGTACACATATACAACGTATATACATCCCCGTCCCCATACCGATAATACGGCTTAAATCGAAGCGAAGAATTTCCGACGACCTCAAAAGTCAGTCCCTCGCCGACCGGTTTCAGCTGCGCAGAAACGTCTTCCGAAAGCGAAACATATCGGTTGAGATCGGCGTGCGCCCCTTCGCAGGCGAGCGTCACCGGTCCGTAATTGACCGCATACACGGCATAGTTGTCATATTCCTCGCAGACCGTGGAAACAAATCGGAGTTCCATCGGAAGGATAAGGGAAATTTCATCCCCGTCCTCCCATGTTCTGTTCACGGAAATCCAGCCGCTTTCAAGCGTGTACTCCGCCGCTTTCCCGTTGATCTGGACGGAAGCGTCCGCAGCCAGCCAGTCCGGCGCGCGGAAACGGAGGGTAAATGCCGCGGGCGCGTCGACGCCGACCGTGAACTCGACCGTGTCCGATTCAGGGAATTCCGATTGCTGCGACAGCGTGATCTTTCGCCCGCCACCGCTTTCAAACGACACCTCCGAATTTGTGTAAAGATTCACATATAAATTTTCGGTATCGTGAAAATAGATGCTTTTCAGATATTCCATGACGACGAGGGGACGCGTTCCCGCGCAGCACGCCCAAGCCCAGTCGTCACGCACGTGTTTCGTCCCGCCTCGCGTATTGTAATCGGAATAATAATCCGCTTTTCCGTCCTTGGTTTCCAGCGAGCCGATCGTCATATTGTAAAATATATCCTCCGTCCACTGCCCGTAAGAAGCGTCTGCCGTATAACACATCAGGCGATTGTCCAGATTGACGGCGGCGTAAGAGGTGCATTGTGTTTCCGAAGTGTTGTGCGTCGTCTGCATATAGTCGACGATCTCCTCTGCGGGCAACAGCCACTCGTACTGTAATCCGTAACCGCCCGTCGCAAGCCGCTGCGTCTGCTCCATCCAATCCCAGAATCTGCGCGCCGTTTCCAGGTAATATTCTCTCCCCGTGTATTCGTAAGCGGCAAGGGCGCTGTTGAAAGAATTTACGTGCGAATAGGCGTGAAAATAATCGGAAAAATTCCCCGTTTCCGGATGATAGTCGAAGACATTCTCGCCGTTGTAAAATATATCCCAAAATTCCGTATAGTCATATAGTTCGGCAAAATCGCGATATCTGCGGACGAGCGACGCGCTCTCTCCCTTCTCCTGCGCCAGCCGCGCGAACAGGTACAGCGACTCGCCCATGGTATACCACTCGCATTCGTCCGATCCGTTATTGCCGAGTTGCTTTTTGGGCGAAGAATAAGTCGAATTATTCATCCCGTAAGAGAGCAGTTTCTTTGCCATCCCGTAGGCATCTTCCAGCCCGCACAGCGTATAAATATCCATAAGGGCGCGCAGGGTCTTTTCGTAGAAATACTGCGACCACATACGTGGATAAGTCCCCGACACGTCTACGATTTCCTCAAAGCCTTGCAAAATATCTTTTACAAGCTGCAAATCCTCCTCGCTCTTCGTCACCGCGTATCGGCGGGCTTTTGCCGATATCAACTGCGCGATGCAGCATTCGCCGTTGTTCGTGCCAACCCAGCCGAGATCCCGCCCGTCGCCAGTATCCATCTGCACGGCTTCCCGCCAGCAATACAGGATATCGTCCGCCGAGAGCGAATCGTAATAGTCCATACAACCGTCGAAAACATCCTTAAACAGCCCGTCCGTCAACGTCACGTCGCCGTAATCGAATTGCAGCAGTTTGACCCGATCCTCCCACAGCGGATTATCCGCAAGCACGGCATGATTTCCTCCCGGCTCCGAAGATGTCCCCCCCGACGAATCCGACTGTCCCACCGTCCCGCAGGAGAAACAAAAAAGCATCGCACAGAGGATTGCCGCTGTTGCCGACAGCCTTTTCTTCTTCATTGTTCGTCCTCCCTTTTAATATTGAAGTACATCGTATATTCTTCGTCCAACGCGAAATCCATATACGGTTTGAAACGCAATCCGGAATCCTCCGAAAAGGACAATTCCTCCCCCGGCCCGTGCAGATTTGCCCCCAGCGGAGCATCCGACGCGACAAGACCCTCTGCCGCCAACGCCACCGGACCGTAGCGGAAAGCGCGCACGCCCTCGCCGCAGGAAGAGATATCGCATTCGAGCACCTTCATCGGAAAACGCACGAAAAAGCGCTTTTTTCCGTTCAGGGGCACGGTGAGTTTATAGCTTCCGTCCTCTTCTTCCCATTCGCTCTCCGACAATCCGATCGGAACAGCCGGAGCCGCGAGATACGCGGGCTTCCGGAAATAAATTGTCTGCTTCCCACCGATTTGCAGGGGCATGACGGAAATTTCGACCAGATCGCGCTTCGGGTAATTTCCCTTGATCTCGATTTCCGCCCTTTCCGTGCGGAGAGACGAATTGATATAGAGATTTATATAGACTGCTCCGTCTTTGTCCAAAAAATATATGTTGCGCAAAATTTCCAGCGCAGCCAGCGGACGCGTTCCCGAACAGCACGTCCAGGAAGAGGGATGCAGCCATTTCTTCCCGCCGCCGACGCAATAGTCGGAATAGTAAAACGCATGACCTTCCCGATCTGTTTCGGGGCTGGCGAGAAAGGAATTGTAATATAAAAGTTCCGTCTGGTCCCCGAATTCCAGCCTTCCCGTTGTTTCGGTAAGAGATTTCATCAGACGGAAACAGGCATAGGAATTGCATTGATTTTCAAAATTGGCATGGCTGTTCCGCAAGGCGTTGACAATCCCCGTCCGGGGCATCAGCCACTCCAGCATGGCGCCATAGCCGCCGGTAGACAAAATCTGTGTCTTGCGCATGAAATCGTAAAAATTCAATGCCGCGCACAGGTACTCCTTTTTGCCTGTCTTTCTGTACAGGAACATAGCACCGTTAAAAGAATTTACATGGGAGTAGGCGTGAAAATAAGCTGTATTCTGCCCTGCCACGGGAGAATAATCAAACATGTCTTCTCCGCGCTCGAATATCCCCCAAAACCGCGTGTATTCAAATTTTTTCGCAAACCGGCGCAAATCCGAAAGATACGTTTCGTCCAAGCCGCGGCTTTCCGCCATATCTATAAAGCGATACAGGCTCTCCGACAGGGTATACCATTCGATTTCCCTCTTTGTTTCGTCCTTACTGCCGCCGTTGTCGCCGATCCGGCATTTTGCGTTTCTGATTGCGGGTATTTCCCTGAAATTATCCAAAAGCGCTCTGCATACTTCAAACGCCCTTTCGATGCCGCAGTATTCAACCGCGTCCATCATGCCCTGAAACACCTTTTCCGCCATATATGCCGTATTGCAGATACAGCAATCCGACGCAACTTTCCGCACTTCGTCAAACTGTCCAACGTATTCCCGTACGCGTTCCGCATATCGCTCATCCCCCGTCGCGCGATAGAAACGCGCATATGCCTGCAGCCACTGTCCCAGCACGATGCCGCCCTGACAAAACCAGCTGCCGTCGCCATATGCCAGGCTCTTTCCCGCTCCCGTATCCAACCCCGCCTTTTTCCGCATTTCGTAAAAGGCATCTTCCGTCGGGATCGAGAGATAAAATTCCCCGATCTCCCTCAATTTTTCCTTTAATTCCCCGTCGGAGAGCTTCACTCTGTCATACGGCAGCGAGATGAGAGTTCTCTCCCGATCCGCTTCCGCCGTCCCTTCGGACTGTTTTATACCTTTCCCGGCGGCGAAGATCCGTTCCGCCCTTCGGTCAAATATTTCTTCCGGGCTTGCAGCTACGGACGATTCGGGAACAATATTTTCAAAAACTTTCATGCTTACTCCTCAGCCTGCGGCATATTGCCCGCAGGCGATACACAAAATGGCAAAGACGCAAACGGCTATACCGATCTTTTGAATTACAGCCAGCTTTTCTTTGAAAACAATCGCCGAAACGATCGCCGATAAAACGATTGTGCCGCCGTTCAAAACGGGAAAGACGATAACGCTCGGCAGAGCTCCTGCAAGATAGGTGTTCAGCTTATTGCCGATCCCCAAAATCAGCCCCAATGCAATCGTGCAGATCACCGATTTCCGCCCGATGCATATTCGCCTTTTCTCCTCTCCGTCCCCGAGATCCGTCCGCCGATTTTTTGCAAAGAAAAAAATTGCGCACAAAATTCCGCTGATGACAAAATTTACAGCAAAAACCGCACATAAAAACACATTGAGGGAAATCGCCGCATAATCCGTGACAAACAATTTCTGCGTTATACCGATAAAGCCGGAAAAAATCATCCCGCAAACGGCAAAAATCAGCCATCTGAACCGAAAAGGTCTTCCCGGTTCCCTTTTGACGACAAGCGCAAGCGACGCGACAACCGCAATGACGCCGATGACGTGGAAAGCGTTCAGCCTTTCTGCGTATCGCACGCATCCCCATGCGGTGGAAATGACAAATCCGCACGAATAAAACAACGTAGAAAGCGCCATCCCGCCGTACTCGATCGCCTTCAAAAGCGCGATCTGCGAAAAGAAAATGCTCAGCGCGTTCCCGATTACGATCGGCCACGGCAAGCGGATGCCCTGCCGCAAATCGGAAAAACCCGAGAGAAAAATCACGACGAATGCGACGAAAAAAGCCGCGGCGTTGACGAGCATCGTCCGCAAAAATCCGTCTGCACGGATACACCTCGTCACGACGGATTTCATCGTCCCTGCCAATACGCCCACCACCAAAAAAAGATAATCCATATTTCGCCGTCGGATTCAACAATCGGAAACGATTATTTTTCGGCAAAGGATCGTCTTTCGCCTGACTCCTTCCGCGTCTGGATAATAGAAATCGCCGTAAAACAAAAGTGCCGAATTATCGTCGAGCGGAATTATTTCGGGATTGCCGCACGCCCCGTCCCATTCGTGCCAGACGGGGTGTTCGGTGGGACGATTTGCCAATCCGCTCCGATTCTCCGCCTTCATGACGACGAGCGGTTTGCTCCATTTCAATCCGCATCCGTCGTTGCACGCCGTCACATAAAGCCCCGGGCGGGCATAACAAAGCAATGTCACTCCGCATTTCAACGTACAAAGCCGCGGCAAAATTCCCACCTCGGAAAATACTTTCGGTTTCGTCCAGGTATATCCGCTGTCCGTCGATCGGGAATAATACATGGGCCCCCATTCTTTTCCTGTATACGCCGCCCAAGTCGAACGCAAAAACCACACGATCGAGCCGTCCGGCATAAATTCAAAATCGCTGTCGCTGAACCCGCCGCTTTGATAGGGATATTTTTTTCCGTCCGCTTCGTACTCCATGTGTCCGCGCAGTCTGAACGTCTTTCCGCCGTCGTCCGAACGAAATATTTCCGCCGAATAATACGGGCTGTATTGCCCGTTATACGGATTCAGGTGCCCCTCGCCGGAAAATGCGCTCACCCAAACGGCACCGTCCGGTCCCAATTTCGGCGTCCCGCGCGGTTGAATGGATTTCAGCGTTCCGACACTTTCCCCAGGGTGAAAAATAACGACGCGCGTCAGATACGGCCATTCAACTTTTACGTTTTCCCGCACAACATTTCCGTTCCCCGAAATCGTCCGGAGAATATGCCACTCTTTTTTTGATATACTTTTCGGAAGGCGATCGGCATCATACGCTTTAATGATCGAACCGTCGTGAAAAAAGGTCATTCCGTCCTGCACGGGAAGCGTCTTTTCCGCCGCCCGCTCGGAAAAATCATAATCGGGCGTCTGCATCCCGACAGGTGTCACTGTGTATCCCGCAAGCACAAGTCCCGATTCGACGGGAAAATAAATTTTATCCCCATTGGGCAGTTTCAACCCGCATTCGGCTGCTACGGAAGGCGAAATTTCCTCCCAGCAGACGCCACCGTCCACGCTTTCAAACCACCGCGCCGTTTTCCCGGCATTATATATATCATCCTCTTCCACGTGGACAGAAACAATAATCCTGTCACCCACGCGATACGGACGGGGAAATTGATAGGGACCCCATAAATATTCTTCCGGGCGCATCCCGCGAACCACAACGCTTTCTTTTCCCAAGCTTAATTGCATCCTTGCTCCCATGCATATCCGCGATGTCTGCCCGAGCCCGTCAAATGAAATTTTTCGGATTGGCTCTTGACGAGTCACTTAAAATATGCTAAAATCTTTATGTCAGTATAATAGCATACTTCCTCCGTACATTCAATGAGAAAATCGGTCATGATGTGAGAAAATCCGACCTATTTTTATCTCTAAAAGGGAAATATATGCCGTATAATTATAGATGTAGCGCGTGAAGCGTGTCCGACAGACAGAAAACATTTTTAATTCTTTTCGGGAACCACATATAAATTGTTAATTATCAGATAAAACAATAAACGGCCCCTGATATTTATGACAATAAATAAAAAATCCGCCATTGTGTGAGAAAAAACAATATGATTACTCTTGAAAACAAAATTGAATTATCCTTTGCTTATATGGGATATTTTACGGGAAGCCGCGGATGGATACATTCCTATGTAACCATAAACACAAATGAGGTAATTTTTGTAACAAAAGGCACCGTGTATCTGAGAGAAAACAATATCGACTATATTCTGAAGACGGGAGATTTGATTTTTTTATCTCCGAATGTGTGCCATGGCGGTTATAAGCGCAGCGAAGAGCCGGTCGAATTTTATTATCTGCACTTTTTCGATAAAAACGGCGATGCTCTTTCGTTCAAGAAATATTATCACATTGAAGACGTTTATAATTATAAAAATGCCTTCAGAAAACTCAACCATCTCGTCCTGCTAAAGAAAAACCGTTCTTTAATCGAATGCAATATGACCGCCATGCTTTTAGAATTGAATGAAACGTCGGATGCATTGCAAAATAAACTTTGTTACGATATAACAGAATATATACGAATCCATCTCGCCGACCCGCCGGATATTCCGACTATTGCGAGTCATTTCCAATATTGTCCGGATTATCTTTCAAAATTGTTTGTCAAATACTATCATATGCCTTTGAAAAAATACATTTCTCTGGAACGAGTTGCCTTTATCAAAAGCTATCTTTCCACGACGAATTATTCCATTAAACAAATAGCCGATCTGTGCAATTTTGAAAGCGAAAATCTGCTGGTGAAATTTTTCAAATATCATACCAATACAGCCCCTTCCGAATTCAGAAATTCTCTCTTTGCATCTCATCTCAACTGAATTTTTCTAAAATTGATCGATAGTAATCCATTATTACAACATGTTGTATTGAAAACAACAAAACTTCTTGATTTTTCCACTCCTTTCTCCTGCTCCTACACCACCAACAGCCTTAACCGCATCTTTAAAAAGGTCATGGCCGATCCAACCATAACGCAATACTCTCGCTGCGTCATACATTTGCTACCGTCTGTCAATAATATGTTCGCCAGACATCGCGGACATCTGAATGGGTGACAACTCCGAACGATTAGTCGGCAGAGTTTATACCCACTTCCACGATAATTTTATGTACGAACAAAGGCAGAAATTAGTATTTGATCTTTGAGTGATTAAAAAATAGAGCCGTCCAACAAAATTGTCGGGCGGTTCTTATTATGTGCAACCACAAAAAAACAGTTTAATTGAATTGTCTTGGCAAAAAGCAAAAAAACTGTCTTCCACTCTCTGCAACATGCCAATCGGAATAAAAACAATAAATTAAGAAATAATTATTCGATATAGCTTCAAACATGATTAGAATTTTGAATTTTTATAAAAAATTTGTGAATTTATAAGCGCAGCAGGATTCGAACCAACGAATGACGGAGTCAGAGGAAGGAGGTTTTATTCATCCTTTGCATAAATTTGTGATTTTGAGCCTCTTTTTGGCTCATTTCTTATATTTATGCAAATTTTTATACGTTTACCCCACAGTCTTCCCCACAATTACCCCACAATTTGTCCGTAAAGAAAATCTATACTTGTTTCTTTGGAATATATTTGGCCCCTGCTCCCTGCCCGACGGGAGTTAATTTCCCCGCTTCAACAAGATGTTTTAACACCCGATATGCTTGTGGAGCCGTAATATGCAGCAAATCACTCACTTCCGCACGGCATACCGTGCCGTTAGCGTCTGCCAATTGCATTACAAGTTCGTCATAACGAATAGACGCAATCCCCTTTTGCCGAACATATGCGATTGCGTTGCCCGTCCTATGATAATATTCAGAACTCAACATATAGTTTTTTCCGCGACCGCTTCCGCTCGCCTCTACAATTCCCGAATTGACAAGCGATTCTAAAGTAATCTTTACTCGCCTGTCTTCCAACTTCAGTTCCGAAGAAATTTCGCTGCTTGTCATTCTATTGCGTTGCTTTAACAGGTTTAATATCAACAGCGAATAAATCGGAAGCGAGCGGCCAAGTTTTTTCTGTTCATCGGAAATCATTTTAATAAACTCTTTATCCGTAGGGCCTTTCGGAATAAATAATTTTACCATTGTAGCCGTGGACTGCGAATAATCGGGTAACATCCGTCCATACATTAACGACCCCTGATAGATTCGATCGATCCCCCTGCCCGTCCTTTCCGCGAGCCCGATACGTTTCATGGCGTCAGACAGAGCAGGATTACGCCCGTGTGGTTCAGCGTCTAATAAATTATCGACAGTGATTCCTTCGACAAACCCACCAGGGTTACTGATTGTCATGCCTTCGTCGCCGATTTGTACGCGTACACGCCCCAACATAGAATAGTCCCTATGGCAAAACGCATTCACTAACGCTTCCCGAAAGGCTCTCTCATCATAATCGGGAATCGTGATCCGAAAAAGCCCCATCTCCATCTCTTCGCTTGAATTCCAAGCCTGAAAAGTATTTGTTATCTTCTCAATCGCCGATAAGACGGGAAGCGTAAACGACTGATTGACCTTAATATCCGTTCCAACAATCACCTGTACCGCGGCTTCTGCCGTCGGAAGATATTTTTTTACCGCCTCGATCTTTCCGATCATAAGGATACCACAAAAAGTAGGTACAAGCTGATTGTTCTGTACCGTTGCAAATTGTAAAGATTTATCAAGTTCCTCATCGCTCAATTCAAGCAGTGCGGCATCCCCCATATAAGCACGGATAATATTCCTCAATCTTTCTCTCTCTACCGCATCCAAATCGGAATATATGCCGTCCGGAACCGGCTGCGCCGTATAATCCAATAAACTGAGGGAGGAAAGTCTTGTAGCGATTTCATAAGGATACATCGCTACATTTTCGGGTGTTCCGTCAGCTTTCAATCTGCGGCGCTGAATCTTTCCGCTCGACGAAGCGACTATCGATGTTTTCCTCGGTACGGAAACCCTGATGTAAGGCATATCCGTACCGATAAGTTCAACGCGTGCCGAAACGGGAGGAACCGTCCTATTCGCAATAAATGCGGCAAGACGGGTAACATCCTTATGCTCATTTTGTACCCCCGT
>ERZ1643249.1355-NODE-1355-length-24847-cov-6.229873_pt1 | contig 24847 bp, 27 predicted proteins | sample MGYA00579263_ERZ1643249 | MGnify/ENA primary metagenome ERZ1643249 (study PRJEB29033, sample SAMEA4952264) | chicken gut metagenome | biome: Broiler Chicken; feature: Gastrointestinal Tract; material: Caecum | place: Ireland | collected 2018 | study: Broiler...
ACAATTTGTTCCCGAAATGTATTGCATTTTCCTCCCGATCTACTATTATATAAATATGTTGAAAAAAGGAGGACAACTATCATGATATTTATATACCCTGCGGTTTTCCGCAAAAAAGAAGACGGACGCTATCATGCGTTTTTTCCGGATCTGGAGTGCTGCGAAGCTTCCGGAGATACTCTGGATGAAGCCGTTGACAATGCCAACGAAGCTGCCAGAACCTGGATCAGTGTAGAACTGGAGGAGAACGATCCGGTTTTGCCGCCGATTACCGACCCGGAGGATATCAAGACACAGGATGGAGACATTGTCCGGAATATCGCTGTCAATATACGTTTTTACGAAGGTTGGGATGAATAACCGTATGTAAATCATAAAAAGACGGCCTTTTTGGCCGTCTTACAGTACATGAATATTATCCCGGTCTGCCCTTCCATATACAGGAAATTCCCTGATTTCTTCCGATGACGCGGCTTCTGCCGCCATCTGAAGAATCCCTGCATCCTGAAAGATATCTCCCAGTTTAAATTCCATCAGTCCGCTCTGTCGGATTCCGAACAGGTCTCCCGGGCCTCTCAGCTTTAAATCTTCCCCCGCGATATAAAATCCGTCATTGGAATGATTGAGGATATCCAGCCGTTTTTTCGTCTCTTTCGCCCTGGATGCCGTCATAAAAATGCAGTAGGACTGAAACGCCCCACGGCCAACGCGTCCGCGCAGCTGGTGAAGCTGTGCCAGGCCGAAACGCTCCGCATTCTCCACCATCATCACCGTGGCATTCGGTACATTGATCCCCACTTCCACAACTGTCGTAGAGACAAGAATCTGAATCTGGTTTTGGGCAAACTTCTCCATGATTTCATCTTTCTGCGTCTGTTTCATCTTCCCGTGAAGATAACCTACCGTCACCTCCGGCCCCATCCGTTCGGACAGCATCGTGGAGTAATCAATGACATTTTCCGCCTCCATGGCTTCGCTTTCTTCCACCATCGGACAGATGACGTAGCACTGTCTTCCCTCTTCCACCTGCTTTTTCATAAAGCGGTAGGCCGTCTCCCGGTATCCGGTATCCACCACACAGTTTTTGATTGGCAGACGGTCTTTCGGAAGCTCATCGATGACAGAAAGATCCAGATCTCCATAGATGATAATCGCAAGTGTTCTCGGAATCGGAGTGGCACTCATAACCAGAATGTGCGGCATGTTTCCCTTCTTTGCCAGAGCCTCCCGTTGTCTGACTCCAAACCGGTGCTGCTCATCCGTAATGACAAGTCCCAGATTGCGGTAATTTACTTTCTCCTGAATCAGCGCATGGGTACCGATAATAATCTGTGATTCTCCTGTTTCAATCCGCTCGTACGCCTCCCGGCGCTCTTTTGCCTTCATGGAACCGGTCAGAAGCTCCGTGCGAAACGGAATTCCATATTTCTCAAACATTTCGCAGACGGACTGGTAATGCTGCCTTGCAAGCACTTCCGTCGGAGCCATCATCGCTCCCTGATACCCGTTGCAGGCCGCTTCCAGAAGCGCAAGCACGGCCACAATCGTCTTACCGGATCCTACGTCGCCCTGTACAAGACGGGACATGGTGTAATCCCCCTGCATATCCTTCCGTATTTCCTTCCAGACTTTTTTCTGCGCATTTGTCAGTTCAAACGGAAGCTGTGACAGAAAATCGTCCACTTCCTGCTTTTTTTCCATCCGACAGCCATTCACACTCGTCTCTTTTTCTTCTTTCATCTGGCGGATGGCCAGAAGGAATTCCAGAAATTCTTCAAAGACAAGCCGTTTTCTCGCATACATGTACATCGTTTTATCTGCCGGAAAATGGATGCCCCTGAGAGCGTAATTGTACTCGCACAGATGGTATCTCTGCCTGATGCTTTCGGGAATCGTTTCCCGCTGCAGATGAATATGTTCCAGCGCTTCCCGGACCGCCTTCATGACCGTCAGATTGGAAAGCCCTGCAGTCAGCGGATACACCGGCTGCATCGTATTGAGCTTTTCCTGATATTTCTCCACAGGCTGAAAGATTTCCGGATGCTCCATCACGAGTCCGCCCCGTTTATTCACCACCCTGCCTCTGACAATAATCCGGCTTCCGGACCGGAGCGTATTGCGCAGAAACGGCATCCGGAACCAGAGGACTTTCAAAGTTCCCGTCAGATCCCGGATCAGGGCGCTTACAGTCTGGAGCTTCCTGTTCGGTGAAACCTGGACACTCCCAAAAACACAGCCTTCCACGGCAGCAACTGTCCCTTCCTCCAGTTCACTCACCGGAACCGGGGCCTCATAAATGTCATAGGTTCTCGGATAATAGCGCAGAAGATCTCCTGCTGTATAAACTCCCATCTTCTGAAACAGCATTTCTGTTTTTTCTCCGATCCCTTTGATTTCTCTGACTGGAGAATGCTCATTCATGTATTTCTCTCCTTTATACAGGAAAAGGATACTTTTTCGAAGTATCCTTTTCTGTTTCTTCTATTTTATCTTTACTTATTCGACCGACATCACATAGTAATAAATCGGCTGTCCGCCACGGTGTGCATCGACATCGAGATCCGGATACGCTTCCTCAACTTCAGAAACAAAACGCTCCGCTTCTTCCTCGGAAATGTCTTCACCGTAATAAATACTGATGAGTTCCGAATCTTCTGTCACCAGTTTCTCCAGAAGTTCTTTGGATGTTTCGGAGATAGAAGAACCTACGGAGAGAATTCCCTCATCGCCAATTCCCATAATATCTCCTTCATGGATCTCCTTTTCTCCGATTCTGGTGTCACGCACTGCATAGGTCACCTGACCTGTCTTTACAGTCTGGATAGCCTCAAGCATCATCTGCTCATTCGTATCCACGTCTTCTTCCGGCGAAAAGCTGATCACTGCTGTAATTCCCTGAGGTACTGTCCTGGTCGGAATCACAATGATATCTTTATCTCTTGTGAGATCTCTTGCCTGATTTGCGGCAAGTACAATATTTTTATTATTCGGCAGGATAAAGATCGTGTCGGCATTCACTTCATCAATCGCCTGAAGCATATCATCGGTACTCGGATTCATGGTCTGTCCGCCCTCAATGATATAATCCACTCCGATTTCTCTGAAAATCTCATTCATGCCCTCGCCAATGGAGACCGCGATAAAACCGGTTTTCTTTCTCTCTTTTTTCTCCTGCTTTTTCACTTTTTCCTGCGCTGCAAGCTTTTCCGCTTCCTGAATGACTCTCTCATGATGCTCCTCGCGCATATTGTCGATCTTCATCCGTGTCAGCTGTCCGTAAGTCAGCGCTTTCTGAATGGCAAGTCCCGGATCGTTTGTGTGTACATGCACTTTTACAACTTCGTCATCTGCCACACAGACAATCGAGTCACCGATGGACTCCAGATATGCCTTGAAGTCCTGCTCCTCCTGTTCAGAAAACTCCCGTCCTGTCAAGATAATAAACTCTGTGCAGTAGCCGAATTTGATATCCGTCTCCTCCATCGGCGCTTTACGCACAGCAGACGCTGACGGCGCCGCAGACGGCTCAATCGATGAATAGTCAATTTCTTTCCCAAGAAATGCGTCATACGCTCCTCTTAAGACTTCCAGAAGTCCCTGTCCGCCGGAATCCACAACTCCCGCCTCTTTTAATACCGGGAGCATTTCCGGAGTCTGATTCAGTACTTCCTGTGCATGATCCAGAATCTTCGGGAAGATTTCCGCAAGATCATCGGTCTCAAAAGCAAGTTCCTCCGCTTTTTCCGCAATTCCTCTTGCCACGGTAAGGATCGTACCCTCTTTTGGTTTCATAACCGCCTTGTATGCGGTCTCTTTTGCACGGATGCATGCAGCTGCAATCCCCGCAGCATCAATCTCCGTCTCATCCTGGATGGACTTGGTAAATCCACGAAGAAGCTGAGAGAGAATAACCCCTGAGTTTCCTCTGGCACCGCGCAGCGAACCGCCTGAAATCGCCTTTGACAGCTCCTTCATTCCCGGATTGTCCAGCGCCCGTACTTCCTTTGCCGCCGACATGATGGTCATGGACATGTTCGTACCGGTATCCCCGTCCGGAACAGGGAATACATTCAGCTCATTGATGTACTCTTTTTTTGCCTCAATATTCTGTGCGCCTGCCAAGAACATCTTCGCAAGCATGTCTGCATTTATCGTTTTAATTTCCACCTCAAAGTTCCTCCCACATTAATCGATTACCCGTACGCCTTCAATATAGACATTGATCTTGTCAACCGGCATATTGGAAAATTCTTCGACTTTATATTTTACATTGCTGATCAGGTTATCCGTAACAGCCGAAATACTGACCCCGTATGCAACAATAACATGGAAATCAAGGCGGATTCTGTTATCTTCCGTAAGCTCTACCTGGATACCGTGTGTAAGGCTGTCTTTTTTCAGCAGTCTTACAAGTCCGTCTTTCATGTTGACTGCCGCCATCCCCACGATTCCAAAGCACTCTACTGCGACAGAGCCTGCATATTTGGCGATCACTTCCGGTGAAATGGTGATGATTCCCAGTTCCGTACTCATGCTGCCTTTCATACTAAGATACCTCCAATTCTTATCTATACTTTTTTCAGTTCTTTCCATGAAGTATTCTGCTTTATTATACCTTGTTTACACACATTTTACAACATCATCTCTTCATGTTATCTGTAAAACAGTGAAAAAATTATGATTTCCGGGAAATAAACTCTTGCATTTCCGGTATATATCTGATATCATAGTTAGTGTTGTGAGTCCTCAATTTGAGGACTAGTAAGAGCGTTAGGAGGTGTAATCATGGCGAAATGTGCTATTTGCGAAAAAGGGGCTCATTTTGGAAACAATGTCAGCCACTCTCATAGAAAAACACCAAAAATGTGGAAATCTAATGTAAAATCTGTTCGTGTTAAAACAGAAGGCGGAGCAAAGAGAATGTACGTATGTACATCCTGCTTAAAATCCGGAAAAGTAGAAAGAGCATAAGTTCTGCATACACAAAAACCAGGAATCTTGTCATCCTGGTTTTTTTGTTTCTTAATTTTTATCAGCAGCAGAAAAGAACATAGCCCAGTACGAGAAATACTGCCGTTATGCAGATATCCCAAACCAGACCCGGCAGGAACATCGAAAGAATCAGTCCTGCCGCGATCATAAAGCATGCAAATCCAATCACTCTTTTCATTCGATATCCCTGCCGTTTTGTTTCTTGATTTTATATATGCAGTTTTTCAGCCTTTTATTCGTTTTCTTTTTTCCCTTCGTCCAGAATCTCGTTGACTTCTTCTTCTGTTACCTTATTCTCGTCTCTTGTCCGGAAACGCTCCACGAGATCCGGTACCATGTCCAGAATCTTTGTGATCGTATCCTGATTTTTAATATTAACCAGTCTTGTCGTCCCGTTCTGAATCACAAGCACTGCGCAAGGAGTCATCTTGCCTCCCAGTCCACCGGCTCCCTTTTCATTCTTATCTGCGGTAAAAGAACCTGCCCCTACAGAAAAGGACACGTCCACAAGCGGGAGGATGATCGTATCTTTTACATGGATCGCCTCACCGACCACCGTCTTGGATGAAATCACATTATCCATTCCGTGGAACAATGCTTCCATCGTTGATTTGAAATTACTCTCTGCCATTTATGATTCCTCCTTCTTCTGGCGTTTTAACAGATGCAGTACTTCTTTTGCGGTACTGCGGATATTCTTATCTGCCACAAGCCTGACAGCCGCTGCTGCCAGATGGTTCATCCGAAGATGTCCCTTGATAAATATACTGCCGTTTAATGCAGGTTTTTCAAAATCAGGTGCAATCTGAAGCCATTTCCCGAAAAACGGGTAGAAAAGCGCAAGCCAGGAAAGCAGTTTCCCGGTATAATACGGATCATCAAACCCATACTCCACATACCCTCGCGCTTCTTTTGGCATCCATGTCTTTATGAAATGAATCAGAACTATCTTCCCCTTTTTGAAGGCAGCCTGATGTACTTCATCTTTGATAAACTTTTCTATCCTGTCTTTTGTTTTGGACAGCGTCTTTATCTTATCACAGATTCTTTGAAATGTATACTTGATTTTCCCGGAAATCCGCTGCCATCCGGATTCCTTTTTCTCGCCTTTCCGGCTTTGCGGCTTTTCTTTTGCGCTCTTTTCTTCCTGCTTCTTCTCCGGATCCGGCTTTTCTTTTTTTACAGCTTCCCGCTTCCGGGAATCATTCTCTTTTCCTCTGCCTTCCTGCTCTTCCGGTTCTCTTGTACCGTCCTCAGGTCTTCCAGGGACTTTTTTATCCTCTTTGTACTTTTCAGGAGTCTCTTTTTCCTGAATTTCTTCCTCCGGCTCCTCGTTCTTATCCTGCCCGATCTTTTTCCATGCAATTCCCGCCATCCAGTGAAATTTCTGATTTTCGTAGGCTGCCTGAAAACGGATCAGTCGGAAAAAATACCGGATGGAAATCTTTCCTGTAATCTTTTCCGGCTCCTCAATGTCCCCGGACGCACTCAGTTCATACCGGACCGGTACAAACAGAACCGTCAGAATTCCAAGCAGAAGGAGTCCCAGAACAAGAAGAAGTAAAATCCCTGCTATCTTTAGAATCCACAGTAAAATATGTACGATTATCATTCTAATTTCCCTGCCGCTTCAAAATATACTGCCGGATATCCGCATCCCCTGTCTTGTCCACTGTCTCTTCGGCAATCTTCCGGACAAGCTCCAGCGCCTGCAGATATCCCTTTGCCAGGCCTACCACAAACACATCCTTATCCCGGTACCATTCCTGATTCAGCATCCCGCTGTGATAGATTTCCAGCTGATTTTTCTCATTTTCCGGCAGGGCAATCAGGTAGACCCGGAACTGAAATTCTTTCTTTTCCAGATGTTCCATTATCTCCTCTTCCCTGCCTTTTAATTCTTCACTTACATACAGATCTTTCAAATACCGCATTGTAAAGCACCTCTATTCCGCATAGAATGCCTCGAAGACGTCTCCCGCAACATCCGTCGCAACATCACCGGTACTGTCGGAGTTTTCGATCACAACAGCCAGTGCAAGATCCGGATTGTCCACGTTGGAAAATCCGATAAACCAGGAGTGTGTTTTCTCTTTATCATCACTGTACTCACTTGTTCCTGTCTTCCCTGCGATGGAAACCCCAAGAGAATTCAGGGAACGGGCTGTTCCGTATTCCACAACTCCCTGCATATATTCTGTCAGCTGAGCTGCCTCCTCGGAGGTCATCAGCTCTTTGTAAGACTCCGGAACGTATTTCTCTACCGTCTCGCCCTCTGCACTTGTAATCTGATCTACCAGATACGGCTGCATCAGAATTCCATTATTGGCGATGGCAGATGTAATCAACGCCATATGGTACGGGCTCACCTGAAGTTTTCCCTGTCCAAAAGCCGTCATGGCGATGGCAGCGTCTCCGTCATCGTCCTGCAGATTGAATTTGCTTTCATTATAGACAAGCGGACACGGAAGCTCTGAATCAAACAGAAGATCCTCTGCCGTATTGCGGAACTCATCGATATCCAGGCTGAGTCCGATGTTGGAGAACGATGTGTTGCAGGAATATGCCAGGGAATCTGCCAGATCGACCGTTCCATGCACATCATTTCCAAAACAGTGAATTTCATTTTTCCCTGCTGTGATTTCTCCTGTACAGCGGTAGGTATAATCCTGATAATTTGCATTCTGGCGCATATACGCAAGAGTTGTCACTACCTTGAATGTAGATCCCGGAGCATACTGTCCCTGCGTCGCACGGTTGACAAGAATTCCTTCCGTGTTTGCGTTTAAGCTTTCCCAGTCCTCCACAATGGTATTCGGATTGTAGGACGGTTTGGAAACCATCGCAAGGATCTTTCCCGTACTAGGCTCAATCGCCACGACTGCTCCCCGGTTGTTTCCGAGCGCATCGTAAGCCGCCTGCTGGAGATCCGTATCGAGTGTCGTGGTAATATTGTTTCCTGCGCTTTTCCGCCCTCTGAATTCATTCAGAAGCTTTGTCCGGAACGAAACATTTGAAGTCTGAAGCTGGAAATTCTGCGAGGACTCCAGACCGGACTTTCCTTTGTCCGAATATCCGACGACATGGACAAAAAGCTCTTCGTACGGATAGGTTCTCGTCTGGGTGCCGTCTTCATTTTCCACAGACTCGGCAAGGACATTTCCATCCTTGTCCAGAATCGAGCCCCGGAGCACCTGGTTTTCATACAGATCCATCCTTGGATTTCTGGAATCATTGATAATTTCTCTTCCCTGTACCACGTTGAAATAGGAAAAATAGCCGATCATTCCCACAAAAAGAAGAACAAAAAAGTAAGTTACAAAAACATACTGGCGGTTCGCCTTTTTCTTCTTTTTGGCACGTCGCCTTTCTTCCTGCTGTTCTTTCTTCTTTTCTGCCTTTCCGGGCTTCCTTGGAGCCGGCTTACGGTCTCCGTACACGCTGTGAGTTCCGGTTCTTAGAGTTTCTTCTTCGATCTCCCGACGGAGCTCCCGCTGAAGGCCTCGTTCCATTTGATCGAGGTCTTCCGGTCTGCTGTGCCTGCCGTCTTCTCTTCGCCCGTAATTGTCTCTCTCTTTGTCGTTCAATATCCTCTTCCTCATCTTCTCTTAAAATATACAGCCCCTGGATGATCGCAAACATGATCATCGTGCTTAAAAGGGAACTTCCTCCATAGCTCACAAGCGGCAGGGTCACACCCGTAGACGGGATAAATTTGATTACTCCGCCGATCGCAAGAAATACCTGGAAGATATAACAGGTTCCAAGTCCCAGCGCTACCAGTTTATAAAAGCTGTCTCTTAACTGCATCGCAATATTCAGAAACATAATGTAGCAGCTGACACAGATCAGAATGATGCAGATCGCAAAGACAGCTCCCAGTTCCTCCGCAATCGCGGAGAAAATAAAGTCTGTCGTAACAACCGGAATCTTGTCCGGAAGTCCCTGGCAGAGTCCAAGGCCGAACCATCCTCCTGTGCCGATCGCAAACAGCGACTGCGCCACCTGATATCCCCCTTCATTATAGACCGCGAACGGGTCTCTCCAAACCGTTACCCTCGTCCTCACATGAGAAAACAGAAAATATGCGGCTACCGAAGCAACACTTCCGGCTCCCACGCCTGCCGCAATATAGAGCGGCTGCCGTGTGGCCACATACAGCATCACAAGGTACACTACAAAAACAATCAGTGCCGCTCCCAGGTCTGTAGAAGCGACCAGAATCAGAACATGCAGCGCCGCCACGATCGTTGTGATAACTACATTTCTGAAATCCTTTGCCCTGTAGAGACTGGATGCCACAAAAAATACAAATACAATCTTCACGAGTTCTGACGGCTGCACACTGATTCCCGCCACTTCAAATCCAAGCATGGCTCCGTTTGATACCCGTCCTACAACAATAACCGCGGCAAGTGCCGCAACACCGACCACTGCATAGACCAGTTTCAGTCTGCTTAAAAATCTGGCTTTCCGGATAATGACCGGAACAAACAGCGAAATGACACCGGATGCCGCTACAATAATTACCTGCTTAACCGCATTGTTATATGAAAGCCTTGTCAGCATGATAAATCCTACCGCAAGAAGCATACACATATTGTTGACAACCAGTCTGGACACTTTCGGGTACAGAAAACCATAAAGCAGAATAATTGATCCCAAAAGCGCTACCTGTATGACATAAAACACGAGAATTCTGGCCTCCTGCATACGCAGAAACAGGGTCAGAAATGCCAGGAAGTGGATCATGAAGATCCAGATGCTCTGCCTCCTTAAAATCCACATCTTCGTATAAGCATCGTGATATCCGAACACGCTGAAACACTCAAAAGTATAGATTACCATCATCAGCAGAATCAGATATTTTGAAATTTCCATTATAATATTAAACAAATTGCCACCTACTTTATTCCCCTTTTAAAATGTCCACGCGTAAAATCATCAAACTGCTCTGCTGCCTGCGGATACCCTCCGTCTCTCAGGAAGCCGTCCCCGTAAAGCCTGATTACTCTCCTTGTCTCATCGGCGTCCTCCAGCGAAAATTCCAGCCGGACATTGTCAATCCCGATCCGTTCGATCTCCGGAAGCAGATCCAGCAGCACAAGCGGCGCCGTATTATAGATAATATTATAACATGTATCACAATAATTTTTTACATAAAATGTCTTCTGATACCGGTCCTTCAGTTTTGTGACAGCTGCTTTTCCATCGCAGTGTCCCGTAGATTTTTTTACGCATCCCGCGCTGATCATCATCGGAGCATATCCGTATACGACCATCTCTTCTTCTCCGGAAACGGTTTCACGAATCTCCTGGCTGTTCAGCTCTAATGATACTGTTGTACCATTTATCCCTGCATTTTTCAAGAATTCTACAGCTTTTTTGTTCAATGTATACAAATGATGGTCCGCCTGAACCTTGTTTTTCCATACTTTTTTTTGCAGATATGACAAAGATTCCAGATTTCTCACGAGCGCACCATCCCACGGGAACGCTTCCAGATCTCCCCAGATTCTGTCGTAGAGCCGTTCGGCCTGTTCTCTGAAAATGTGAGGAAATACAAGATACCATTCGGCTTTCCTTGTTTCAAAAAGTGCCCGGATCTCCGCTCTTCCCGATCCGGACGCAAACAGGTCGGCCGCCAGATGGCTTTCCACGTAGATACGGCCTGCGTCTTCCTCCTGTACCGCTGCAGCTAACTGTTCTCTTGTCTGCACAAGAACAGAAAGCATCCTCGCATGCGGATCCCGGACAGTTGTACCGGTCTCCTTTTTCTCCGGTATCTCCGGACAGGATCTTTCATACTGTCCCAGAATGGCATCTTCCAGCTTCTGTGCCGCCTGTCTGCGAAGCTCATTGACAACCTGCATCGGGAAGAAAATCCCTTCGTCCATCTCAACAGCCATCTTCTCTGTCCGGAACGGAGTATTCCCCATCTTGCCAAGCTGCTTTTCCACTCTCGCCCGGTCCAGCGGCTGCTTTTTCGCCTCTTCCGGAACCATGCCCTCGGCGCTGACCTCGATGCTTCCCATCCTGAGAGTCAGCCTGGACGGCTCTCCGGCACGGAACACTGCCTCCGCCTGCACCGGACGCCGGATATCAGCGGTTTTCAGATGATCCCGGATCTCCCCGATCAGGCTTTCATTCCGGACTCTTGACAGAATCGTTCTCGGCTTCACTGCCGTTCCCTTTGCCACGAGAATCTGGAACTGGCCGCCCTTTTTTACGTCCTGTCCAAGTGTAACATTTTCTTTGGCGGAGATTTCCAGAACATCGCCTTTCTGTACCGCTGCGAGTGCTTTTAACAGAAGGCTCCTTCCCTTCTGCCGCTCCACACAGGCTGCCGGAATCCCGGCGTGATTCGGCCTGTCAGGCGAAATCATCTCCGGGCCGTTCTGCATATGGTAGTAGCCCCTGCAGCTGCCGCCGCGGTTATACAGATCCATCAGTCTCATTTTGTCCTCTTCTGACACCCGGTATCCCTCTCTTCCCTTCTCAAGGAAAAGGTCTGCGTATTTCCGGTACATCCGCGCGGTCTCAGATACATACTCCGGCTTTTTCATCCGTCCTTCAATTTTAAAAGAGTCCACTCCGGCCTCAATCAGATCCGGGATGTCATCCAGAGCCATGATATCCTTCAGGCTCAGAATGCAGGATGGCTTCTTCATTCCTTCCACCTGATATTTCAGACGGCACGGCTGCGCGCACTGTCCCCGGTTGCCGCTCCGCCCACCGAGCATGCTGCTGAACAGGCACTGTCCGGAATAAGAATAGCAGAGCGCGCCGTGGACAAAGCACTCGATCTCCAGCCCGGTCTCCTCTTTCATCTTCCGGATCTCCGAAAGGGAAAGCTCCCTTGCCGGAACAATCCGCTCCACACCGTATTTCTTTAAAAATCCTGCTCCGGAAGCCCCTGCCACAGACATCTGGGTGCTCGCATGAAGCGCAAGATCCGGGAAATGCTCCCGGATAAAGGAAAGCGCTCCCAGATCCTGTACCAGAACCGCATCCAGACCGTTTTCATAAAACGGCTTCAAAAACGAAAAGAGACGTTCTTCCATCTCCCGCTCTTTGATCAGTGTGTTGACGGTCAGATACAGCTTCTTTCCGTAAAGGTGTGCCTCTCGGATAGCCCGGATCAATGTCTCCCGGTCAAAATTCCCGGCATACGCTCTGGCTCCAAACAGGTCCCCTCCTGCATAGACTGCATCCGCTCCGGAACGGATCGCCGCCTGAAAGGCTTCATAAGTGCCCGCGGGTGCGAGAATTTCCACTTCTTTATTCTGTTTCTTATTATTCATCTCTTTCTATTCCTGCCTTACTTCGAAAAAAGGCTGTCCTTCGACAGCCCTAATTCTTTCGGTGATTTTTCATTTCTGTTTCCAACTGCACAATCTTCATCTGCAGCTCCTGATTTTCTTCCTTCAGCTTATCCATTGCCCTGTCCGCATTTTCCAGCTTGATCTGCGCAGAGATCAATTCGTGCTTTAAGTCATACATCTCTTTATCTTTCGATTCCATATCAATTTCAAGAGACGAGCCCTGCTCCTTTGCTTTAAAATAATCGTCCGCAATGTTCAGTGCAAGAAGGATGCTTTTTGTGTCGCTGCTCTGCTTTTTGTAGCTTTCATTCTCACTGCATTCTGCAATCTTGTGATTCAGATAATTTGATACTTTCTGAAGATACTCCTCGCTCTCAAAGCCGCTCAGCGTAAATACCCTGCCATCAATGATAACTTCGGTATAATTTCTTGATGCTGCCATAGCCGGTGCTTCCTCCTCCTATATGAAGTCTCTGATATTCATTATAAACGATCTGGTTGGAAAAACCAACCTTTTTCTTTGATATTCTCCGTGGAAGGGAATTTTACTCTTCCTTTCCCATGGAAAATCCAAGATGCTGATATGCAAAAGCCGTAGCCGTCCTCCCTTTCGGAGTCCTCTGAATAAAGCCGTTTTTCAGGAGAAAAGGCTCATATACATCCTCCAGCGTACCGGAATCCTCGCCGATGGCAGCTGCAAGTGTATCCAGTCCTACCGGCCCGCCTCCGAATTTTTCGATCATGGTCGTCAGAATCGTCCGGTCCGCATAATCCAGACCGAACCGGTCCACTTCCAGAAGATCCAGCGCAAAAACTGCTACTTCCTCGGTAATCACACCATTATATTTAACCTGCGCAAAATCCCGCACCCGTTTTAAAAGGCGGTTGGCCAGACGCGGCGTCCCTCTGGAACGTCTCGCAATCTCAAGCGCTCCTTTCGGGTCAATCTCAACTCCGAGCACCTGGGCGGAACGCAGGACAATCGTCTGCAAATCCTCAGCCGTATAAAACTCCAGCCGGTTCACCACACCAAACCGGTCCCGAAGCGGCGCCGTCAGCATTCCTGCTCTCGTCGTCGCCCCCACAAGCGTAAACTTCGGGAGATCCAGACGGATGGATCTTGCCCCTGCTCCTTTTCCGATCACAATATCGATGGCAAAATCCTCCATGGCCGGATACAGCACCTCTTCCACCTGCCGGTTAAGTCTGTGGATCTCATCCACAAACAGCACATCCCGCTCCTGCAGGTTATTCAAAATCGCAGCCATCTCCCCAGGCTTTTCGATCGCCGGACCGGAGGTCACTTTCATATTGACTCCCATCTCATTGGCAATGATCCCGGCAAGAGTCGTCTTTCCCAGCCCCGGAGGTCCGTAAAAGAGCACATGGTCCAGTGCTTCCCCTCTTGCCTTTGCCGCTTCTATATAAATCTTTAACGTTTCTTTCGCCTTTGTCTGTCCGATATAATCTTCCAGATACTGAGGCCGGAGGCTGCCTTCAATCTTCTGGTCTTCCTCCAGTGTTTCTGTCGTAATAATTCGTTTCTTCATGCTTCTCTGCCTTCCGGATAGTTATTTGAATGAACCGCGCCCTTTTGCCCGGCCCTCCTCCATTAAAACAGTGCCATCTGCCGCAGGGCCTGTTTCAGCACATCTTCTACGGTACTGTCCTCATGGATCTCCACGTTTCTGACTGCCTGGAATGCTTCGGTACTTCCATATCCCAGCGCTGTCAGCGCTTCCACTGCCTCGTTCTGAATCCGCCCTGCTCCTTCTTCATTTCCCGGAACAGACGGCGCATCCGTCTCCTGTCCGATGGTATCAGAAAGCTTCAGCTTGTCTTTCAGCTCTAAAATCAACTTTTCCGCTGTCTTCTTTCCGATTCCCTGAGCCTTTGAAATGGCCTTTGCGTCCCCCGCCATCACTGCGAACCGCAGATCATTCGGTGTCATCTGCGTCAGGATGCTGAGACCTCCCTTCGGGCCGATCCCGCTGACCCCGATGATCAGCTTAAAGACCTCCAGTCCGTCCTTTGTCAGGAATCCAAAAAGCTGCATCAGATCTTCTTTCACATGCAGATACGTATGGATCTTCACTTCCTGTCCAGTCTTCGGAAGGCTGGACATGTCACTTCCGGACATGAAAATCCCGTATCCGACGCCTCCTACATCAATAACCACATGGTTCTCGCCAATCTCCGCAAGCTCCCCTCGTATATATGAAATCATCTTTCTTCCTCCGTCAATTAAAACTGGATCCCCCTGATCCTTTTCAGCATTTCCCCGGATGCAAGCCCGATCACAAGTCCTGTAACCAGACCGGAAACCAGAAGCACCGGAACATACGAAAACACGCCATAGGTCTCCACCACAAGGGCCGCTGCCAGAAGCTGCCCGATATTGTGGAACACACCACCGGCAATGCTCACTCCCAGAACACTGACTGATTTCACATGCTTCAATCCCCACATCACAGTCAGACTCAACAGTCCTCCTGCCAGACTGTAAAGAATACTCATCAGATTACCGAACAGAAATCCTGACAGAACCACCCGCACAACGGAAAGGAGATATGCCTCTTTGACAGGCATCCTGTAAAGTGCTATCACAATCACAATATTGGCAAGTCCAAGCTTGACCCCCGGAATCCCGATCTGAAACGGTATCAACGTCTCAATATAACTGAAAATCAATGCCAGCGCCACAAACACTCCAAATGACGCCAGGCCCGCTCCTCTTCTTTCCACACTGCACCTCTTTTACTGCACGACCGCATCCGCTCCGGATGATTCTCCATCTTCAATCGATACAACAACCTCGTGAGGCAGGCAAATAATACTTTCTCCATTTCTCGAAATTGCGCTGTGACGGACACAGACCTGATCCGGACAGTCCGCCTTCTCCATACTGGCGCTTCCATTTTCGATAACAAGTGTATTTGTCCCTCCATTGATCTCGATCGTCTGATCTTCATTCAGACTGTATCTGCCCTCCTCTTCGCCGTCTACATAGACGACCGCTTCGCCGCCTCCGCTTCCGGTAAAGGCTCTGTATATTCCAAATGCCGATCCTGCTACAAGCAAAATCAAAAGAATCAAAATGATATCTCCCTTTTTCATGGGGACCTCCTTCTTCCGGTTTATTTTAGCACATCCGCCCCGGCACTGCAACCGTATGTTCGATAGTGAAACCCGCATTGAAAAACGGAGCTTCCGAAATGGCCGCCCCGTTCTCATCTTCTAATATCCGTAATAATAATAGTCACTCATTGTCTCACCGTAGGATACACTTCCGATGATCACCACCAGGATCAGGAAAATAATCAGTAATACAATGAGTACCGCCTCTACTATCAGTGCCGCACGGCAGAAGTTTCTCCTGTGAATATTTCCCTTTCTGGCAAACGCCCAGTAACAGTACAGAATAATCCCTCCGCAGCATGGAATAAATGCCGCCAGCAAAGTCAACAGCCAGTCACCCATTGTCAGCGGCGTCGTATCCCACTCTTCCTGATACTGATTCCCCTGTGTCTGGTACGGCATACCGTCTCTCGTCTGTTCCCCATAAGAATAGGAAATATCTTCCTTCGGAGCCTGAGTTTGTTCCCGCTGTTCCTGATCAGGCGCAGTATATGGCTGTTTCGGCATTGTCTCTTCCTGCATAGGAACCGCCTGCTGCTCCTCCGGCTGCTGAGTCACCGGAGCATCACCTGCACCGGTCTGCTCTGTCATTACTTCTTCTGTATTTTCAAAATTATTTTTATTCTCTTCCATGTGTCTGACTACCCCTTTCGCTTGTTTCATTTTATCATGCTTTTTTCGTCAGCACAACAGAAATCCCCGATTTCACAGAATCTGCATAACTTGACGCCCGTATAAGCAGTCTTAGAACGTAGTGCGGAACTGAAGCGAGACAGCGCGACGAGTGTGCATGCAGGCGGCAGTTCGGTGTGAGCAGCGTAAACTTTACATGATCCGTCCCAGGGCCTGATAAATCCGGTTCAGCAGATTTCCCGGATAGTAGCTCATAGGAGGTTCTCCCGGGAAGTATCGGCTCATCCGGTAAATGTAAAATACAAGCATGCCTGCCAGAAGCAGAATCAGCCATTTTTGAAGAGACCGGACCTCTTTTTGAAGCACGTATCTCCGGATTACAAATGCCGCCGCAAGAAACGCAATGCCGTATATAAACGGGTTCAGATACCATGCGTCCGCGAATTCACCCCGAAGGAGACAGAACCCTGCTCTGGAAAGCCCGCATCCCGGGCATGGCAGGCCGGTGACCATGACAAAAGGGCAGGAAGAGTAAAAGAAGTTCCACGCAAGAAAAAAGTAAACCGCCAGCACAAGGATGACATACCGGATACTCCAAAGATCCGCTTTTATCATCCTGATGCTTTCCATTAGCCGTTTCTTTCTGCTCATTGATTCTTTCCTCTTCCTGCCCTCACGGGATCAGTGACTCTTTTCCGTCCCGGCTATCGCCAGACCGTAGTCATCAGCTGATAATCTTCTTCGGACATTTTTCCGCGCATTTTCCGCAGTTTGTACACTTTTCCGGATCAATGTGTGCCACATTATTTGTAACAGTCACCGCATCAAATTCGCAGACTTTTTCACACATCTTACATCCGATACATCCTACAGAACATACACTCATTACATCTTTTCCCTTGTCAAGGGAACTGCACTGTACAAGATGTTTCTGATCATACGGTACAAGCTCAATCAGATGCCGCGGACATGCTGCCACACATTTTCCGCAGGCCTTACATGCTTCCTTATCTACAACCGCGATTCCATCCTGAATATGAATCGCGTCAAACGGACATGCTGCCACGCAGCTTCCTTCTCCAAGACATCCGAATGTACATGCTTTCGGTCCTCCGTTCTGCATCATGTTGACCATGACACAGTCCTTTGTTCCGGTGTACTTATAATTTTCTTTTGCCTTTTCGCATGTACCGGCACATTTCACAAAAGCAACCATCTTTGTCATCTCTCCTGCGTCCTGACCCATGATCGCTCCTACTTTCGCGGCAACCGGCGCGCCCCCTACCGGGCAGGCATTGACCGGAGCCTCTCCTTTGACAATCGCCGCCGCAAGCCCGGAACATCCTGCGTAACCGCAGCCACCACAGTTGTTTCCCGGAAGCACCCCGGTAATTGCCTCTTCACGCTCATCAACTTCCACTGCGAACTGCTTTTCTGCGACTCCCAGGAAGACACCGATGAACAAACCTACACCGCCGACAATCGCGGCAGCAATGAGTATACCTGTCATAATCCATTTTCCTCCCTTAAATCAAACCTGAAAATCCAAAAAACGCAATGGACATCAGCGCTGCCGTAAGCAGAACAATCGGCGTTCCTTTAAATGATTCCGGCACGTCATTATGTTCTGTCTTCTCACGGATTCCTGCCATGATTACGATTGCGATTGTGAATCCGACCGCTGTCGCAAATCCATTTACCACACTGCTTAAAATGTTGTATTCATACTGTACGTTGTTCAAAGCCACACCAAGTACTGCACAGTTTGTAGTGATCAGCGGCAGGTACACACCCAGCGCCTGATAAAGCGACGGCATGGACTTTTTCAGAAACATTTCCACGAACTGTACCAGCGCGGCGATCACAAGAATAAATACAATCGTCTGCAGATATTCGATATTCAACGGCTGCAGGATAAATTCATATACAACACTTGTACAGAAGGATGCGATCGTAATAACGAAAATAACCGCTCCGCCCATACCGGCCGCTGTTTCAATCTTCTTTGATACTCCAAGGAACGGGCAGATTCCAAGGAACTGGCTCAGCACGACGTTATTAACAAGTGCAGAGCCTACTGCAATGATAAATAATTCTTTCATCTGTTCCCCCTCCTATTCCTTGTCCTGACCGGAAGAAAGTGAAGAAGCACATCCGCCGCAGGAAGCGCATCCGCCTTCCGCGCAGCCGCCCTGAGGCTTCACAACTTTCTTGCCTTTCTTTTCCATATTGTTCATGATCTTGTTTCTTGTGGCTACCAGCATGGATAACACGATAAACGCGCCCGGCGCCAGGATAAAGATCGTAATCGGTTCATAGGATGACGGCATAATCTGGAAACCGAATACCTGGCCCGCTCCCAGAATTTCTCTTACGATACCGATGCAGGTAAGTCCAAATGTAAATCCAAGTCCCATTCCAAGGCCGTCGAACAGAGACGGAATAATCGGGTTTTTGGACGCGTAGCTTTCCGCACGTCCAAGAATGATACAGTTTACAACGATCAGAGGAATGTAAAGCCCAAGCGAATCATAAAGGCTTGGCACAAATCCCTGAAGAAGGAACTGTACAATCGTTACGAAAGATGCAACGACTACGATAAACGCCGGGATACGGACTGAATCCGGGATAATTTTCCGAAGTGCGGAAATCATCATATTGGACAGTACCAGTACCACCGTTGTGGAGAGTCCCATTCCGATTCCGTTGATGGCGGAAGTCGTTACCGCAAGTGTCGGACACATTCCGAGCATCATGACGAAAGTCGGATTCTCTTTGATAATACCATTATATAAACGTTCGACACATCTATTCATCTGCACTGCCTCCTAACACATTCTGATAATATCCAAGAGACGCATTGACCGCTCCTGTCACCGCTCTGGTAGTGATTGTAGCACCGCTGATGGCATCGATCTGTTCTCCCTCGCCTCCGTCTTTTGAGACATAGAAATGATCGGTCTGCTTGCCGGAATACTGCTCGTAGAATTCCGGTTCGGAAGCTTTCATACCAAGTCCTGCAGTCTCATTGATGGAAAGAATCGCGATTCCGTTTACTGTTCCATCATTCTGGATTCCAACGGACACCTGAATATCCCCGCCGTATCCGTTCGGGTCGGTAGCTGTGATCACGTATCCGATCGTTTCGCCGCCCTGTTTTGCCTCGACTGCTTCATTGATCTCTGCACCGTCATCCACGCCTGCCGCCTTGACAGCTTCCGCCGCCTCTTTGGCATCTACCTCCAGGTCATCAAAGGAATCCGCATCCTCGAATACCTGTTTGTATGCTTCCTGCTTTGCCTCTTCCTGTGCGTTGGCAATCGGAGCCTTTGTAATCTCATATACCGCGCCGAGGGCCACTCCGGAAACAAGTGTGATAATTGTCAGGATAATTGTATTTTTAATAATCTTGTTCATTATTTCTCTCCTCCTTTACCGAATGGTTTTGGAAGAGTAACCTTCTCGATCAGCGGAACAAGGATATTGCCGATGATGATCGCATAGGAAACTCCCTCTGCAGATCCTCCGAAAAGACGGAACAGTCCTGTCAGGATACCAAGAAGGATACCGTAAATAATCTGACCTTTCTTCGTGATCGGGCTTGTCACGTAGTCTGTTGCCATGAACCATGCGCCAAGCATGATACCGCCGCCGCAAAGGTGCGCGGTGATGAAGCTCCAGTCAAATCCGTGGCCGCCGAAAATTGTGATGAAGATCACAAATGTCACAAGATAGGATCCCGGAATTCTCAGATCAATGATTCCTTTCAGAAGAAGGATAATCGCACCGATCATGATCGCGATAACGGATGTCTCACCGATTGTTCCCGGGATCTGACCGATGAACATTTTCATTGTGTCTACGTTGGCAATGGAGCCGTCCGCACGCATGGTTGCAAGCGGAGTTGCTCCGGTTACACCGTCATATGTAAAGGATGTCATTCTTCCTGTGAAAGAAATCAGGAGGAAACATCTTGCAGCAAGAGCCGGGTTCATAAAGTTCTGTCCCAGGCCTCCGAAGAGCTGCTTGACAATCAGAATCGCAAATACGGCTCCCAGAACGCCCATCCACCATGGAGCGGACGCCGGAAGGTTCAGTGCCAGCAGAAGTCCTGTGACTGCCGCACTCATGTCTTTGATTGTCACTTTTTTATGCATCAGCTTCTCATAAAGATACTCCGTAAGCACAGCCGCTGCCACTGTCACCACGACAAGAATCCACGCATTCTGATCACGGAAATTCCAGATTCCAAAAAGGGTTGTCGGCAGAAGCGCGATGATCACCCACAGCATGATATTTTCTGTAGTGTCTTTGGCCCGTATGTGCGGAGATGCCGAAATATTAAACTGTTCGTTCACTTTGTCCACCTCTCACTTTCTACTTTTTCTTCCTGTTCGCCAGAACGGTCTTTCTCATGGAGCTGATCGCCTGCTTCAGCTGCCGTTTTGCCGGGCAGACATAGCTGCAGGAACCACATTCCATACATTCCACACCGAATTCTTTTTCAAATGCCGCCTCGTCATGACGCTCTGCATAATCTGCAAGTCTGGACGGGATCAGACGGCTCGGACATGCGTCAATACATCTGCCGCAGTTGATACATGCTGACGGCTCATACATTGCCACCTCATCCTTTGTCAGGCATAAAATCGATGAAGAAGTTTTCGTGACAGGAACATCCAGAGTAAACATGGCAAATCCCATCATCGGTCCTCCGGAAATCACTTTCTCAGGAGCCCCTTTCAATCCGCCTGCCGCCTTGATCAGCTCCTGCTGATTGATGCCAAGCGGAACCTTAAAGTTGCCCGGTTCGGCAATTCCATCTCCACTGACTGTCACAACACGGTCAATGCATGGTCTTCCGTTGACTACCGCATCGTAAATGTGAATGATTGTCTCCACATTGTCTACGACACATCCAACATCCGCCGGAAGCATGGAAGAATTGATGGCTCTTTTTGTCACTGCATAGATCAGCTGGCGCTCACCGCCCTGCGGATATTTGGTCATCAGTCTGACCACTTCCATCCTCGGCTCACCGCTTGTCAGTTGTTCCAGCTTCGCGATACAGTCCGGCTTGTTATCCTCCACCGCAAAGATACCCTTTGCATTATCGAAAAGCTTCAGAATCACGCGCATCCCCTCTACAAGCTCTTCCGGATTTTCCAGCATTCTGCGGTAGTCGGCTGTAATGTACGGCTCACACTCCGCACAGTTTGCAATGACGTATTCGATTTTCTCCGGCTCCTTCGGTGAAAGCTTCACCCTTGTAGGGAATCCAGCACCGCCCATTCCGACAATTCCGGCCTCTGAAATCAGATTCAGAATCTCTTCTTTGGTAATCAGATCCAGCGATCTGGTATTCAGCCTTTCAGCTTCCGTATAGGTCCCGTCATTCTCAATAATAATGGACGAAACCTTTCCCCCGGTCGGTGTAAAGTACGGAGCAATCGCCTTCACCTTTCCGGAAACAGATGAATAGACCGGGGCAGAGACAAACCCTCCGGCCTCTGCAATCTTTTGTCCTTTCAGAACCTGATCTCCGACCTTGACAATCGGGGCTGCCGGAGCACCAATGTGCTGCGAAAGCGGAAAGACCAGATCTCCTTCAGGCAGGACTTCGACAATCGCCTTGTCCTTGGCCAGACTTTTTCCATCATTCGGATGTATTCCACCCTTGAAAGTTAAAAGTCCCATCTTTTTTTCCTCCTCGTTCTTTTTTTAACATATGTAAAAACATGAAAAAATAGAGACTAAAGCAAGTAGCCTCTATTTTTACTCTGCAGCATTTATATATGCATCACAACCGGTAGTACTACTCTGCCTCTGCAACTTCCTCTTTTGCTTCCTCAGCAGCCGGCTCTAACGCTTTCATGCTTAAACTGATCTTCTTTTCTTCTTCGTTTAAATCAACGACTTTCGCTGTGATTTCCTGTCCGACTTTCAGAACGTCCGCAGGTTTCTCAACATGCGCTCTTGAAATCTGAGATACATGAAGGAGTGCGTCAACACCCGGTACCAGCTCTACGAAAGCACCAAAATCTGTCATTCTGGCTACTTTTCCTGTTACGACATTTCCCACTGCATAATCCTCAGCTGCGTGAAGCCATGGATTTGTCTCTGGGAATTTCAAAGATAATGCGATCTTTGTATCGTGAACATCTTTTACAAGTACTTTTACTGTCTCTCCTACATGGAACAGTTTCTTCGGATTATCGACACGTCCCCAGGACATCTCGGAAATATGAAGCAGTCCGTCTACTCCGCCGAGATCGATAAATGCACCGAAATCTGTAATATTCTTTACAACACCTTCTACTGTATCACCTGCATGCAGGTTTGCAAAAATCTCTTTCTGTTTTTCTGCTTTCTCAGCAACAAGAAGCTGTCTTCTGTCACCGATGATACGGTTTCTTCTCGGATTGAACTCGCTGATTACAAATTCAATCTCCTGTCCCTGATATTTGCTCAGGTCTTTCTCATATGTATCTGATACAAGACTTGCCGGGATAAATACTCGTGCTTCTTCAACAACAACACTCAGGCCGCCGCCAAGAATCTGTGTAACCGGCGCTTTGAGTACTTCTTTATTTTCGAATGCTTCCCTGAGTCTTTCATTTCCTTTTTCAGCTGCGAGTCTCTTGTAGGTCAGTAATACCTGGCCTTCCCCGTCGTTTACTTTTAAAACTTTCGCTGTCATGGAATCTCCAACAGATACAATGGTTGTCAGGTCTACGTTCGGTTCGTTTGTATATTCGCTTCTGGAAATAATTCCGTCTGCTTTGTATCCGATGTTTAAGATGATCTCATCCGGTTTCACATCGATTACTGTACCTTCTACAACCTCTCCATTGTGTATTGTCTTAAAAGATTCCTCTAACATTTGTTCAAAAGTTAATTCTGACATTATTTTGAACCTCCTCAATTATATTATTGGGCGTGGATGCCCCTGCTGTAATACCTACTGCTTCCACGGACTTTAACTTTAATTGATTCATATTCAAATCGTCAAGAGTCTGTATGTAGTACGTATTTTCACATGCCTTCTTACATATTTCAAACAATTTCTGGGTATTGGAACTGTGTTTGTCACCGATCACAATCATCGCGTCCACTTCGTTTGCAATATGTTCAGCCTCTGTCTGACGCTCTTTTGTGGCATTGCAGATTGTATTTAAAACACTTATATCATACCTCGTTTTCATAAGAATTTCAACTAAATATTTGAATTTATTGTAATTAAATGTCGTCTGCGAAACAATACAGATTTTATTGTCTGACTCATCTTTTAATTCTGTATTCCCAAGGCAAAATTCCCTTGCTTCCGCCTCACTTTCGATCACGCTCACCCGGTTTCCGGCCCATCCGCGGATCCCTTTCACCTCCGGATGTTCCGGATTTCCGATGATAATAATGTACTTTCCTGCTTCGCTTTCCCGCTTCACAATATCGTGGATTTTTTTCACGAATGGACAGGTCATGTCCGTGTACCCGATATTATTTTTTTCCAGAATATCATAAACGGTTTTTCCGACTCCGTGAGAACGGATAATGACATGTCCTTCCCGGAGCTCCATCAGCTCTTCTTCTGACCGGAGCACTTTGACCCCTTTCTTTTCCAGATCTTTTACGACCTCTTCATTGTGAATGACCGGACCAAAGGTATAAATATCCGGCACATTTTCTTCGCCGGCGTCCAGCCGTTCCTTTCGCTGCCGGGCCTGCTCGTAAACCGTGTCTACAGCACGTTTTACCCCAAAACAGAACCCCGCCGTTTTTGCGAGTTTAACTTCCATACTCTGTTCTCCTGTTTCTACCTATTATAATAAATCCAACCAAAGCCGCCAGCAGAATTCCTGCCAGTGCTCCGGACGAATCAATCATCACATCCGTCAGCATTCCTGCCCGTCCCGGGACAAAAATCTGATGAAACTCGTCTGTCGCCGCATAAGCCGTACTGATTCCCCATGCGATCAAAATCATCCGCTTCCTGCTCCATGTGTTCTGATAACGGCACCTCATAAATACAAGAATGCCAAGAATGGCATACTCCGTCGCATGAGCCGTCTTCCTGACCGGATAGTTGATTGCCTCTGCAAATGCCTCCTGCTTCTCTTCCGGCCATTCTTCAAAATCTTTCACAAAGATCTGGCCCACCATCCTGCCCACGAAAAGGCTTTCTTTGGAAGACTCGTCGGACGGCTGCGCCGAGAACAAAAAGATCACGACCATCCAGACAGCCACGAGGATTGTCCACATCCGTTTCTTTTCTTTCACACCCTGCTCCCCTTTATGTTTTTCTTCGTGTATTATATCGAAAAGCATATCCGGAAGTCAAGTAATGGGTGCATGGAGACGCTGGTCTGGATTTCAAAAAAATGATGATTTATTATTTATTGATTCCTTTTCAGATTTGGGATTGAATTGTTTCGGCATACTTGTCCAGAATTTTCTGCACTTCCTCTTCGGTCATTTCAAGCTCATCTGCGATCTGTGCGAGGCTCTTCCCCTTTTCCTGCTTTTTCCGAATTAATTCAAGAGTATATTCTTCGCGTCCCTCTGTTCGCCCCTCTGCGCGTGCTTCTGCGATTTCTTCCCACTTCTGCATATATTTCACTCCAATCTCTTCATTGGATTTGATCTGCTGCACGGCTTTCTGGATCTTTGTTACTTTTTCGCTGTGGAACGTTTCTCCCTGCAGTTCATTGGTCTTTTCCACATAGTTCAGGAATTCAATCAGTTCCGCGAACAGAAAACGG
>ERZ1643249.1356-NODE-1356-length-24846-cov-5.754548_pt1 | contig 24846 bp, 21 predicted proteins | sample MGYA00579263_ERZ1643249 | MGnify/ENA primary metagenome ERZ1643249 (study PRJEB29033, sample SAMEA4952264) | chicken gut metagenome | biome: Broiler Chicken; feature: Gastrointestinal Tract; material: Caecum | place: Ireland | collected 2018 | study: Broiler...
TCCGCCATGGTGTTCCACTATGCTCAGGAGGTCTTTGAGGGCCTGAAGGCCTACCGCTCCCCCGACGGCACCATCCAGCTCTTCCGTCCCACCGAGAACATCAAGCGCATCAACTCCTCCTGTGAGCGTATGTGCATCCCGCCCCTGGATGAGGAGGACGCCCTGGCCGCCATTGAGCAGCTGGTGCGGCTGGAGGCCGACTGGGTGCCCGATCAGCCCGGCACCTCCCTGTATATCCGCCCCTTTATTATCGCTACCACTCCCACGCTGGGTGTCCACGCCGCCCACGACTATATCTTCGCCATCATCACCTGCCCCGTGGGCGCCTACTACGCCGAGGGCATCAACCCGGTGAAGATCTACGTAGAGAGCGAGGATGTCCGCGCCGTCAAGGGCGGCACCGGCTACACCAAGTGCGGCGGCAACTACGCCGCCTCCATCCGGGCCGGTGAGCGGGCCGAGCAGAACGGCTACGCCCAGGTGCTGTGGCTGGACGGCGTCCACCGTAAGTACATTGAAGAAGTGGGCTCCATGAACGTCATGTTCCAGATCGGGGACACGGTGGTCACCCCCATGCTCACCGGCTCCGTGCTGCCCGGCATCACCCGCAAGTCCTGCATTGAACTGCTCAAGAGCTGGGGCCTGAAGGTGGAGGAGCGGCTCATCACCGCGGAGGAGCTCTTCGAGGCGGGCGCCAACGGCACCCTGAAGGAGGCCTGGGGCACCGGTACCGCCGCTGTCATCTCTCCCATCGGCGAGATGGGCTGGGAGGACAAGCACGTTGTGGTCAACGGCGGCAAGATCGGCCCGCTGGCCCAGAAGCTGTACGACACCCTCACCGGTATCCAGTGGGGGACCCAGCCTGATCCCCACGGCTGGGTGGTCAAGCTGTAACTTTGCTATCTTCTATGCCTTCCTATACCTTCCCAGACAGAAGGACGGGACCATCTGGTCCCGTCCTTCTGCCGCATCCTGTCAAAAAAGTGGCTGCGGTCACTTTTTTGACAGGATGTTAAACTTTTGAGGCCTTCAAAAAGTCCTCAAAAGTTGTTTGACTGCACGCGAAAGGGAACCCTGACGGTTCCCTTTCACACTATCCTTCCCTCCGAAACCTCTGGCCAGAGGTTTTTCAGCAGCCTGAGGCAGAAGACCGGGACCCAAGAGCCCTGGCCTTCTGCCGTTTCTATGGAACATCTGACGTTTTCCTGTAGATTTGTTTAGCTTTCTTCCGGCGCTCGGTTCACTGTGGTACAATCGCTCCACTACGCCGGTCCTCCGGACCGGCGAAAACGAGGTGTTTACTATGAGACGAGCCAATCCCATTTTGCTTTTACTGCCTCTGCTGTTCCTGTCCGCCTGTGCCAGACCGGCGGCGGATGTCACTGGTACCGACGTACAGGCCGAGGCGGCTCGGCTGGCCACCATTCAGCTGGGTCAGCTGGCGGACCGGCTGAACCAGATGGAGAAAGATCAGGTCCAAAACCTGCTGGAGGAACTGGTGCCTCTGCAGCAGGCCCGGGCCCAGGTAGGCCGGTGGGAACTGTTTCCCCAGGAGGAGGAACTGGTGGAGCAGCTTAACCAGCTGTATGAGGACTTCACCCAGCGCTATCTGGAGGAACCCCAGGAACCGGTAGAGGAAGAGGAACTCCCCGCCCTGGCCCAATATGAGATCGGGGCCGACGGCACCCTCATCCCGGATAAATCGGACAAGGCGGAGTACCGGGCCCTGTGGGACAAGGTCAATGAACTGCTGCCCGAAGGGAGCCTGAAACCCTTCACCCGGTTCACCATCTTTACCGACGGGGAGGCTGAGATCCTGGCCTATGTGGTTCCAGCGGACGACACCGGAGTCCAGTGGGAGCTGGCGGTGGACCCGGAGGACGCAGGTGATCCCGAGGCGTTCACCGAGACGGTATACCATGAGTACGCCCATTATCTGACCCTGAACGACAAGCAGGTGACCTACGGCGCGCCCAAGCGCTACGACTGCTACGGGGAGAACGACCTGGTAAGCAACCCGGACTCCTACCTCAATGCCTTCTACCAGCGCTTCTGGAAGGACTATCTGGACGACCGGCTGGCCGACCCGGAGAGCATCAACTTCTATCTGCGGCATGAGGACGACTTCATCACCAGCTACGCCGCCACCAGCCCCTCCGAGGACATTGCCGAGTGTTTCTCCTACTTTGTGCTCTACGACAGGCCTACCGGCACGTCGGTGTGGGAGCAGAAGCAGAACTTTTTCTACGACTATCCGGAGCTGGTGGCCTTCCGGGACCAGGCCCGGGCCAAACTGGGCCTGTAAGCCTTACCGGGTCAGCTTCCGGAACCCGGCGGGGGCCTCCGCACGGAAGATGCGCTCCTCGCCGGTGAAGGGGTCGGTGAGTACCAGCTCATGGGCATGGAGGCACAGCCGCCCCAGAGGATCGGTGGCCGCTCCGTAGTCCCGGTCTCCGGCCACCGGACAGCCCAGCTCGCTGAGGTGGGCCCGGATCTGGTTTTTCCGGCCGGTGTCCAGATCGATCTCCAGAAGGGCGTATTCCTTTCCGGCGCTGACCATGGTATAATGGGTTATCGCTTCCTTACCGCCGGAGCGCACCGAGTATACCTTGTGGGCGGCGTTCTCCCGCAGCAGGGTGCGGATGGTATCCGAGTCCTTGGGCGGCCTGCCCTCCACCACCGCCAGATAGCCCCGGCGGCCCACCAGCTTGTCCCAGTTGTCCTGGAAGGCCCGCTTGGTCTCCTCGTCCTTGGCGAAGAGGAGCGCGCCGGAGGTGGCCCGGTCCAGCCGGTGGACAATGAAGATCCGGTTCTGGGGATCGGCCTTGCGGACGTAGTCGGTGGCCATGTGGTAGGCGGTGCGCACCTTCTCCTTGTCGGTGGCCATGCTCAGCAGACCGGCGGGTTTTTCGATGACCAGCAGCCTGCCGTCCTCGTAGAGGATGGGGAAGGGGGCCTTTTTGTCCCCCGCGCCCTGAGGAAGCACCACCACCGTCTGCCCCGGCAAGAGAGGATGGTCGTGGCGGGTGACGGTCTTGCCGTCCACCTGGACCTGCCCCCGGGTGAGCAGGGACTTGACGCTGTTGCGGCTTTTGCCGGTCACATGGGCCAGCAGGAAGGGGAGCAGGGTGTCCTGCTCGTCTACGGAATAGCGTTTTTCTTGCATATTTTCACATCCATTCAGGAGGTTTTGTCAATGAATGACGTTTTGCATCAGCTTCGGGCCCGCAAATCCGTGCGGGCCTATCTGGAAAAGCCCATTGCCCCCGACGACAAGCGGGCCATCCTGGAGGCCGCCTGCGCCGCCCCCACAGCGGGCAACCAGCAGCTGTACACCATTCTGGACATTACCGACCAGAAGCTGAAGGATACCCTGGCGGAGACCTGTGACCACCAGCCCTTTATCGCCCAGGCGCCTCTGGTGCTCATCTTCTGCGCCGACTGTCAGAAGTGGTACGACGCCTTTGACGCTGGCGGCTGCCAGCCCCGGAAGCCGGGGGTGGGAGACCTGCTGCTGGCCTGTTCTGATGCCAACATCGCTGCCCAGAATGCCGTTACCGCCGCCTGGAGCCTGGGCGTCGGCTCCTGTTACATCGGGGACGTGATGGAGCAGTGTGAGACCCACCGGCAGCTGCTCAACCTGCCGGACTATGTGTTCCCCGCCGCCATGGTGGTGTTCGGCTACCCTACCGCCCAGCAGCAGGCCAGAGAGAAGCCCAGCCGCAGGGCCCTGCCCTATATCGTTCATGAAAACGGCTATCGCCGGATGAACGCCGGGGAGCTGGAGCGGATGCTGGCCGACAACGCCGGACAGCGGCCCTATACCGACTGGCTGAAAGCCTTTTGCGACCGAAAGTACAACTCCGACTTCTCCCGGGAGATGACCCGTTCGGTGGAGGCATATCTGAACGCATTTGAGGCGTGACTTATACCAGCTGCTCCAGCACCCGCCGCAGCAGGTCCGCCGCCCCCACCTGGTAGCCGCAGCAGGCGTAAGCCGCCCGGCCCTCCCGGTCCCGTACCACCGCCAGGGGCGGCTTGTCCGGGTCCAGACCCAGATGGCGGGCCACCGTTTCCACCTGATAGCCCCACTCGGGGTAAACCAGCTGTACCTGGGGCCATTTGTCCAGCAGCCCCGCCAGGGTGGCCTGCTGTTCCGCGCCGGGCCGCCGCAGGAAGAAGATCACGTCCCCGTCCAGCGCCTGAAACGCGGGCAGGGCGGCGGAGAGTTCATTTAAAATATGTTCCGTGGGTTCCGCCCCCTCCTCCAGCCAGAGGAGGAGGGCGGCTTTTTCATGGGCTCCGCCCAACTCCGCCAGAGGCAGGTCCCGGGGGGAGATGAGGTCGTCCACCGAGCAGTCCCGCAGCACCAGCGGGATTTCCTGTTCCTGCTCCGCCTCCAGGGTGAACTCCAGCCGGTTGGCGAACTGGTCCCCCGCCGGCAGCCGCAGGGCGGTGAGCACCCGGTAGCGCCCGGCAGGCAGGGTGACATTCAGCCTGTTTCTGTGCCAGGCCCGGTCGGTCAGCCTGAGGGGTTTCCACATTTCCCCCGTCCAGAAGTCCAGCGACCAGTTCTGCCGGTAGAGAAAGCGCTCCACCGGCGTCTTCCGGAAGGTGACTTTTCCACATTCCTCCGGCTCCTTGGGGACAAATTTCCCGTTTTGCCACACCAGCACCGCCCCGTCCAGGGGGCGCAGCAGGGCAGGCACCCCCTGCTGCCGCAGGGCAATGACCTCACCCACCGCGCCGGGCTGGGGGACGGACCAGTCAGTGAGACGCTCAAAGGCCACCCGGGGGCAGAGCACAAACCGCCGGAACACCTCCGCCGGGTACCGGTCCGCCCAGGGCCGGGCCCGCTGCAAATGGACCTCCAGCAGGTCTGCCATCACATCCCGCAGGTCCTTGTCGGACAGGGAGGAGAGAAGGGCGGTGCGCAGAGGGTCGTTGTCTTTGCTGAGAAAGGCGTAGATCTCCCTGAAGTTGCCCCGGGCCTTTTGAAGCAGCTCCCGCTGCCGGGGGTAGTTTTGGGCCTTCTCCCCGTCAAAATAGCCTGCCATCCGGGCCTGCCGCTTGGCGGTCCCTGCCGCCAGTACCGCCGCCCGGGCCTGCCGCTGGGCCCCGTCCAGAGGGACGGGGTTGACGGGGGCGTCCTGGGGGGCACGGAAATCGAAGGGAGTCCAGTCCGTGCAGGGGGAGGGGAGGGTCAGCTCCGCCCCGTCCTCGGTCTGGCCGTGGCAGAAGGCTTCCTTTTCACCGGCGGACAGATGGAGGTCACCTATCCCCAGCTCAACCTGGACCCTGCCGGTTTCATCGGCGGTAAGGGCGGCAATGGGGCAGAAGCGAGACTCGTTGAGGACTTCCAGCGTAATGGTCTCCCACGGCCCGGCCTGGAAGGTGTAGGTCTTGGTGTGGGCGTAGCAGGCTGTCTGGTTGTGGTACAGGGCCTGTCCCTGCCTGTCCAGAGGGGCGCCATGGAGGGTCAGGTCGGCCACCGGGCCGAAGGTGCGGCTGTGGACCAGCATGGCCCGGGAGGCGGCGGTGTTGAACCAGCCCCGGTCCAGCACCGGCTCCGGCTCACAGGCCCCCAGGAAGCGCCACCTGCCCTCACACAGCACCTCCACCCAGGCGTGGTTGTCGTCGCAGTGGGACCAGCGGGGGGCGTACACCTGCCGGGCGGCCAGACCCACAGCGCGCAGGGCGGACACCAGGAAGGCGGACTCCTCCCCGCACCGGCCGCTGCCGCAGCGGTATACCGTCAGGGGGGAGGCGGTGCGGTCGTCCTGGGCCTGATAGCTGGCCTGCTCATGGCACCAGCGGTTGACCTCCAGGGCGGCCTCCTCCTGGGACAGGTCCTTCACCCGGTCCCACAGCTGGCTGTAGAAGAGGGCCCGGTGGTCGGACAGATCCTCGTCGTTGACCCGGGGGCAGAGGACGTACTGCTCGTAGGCCTCCCGGCTGAGAGAAGCGCACCAGGGGACGGTCTGGCGCAGCATATGGCTGTGGGCGGCGAAGGCCTCAAACAGGGACTGGGGGTAGCTGTCCCAGTCCTCCGGCAGGGCCTGCCGGATAAAAGTCAGTTCCTGATCCATATGATCCACTCCTTTGGAATGGGGCTATGATATCACATTTCTTTGTGGTATCATAGCCCCAGATAAGAAAAGAAGGTGTTGCCATGATTCTGGAAGTGTGCTGCGGCTCGGCGGAGGATGTGCTGATTGCCGCACAGGCCGGCGCCGACCGGGTGGAGCTGAATTCCGCTCTGTTTTTGGGGGGACTGACTCCCTCCATGGGGGCCATGGAGGTTGCCCGGCAGGTGTCCATCCCCATTATGGCCATGGTGCGGCCCCGGGAGGGGGGCTTCTGCTACAGTGAGGCGGAGTTTGCCGCCATGCTGGCCGACGCCAGCGCCCTGCTGGCAGCGGGGGCGGACGGCATCGTGTTCGGCTGTCTCCACCCCGACGGCAGGGTGGATAGGGCCCGGTGCGCCGCCATGCTGGAGGTCATTGGGGAGAAGGAGAGCGTGTTCAGCCGGGCCATCGACGTAGTGCCCGACTGGCGGGAGGCTCTGGACGTGCTGATAGAGCTGGGGGTGACCCGGGTCCTCACCAGCGGTCAGGCCAGTTCCGCCCCGGCGGGGGCGGACACCATCCGGGCCATGGAGGAGTATGCCGCCGGACGCATCCAGATTCTGCCCGGCTGCGGAGTGAAACCGGACAACGCCGCCGCCCTGCTGGCGGCCACCGGCTGCAACCAGCTCCACGGCTCCTTCAAGACCAGCCGGACCGACGTCTCCGCCACCCACAACCCGGCGGTGTCCTTCTCCGGCGGGGTATGTCCCCCGGAGGAGCAGGTGCCGGTCACCGACGCCGCTGCCGTCCGGGCGGCAGTGAGTGCCATGGGCAAATAAAAAAGAGGTGTGCCCCATGTCTGTGGGGCACACCTCTTAGCTCATACGGGAAAAATGCTCGATGGCCTTGGCGAATTCAGCGATGGTGCGGTCGGCGTCGCCGTGCTCGATGCCGTCCCGGACACAGTGGTTGAGATGACCCTCCAGCACCACCTGGCCCACCTTGTGCAGGGCACTTTTGGCGGCATTGATCTGCATCAACATCTCCTCACAGGGCACGTCCTCGTCTACCATCCGGTCAATGGCGTTGAGCTGGCCGATGATTTTCTTTAAGCGGCGGTGCAGATTGTCGGCGTCCATACACTGTCTCATGGGCGCTCCCCCTTTCTGTGATGAAAAGGGCTGCTGCGTCCGGCAGCAGCCCTTGACTGGATTCAGCTACGTTCCTCAAAACTGGCGCCGCAGTTGCGGCAGTTGACGGTGATCTTTCCTTTGCCCCGGGGCACCCGCAGATACTGCCCGCAGTTGGGGCATTTGAAATAGCGGTGATCTTTGTCCCGGTGGATGGTGCGCCGCATTTTGAACCAGCGGATGAACGGCCCGAACAGGGCCAGAAACCGGGCGTTTTCCGCCCGACGGCGGTCAATGCGGCGGGAGAACATCCGAAACAGGTTCCACAGCAGCACTGCCAGCGCCAGCCAGGAGACCCATGCCATATGGGGCAGCGCCGATGTAAAAATCAGCACCACATACAGGAAAAGCAGGAAAAAGGAGAGGTGATCGCTGCCATACCGTCCGTACATCAATTTTCGCAAAAAATTCATGAGCATGAAATACGGTCGTCTCCTTTGACGTAAGAATTGGGTGCACTTTTGATGTCTATATGATAGCGCCTGCGGCTTTTTTCGTCAAGGATACAACCGTAAACATTTCATGAACGATGGACCGGCGGAGAAGGCAGTACTTGCGGTTTGGAGAAAAAACCGCTATACTGACGGTATCAAATGAGAAGTGACACAAAGGAGGGTCCCCATGGGCCGCATCGACAAGGAAAATTACTATCTGGACATCGCCCAGACTGTGGCCGAGCGGGCCACCTGCCTGCGCCGCTGCTACGGCGCGATCCTGGTAAAGAGCGACGAGATCATTGCCACCGGCTACAACGGGGCTCCCCGGGGCCGGAAAAACTGCGTGGATCTGAACTACTGTACCCGGGAGGCCCTGAATATCCCCTCTGGGGAGCGGTATGAGCTGTGCCGCTCGGTCCACGCCGAGGCCAACGCCATCATCTCCGCCGCCCGGAGCGAGACCATCGGGGCCACCCTGTACATGGCCTGTGTGGACCCCGCCACCGGGGAGCTGATCCCCAACTCCACCTCCTGCTCCATGTGCCGGCGGCTCATTATCAATGCCGGTATCCAGCGGGTGGTCATCCGCAACACCAAGACCGACTATTCCGTGGTCCATGTGGAGGACTGGGTCCGGGAGGACGACTCCCTGCCCCAGACCTGAGACGGAAAGGGGAATATGGACAGGCAAAGGGCCTGCTGCAATGGTGCAGCAGGCTCTTTTTAACGGAACAGACGGTCAGCCCTCTTCTTCCGGCGGCTCCACAGTCATGTAAATGTAGGAGGAGCTGTAGTCGTTGTAGTCCTCCTGGCTCTCCGTATAGTAGCCGATGAACAGGCCCTCTTCATCATAATAGGACCGGCAGTTCTCATAGTAGGAGTTCTGTTGGAAGAGGGTGATAAAGTCCTCCCTGAGGGTGTGCTCTTCCCCCAGATTGGGGGACAGGAAGGGAACATCCGCCGAACGGAGGGCCCGGTTCAGACGGGCCAGATCTGCCTTTGCCTGAGCGATGTTGTCCTCCTTGGAGGCACTGACGTCGATGTCCAGGGAGTAGGTAATTTCCTCCACCACGCCGTCGTTGTTCACCGTGGCGGACAGGTAGGACTGGGTACCGTTGTCCTCATGCTCCAGATAACCGGTTACGCGGTACCCGTAATCTTTGTAATACTCCATGGGGTCGTCGGCATACGCACGGTCACAGGAGACCTGGAACACCCGCTCCAGCTCATCAATCACCACCGCCGCCCGGGCCGCGCCCTCCCTGCTCTCCCGGACTGCCTGCACATAGTACGGCGCCGCCACGGCCAGCTGTAGGACCAGCGGAACCAGGATGATAGCCGCCACCCGCAGCTTGACGGAGGGCAGCTTCATGCCCAGGGCGTCTGCAATGGACTTGGCGCTTTTCCGGATCTCAAGCAGGATGCTCACAATGGCGTGCAGTCCGATGAGGCCGCCCACAGCAGTGCTGATGTCGCCCGCAGTCTTCACTCTGTCGTCGTCGGAGCGGGACATGAGCCGCCCGGCGGCGATGGCGGTGTTGGCGGCCAGTACCTCCGCCGAGCGGTCGGTGTAGGATAGATAGGTGTGGGCCTTTTCCTGAATGACCTCCCACTTTTTTCTTCTGACCCCCCATATGACGCTGACACCCTGAAATAAAAACAGGACCATATAGATCAGAAGAATGGCAATTGCCACATAGGCTACCTCCATGCAGGAACCGGACAGGTGAAACACCACGCTTCGGATCATGTCCAGAAAGATCCAGATGAACATGGACAGCAGGCCTGTACACAGATAGGCCGCCGCCGTCACAGGACGGGTATAGTACTTCTTGATGGTGCGGATCTCTTTTTCCGTCATAAGTTCACATCCTCGTTTCGGCGGGGGAGGCGTGTTTGACGGAACGGACGGTGAGGGTCTCTCCGTCTACCGAGAAGCCCACCTCCACCCCGCCGAAGGCCATGCCGTACACCCGGTCGGGGTTGTGCTGATAGGAGGGCCTGGGGTCCCGGGACAGCACCCCGATGAGAGCCTCCCGCTTGTCCTCCGGTACCTGGGAGAGCAATTCCGGGGGGAACTCCACCTCCAGCACCTTGCCCCCCACGTTGCCGGTAAAGCCCCCCAGTGCCTCCGGGTGGGAATCGGCGTAGGGCAGATAGGGCTTGATGTCCAGGATGGGGGTGCCGTCCATCAGGTCGGCCCCTGATACCACCAGCACGGTACCCAGTTTGGGGTCCTTCTGGATGGACTCCAGTTTCACGCAGGACAGGCCGATGGGGTTGGGCCGGAAGGGGGAGCGGGTGGCGAACACCCCCATGCGAGTATTGCCCCCCAACCGGGGAGGCCGCACCGTGGGGGACCACTTGTCCCGCACCGCCTCAGAAAACTGCCAGATGAGCCAGATGTGGGAGAATTCCTCCAGTCCCCGCAGGGCGTCCGGGTTGCGGTATTCAGGCTCAAAGACGATGGTGGCCTTCAACTCCTCCACCAGCCCGCTCTGCCGGGGAATGCCGAACTTGGTGGGGAAGTCGCTGCGGATGCGGGCGATGATATGCATGGGGATCATTTGCTTCCCTCCTGTGCCTTTTTCAGGGCGGCGGCCACCGGCCGGGACGGGGTAGACCGGTTGTTGCGGGCCAGGATGGCGGCGATCTGCCCGCCTACCTGCTCCACCTCCGCCTTGAAGGCGGTGGCGGACAAACGCAGGGCTCCGTGGCCCAGGATGATGAGCTGCTCCGCCCCGTCGGAGGTGGCTACCCGGACCTGGTGGTGCCTGCCGATCTCATAGGTGGCCCGCTCAATATAAGTGTCCGCCGTCTCCGCCTCTTTGGTATACACAACGTAAATATTATGGTATTTGAATACATCCTGTACATTGCGGGGCACCTTATAGGCGTCAAACACCAGGATGACCACGCATTTTTTGAAGCCCTGGTAGTTGCTCAGCAGATCCATCAGCAGCTGCCGGGCGGCGTCCAGATTGGTCTGGGCCACCGCCTTCAGTTCTTCCCAGGCAAAGATGATGTTGTAGCCGTCCACCAGCAGGTACTCCGGTCCCTTGTTCTGGGCCTGGACGTTGTACTTCCGCTGGTCCAGGCTGGTGCGGGCAGGTTTGGGCTGGGGGCGGAAGGAGTTGCGCTCCACCTTGCCGTAGGTGCGCTCGTAGATGGCCAATAACTCCTTGTCCTGCTCCAATGACAGGCCGGAGTTGGAGCTGCTCCGCCGAACGGGGGCGGCGGGGGTCTCCGGCTCCGGGGGCTTGTCCAGGGACAGGCCGCTATCCACATGGGCCATCTCCTTCACCTGGTCCCACTTCACGTTGTACCCCGCCCCGTGGGCGCAGAACACCGAGCCGGTGGGGTTGTCCACGTCCCGCTCCGGGTCGTAGCCCAGGGCCTCCACCACAGTTTGCTGGTCGTGGCAGGGGTAGTAGCCCTTCAGGGTGCAGCTCAGCCGCCCCATACCTCTGGTGTAGGCGGCCACCTCGCCGCCGTAGTCCCGCAGCCCGGCCACCGGGGCGGAGCCGGTGAGGACGGTCAGCTCTCCCGCCGTCTCGGGGGGCTCACAGTCGCCCCCCATCCGCTGCAGGTCGCTCATGGCCCGGCCCACCTGGGCGGCAGGCACCTCCAGCCGGAAGGAGTACCAGGGCTCCAGCAGGATGTTCTCCGCCTCCATGAGCCCCTGGCGCACCGCCCGGTAGGTGGCCTGCCGGAAGTCGCCCCCCTCGGTGTGCTTCAGGTGGGCGCGGCCAGCCAGCAGAGTAATCTTTACATCGGTGAGGGGGGAGCCGGTGAGGACGCCGGGGTGGGCCCGCTCGGCCAGATGGGTGAGAATGAGCCGCTGCCAGTTGCCGTCCAGCACGTCCTCCGGACAGGCGGTATCCAGCACGATGCCGCTGCCACGATCCCCCGGCTCCAACAGCAGATGGACCTCGGCGTAGTGGCGGAGAGGCTCATAGTGGCCCACGCCGATGACGGGAGAAGCGATGGTCTCCCGGTACACGATGCCCCCCTGTCCGAAGGTCACGTCCATGTTAAACCGCTCCGCAATGAGCCTCTGCAAAATCTCCAGCTGGACCTGGCCCATAAGTTGGATGTGGATTTCTTTTAAACGCTCGCTCCACACCAGATGGAGCTGGGGGTCCTCCTCCTCCAGCTGGCGCAGCTTCTGCAGGGCGGTGACCGGGTCCTGGCCCTCGGGCAGGATCACCTGATAGGTGAGTACCGGCTCCAGGGCGGGGGGCGCGCCCTCCGCCTCAAAGCCCAGGCCCTGACCGGCGGCGGCGGAACCCAGGCCGGTGACCGCCACCACGGACCCCGCCGGTGCCGTGTCCACCGGCTGGAATTTCAGGCCGGAGTATACCCGCAGCTGGTCGGCCTTGTCGCTCCAGCCGGGGCCATCCAGCACCGTCTTTACCTTCAGGCTGCCGCCGGTGATCTTCATCCAGGCCAGCCGGTTGTTCTGAGTGTCCCGGGAGATCTTGAAGATGCGGGCGCCAAACTCCTCGCCGTACACTGGCCGGGGGGCATATTGCTCCAGGCCCCGGAGGAAGTCCTCTACCCCCTCCAGTTTCAGGGCGGAGCCGAACCAGCAGGGGAAGAGCTTCCGCTGGGCGATGAGGGCGGTGAGGGCAGCGTCGGCAATGCTCCCCGTCTCCAGATAGTCCTCCAGCAGGGACTCGTCGCACAGAGCGGCCTGCTCACAGAGAGCCTCTTTGTCCCCCATATCCACGCAGCCCTCATCCAGCTTGCCCTTCAGCTCCCCCAGCAGAGCGGCCTTGTCCGCCCCCGCCAGGTCCATTTTGTTGACAAAGAGGAAGGTGGGCACATGATAGCGCTCCAGCAGCTTCCACAGGGTATGGGTGTGACCCTGGACCCCGTCGGCTCCGCTGACCACCAAAATGGCGCAGTCCAGCACCGACAGGGTGCGCTCCATCTCGGCGGAGAAGTCCACGTGGCCGGGGGTGTCCAGCAGGGTGACCTCCAGATGCTCCAGAGGGAGCACCGCCTGCTTGGAGAAGATGGTGATGCCCCGCTCCTTCTCCATAGGGTCGGTGTCCAGAAAGGCGTCCCCGTGGTCCACCCGGCCCAGCTTTTTCAATTTTCCGCAGGTGTAGAGCAGTCCCTCGCTGAGGGTGGTCTTGCCTGCGTCCACATGGGCCAGAATGCCCACGACTAATTTTTTCATAGCTGCCGTCCTTTGCGGTATGATAGGATAGTATATCATGTCCGGGGGGACGGGGCAAATAAAAAGGGCCCCGAAGGGCCCTTTTGGGAAGTTGGAATCAGCCTTTGGCGCCGTCGCCCATATAGGAGCTGTACAGCGGAGTGGGCAGGCCGAAGCCGCCGGCCACGGGCAAAATCTCGCCGGTGATGAAGGCGGCCCGGTCGCTGGCCAGGAAGGCCACGGCGTCGGCAATGTCCTCGGGACGGCCGGGACGGTTGAGGGGGACGTTTTTCAGGAACAGGTCCAGGAAGGCCTGAGACATATTGTTCAGGGCCGCGTCGGTGGCGGTGAAGCCGGGAAGTACCGCGTTGCACCGCACCCCCTGCCGGGCGTACTGCACGGCGATGTCCTTGGTGAGGAAGTGGATGGCGGCCTTGCTGACGCCGTAGGCGGTGCGGCTCAGGTCGGGATAGAGGCCGCCCACCGAACCGATGTTGATGATGGCACCGCCGCCGTTCTTGGCCATGACGGGCACCGCTGCCTTACTGGGCAGGTACACGCTCTTCAGGTTGGTGTTGACGATGCGGAAGAAGTCGCCGGTATCGCCGGTTACCACGTCCAGGTCAGTCTTGACGTCGGTGGCGCCGAAGTTGTTGACCAGAATGTCCAGCCGGCCCTCCTTCTTGGCCACCTCGTCCACCATGCCGGAGTAACTCTCCTCGTTGGCGGCGTCAAAGTAGACCACCCCGGCCCGCCCACCGGCGGCAATGATCTCGTCGGCGATCTGCTGACCGGCGTCCATACGGCGCACGCCCAGATAGACGGTGGCGCCCTGGGCGGCCAGAGCCTTGGCGCAGGCCAGGCCGATGCCGCGGGTGGAGGAGGAGACCAGTGCGACCTTTTGTTCCAGTTCTTTCATAATGGTAATTCTCCTTTTTAAACCATGCGGTATGATTAAGATACTATGATAATAGCACTATCCGCCGTTGGGCGCAAGCATTATTTTTTGGAGCGGATGCAACAAAAGTGACCCCTCAGGGATGTTAGGGGCGAAAGGGGGGAGGGCAATGGCAGAGGAAACCGGCCTGCGGCAGGTGATGGAGACCTACGGGAACATGGTGTACCGCCTGGCCCTGGCCCAGACCCACAGCGGCCATGACGCCGACGACGTCTTTCAGGAGGTCTTTCTCCGCTATCTCCGTTCCGCACCGGACTTTCGGGAGGAGGAGCACCGGAAGGCCTGGCTGCTGCGGGTGACGGTGAACTGCTGCAAGAAATTCCATACCTCCTTCTGGCGGCGGCATACCACGGCCCTGTCCGAGGCCATCCCCGCCCGGACGGAGGAGGAAGGGGAGCTGCTCCAGCTGATAGAGGGCCTGCCGGAGAAGTACCGCTCGGTGCTCCACCTCTACTACTACGAGGGCTACGCCACCGGGGAGATTGCGGCCATCCTGGGCCGCAGCCCCAACACCGTCCGCAGTCAGCTGGCCCGAGGCAGGGCCTTGCTGCACGACGCATGGAAAGGAGCGGAAGAGCTATGACGGAAGAGAACTATCGGGCGCTGTTTGACCGGGCGTCCCCCAGCCGGGATCTGGTGGAGGATACCCTGGCGGCGGCGGAGCGGCCCCAGCGGAGGGGCATCCCCGCCAAGCGGCTGGCGGCCGCCCTGGTGTGTCTGGCCCTGGTGCTGGGGGTGGGCAACTATCAGGCCCTGGCGGCGGGGGTCCAGAAGATTATACGGTTCTTTGCCGGTACCGGGGCGTCGGAGACCCCCGTCATGGTGGTGGAGGAGGCCGACCGGTGGACCGAGGGGGATTGGCTGTGCCAGCTGGACGGGGTGAGCCAGGGGGAGTGGCTGCTGCTGGAACTCTACCTGGTGAGCCCGGAGTTGGAAGAGCATCAGCTGGCCACCCGGAAGCTCCAGGTCTACGCCGGGGACACCCCCCTGGAACAGGGGTGTCTGGTCTACTCCGAGTGGCTGCCCTACAACGGCTTTGCTCCCCAGGGCCAGGCGTGGGTGTCCCTCTCTGGCCTGGACTGTGGGCCGGAGGTGGCCTGGCGGGAGGATGGTTACCAGTCCCGGGTCCACATGGCCTTCCTCTATCGGCTGCCGGAGGAAACGCCCCGGGAGGTGACCTATGAGCTGCTGGATCTGGAGGCGGGCGGGTCCCGCACCGGATTGCTGGAACTCACCTCGGCGGAGACCCTGGCTGCCCACACGGACAGCCGGACCTTTGAGGAGGGCACGGTTACTGCCCTGGTCAGCCAGGATGGACGGCAGCTGTCGGTATACGCCCACCAGGAGGAGAACGACGACGGCCTGCTGCTGACGGGGGCTGCTCTCTTCCACCATCAGGTCACCTTTATCGGGGCCTCCGGGGAGCGTTACCCCGACGCGGGAGAGGGCTTCCGCAGTTTCACTTCCGGCCATGTGAACGTCCAGCTGGCCTCTGCCCCCGACTGGGTGGAGGAACCCATTGTGGCGGTGGAGATCGGGGCGATCAGGCTGGTCTATGAGCATGATATCTGGTGGGACGGTCCGGGAGGAGGCATCGTCCGAACCCAGGATGACGTGGTCTATGGGGACCTGAACTGGGTCATTGATTTAACATAAACCAAACGGGCCTGCTGCAACCGCAGCAGGCCCGTTTTTGATTTTATCGGTTCCCCGGCCGGTAGGGGGTGAGCAGCCAGCCGGTCATGGGAGGCAGAGCCACCTGCCCGGCGGGCAGCTCTATGCCGGTCATCCAGTCTTTGGCGGCCCAGGGCAGAGTGATGAGCTCAGGAGCTTTGCCGATGTTGACGGCGGTGAGTACCGGCTGACCCTCCCCCTCCCGCAGGAAGGAGAGCAGCTTGCCCTCCGCCTTCCACCAGCGGATGCTTCCCCGCCGCAGGGCGGGCAGTTCCCTCCGGGCTTTGCCCAGGCTGGCGTACCAGCGGCGGAGCACGTCGTCCGCCATCTCCCAGCGGTAGGTCCGGCGGTTGAAGGGGTCCTCAAAGCCCTCGATGCCCGCCTCGTCCCCGTAGTAGATCATGGGGGAGCCGGGGAAGGCGAAGAGCACCAGGGCCCCCAGCATCAGCTTGGACCGGCCCAGCAGATATTGCTCCGGGGTAAGGAAGTAGGAGGAGCGCCAGTCCTTGTCGTGGTCCTGGCCGTCTCCGCCGTAACCCAGCAGGGTGAGGATGCGGGGGGTGTCATGGGTGCCCAGAAAGTTCATGGCGGAGTGGAAGGCAAAGGGGGGATAGTTCTCCCGGATGGCCTCCATGGTGTTCTTGAAATGGACGGCGTCGCCCCCCATCAGATAGCCCAGCAGGCTGTTGCGGAAGGGGTAGTTCATCAGGCCGTCGCAGTGGCCCCCCAGGATGTGCTTGCGGCGGACGCCGTAGGCAATCTTGGTGGAGCCGTCCTCCCACACCTCGCCGATGACCACCGCCTCAGGGTTGGTTTCCCGGACGGCCTGGTGGATGCCGTGGACAAAGTCGTCGGGCAGCTCGTCAGCCACATCCAGACGCCATGCGTCCGCCCCCGCCCGCAGCCAGCGGCGGACGATGCTGTTTTCATCCCCGAAGATATAGTCCCGGTAGGAGGGCTCCCCCTCGTTGACGGCGGGCAGGGAGTAGATCCCCCACCAGGAGTCATATTTATCCGGCCAATGGGAGAAATTGTACCACTTGTAGTAGGGACTGTCCTGGGACTGGCAGGCTCCGTTTTCCGGATAGGAGCCGTCCCCGTTAAAATAGCGGCTCACATAGCCCTGGTGGTTGAACACACCGTCCAGCATGATCTTCATGCCCAGCTTGTGGGCGGCGCCGCACAGGGCCTTGAAGTCCTCCTCGGTGCCCAGCATGGGGTCGATCTTCTCATAGTCGCCGGTGCCGTAGCGGTGGTTTTCCGGCGCTTCAAAGATGGGGCAGAAGTAGATGGTCTCCACACCCAGGTCGTGGAGGTAGGGGAGCTTTTCCATAACGCCCTTCAGGTTGCCTCCGAAGAAGTCCCGGTTGCGGACCTCGCCGTTCTGGTCGGGCCGGTACTCCGGCTCCTCCCGCCAGCTGGTGTGGACGGTGCGGCCCCCCGGCATCCCGGTGGGATCGGGCACTCTGGTGCGGCGGAACCGGTCGGGGAAGATCTGGTAGGTGACCCCCTCCCCAAACCAGCCGGGCACCTGGTCGGTGCCGTCGTACACCGTCAGCTGATAGGGGCCCAGCTCCTCCTGGCGGCCGTCCAGCCCTTCCAGACGGAAGGAGTACCAGATCAGCCCCACATGGTCCCCGGTGTCCAGGATGACCTTGAGCACGTCCCGGTCCCCGTCAATGCCGTCCCAGGCCATGGGCAGCTCCAGCCGCCGCTCCTGAGAGGACTCAAAGTAGGCGATGAGCACCGCCTGGGAGAAGCCCTCCGTCCGGAGGGGGCGCAGGGTGAGGGATACCTGAGTGCCCGAGGGCACCGCGCCATAGGGCTGTTTATACCGGCTGTCCCGGCTGTCAAAGGTCATTGCATCCAGCAAAGAAAAGACTCCCTTCAGCGGATCAAGGTATTTTCTGTCCCAATGGATTCCATGGTATGCTCGCTGCCGAAGTAATAGTTCACGATCTCACCGGCGGCGCTGGCCAGGTTGGCACCGGAGGCGCCGCCCTCCACCACCATGGAGATGACGATCTCCGGATCGTCATAGGGGGCGAAGAGGACAAACACGGCGTTGGCGTTTTCATCGGCGGACACCTGGGCGGAACCGGTCTTGGCGCCCACTTCCACCGCCAGATTGCTCAGGTACTGGTCCACGGTGCTCTCCTCGTCGTTGGCCACCTCCCACATACCCTTCTTCACCGCCTCCACATAGGCGGGGTCCAGGTCCAGGGTTTCCACAGGCTGAGCCTCATACTCATACACTGTCTCGGAGAAGTCGCTGGATTTCACCGTCTTGAGCAGGTGAGTCTGGTAGCGGTTGCCGCCGTTGACCAGGGTGGCAATGTAGTTGGACAGCTGAAGCATGGTGATCTTGGTGTTGTCCTGACCGATGGCGGCGGACAGCAGGTTGCCGCCGTACCACTCCTGGCCCAGCATAGCGCTGGTTTCCGGGCCGGCTACATAGCCTTCCGCCTCGCTCAGTTCCAGGCCGGTTTTCTGGCCCAGGCCGAACATGGCGGCGTACTCGTCGATCTTATCAATGCCCAGCCGGTGGCCCAGGGTGTAGAAATAGATGTTGCAGGAGTCCCGCAGGGCGTCGGCCATATTTTCCCAGCCGTGGGTGCCCCGGTATTGACGGTAGATCCAGCACTGGGGATGGTAGTCGCCGTAGGGGTAATGCTCCTCCTCGGGCAGCTGGAGCGCACCGGTGTCCTGGATCTTCTCGGTGGGGGTCACCAGCCCCTCCTCCAGGGCGGCAATGGCCACCAGAGGTTTGAAGGTGGAACCGGGGTAATAGATCTCGCTGGTGGCCCGGTTGACAAAGGGGTTGCGGGGATCGTCGGACACCGCTTTATAGGCCTCGGTACTGCTGTACACGGTGGACAGGTCGTAGGTGGGGTAGGAGGCCATGGCCAGAATGCCGCCGTCGTTGACGCTCTGCACCACAATGGCCCCCTTCTCCTTGGTGTCGGCCAGACTCTCGATGGTGTTGGCCAGCACCTCCTCCACCTTCTCCTGGAGCCGCAGGTCCAGGGTGGTCATGACATGGTTGCCCGGCTCGGGTTCCATAGCCTCGCCGGTCTCATCGTCCACCATCCAGCTCTCGCTGACCACCTTGCCGCTGGTGTTCATCTCCTGGATCAGGGTGCCTGACTTGCCTCGGAGGTAGTCCTCAAAGGCGGCTTCCATGCCGTCGATGCCCACTTTATCATTCATATTATAGCCCTTGGCCTTGTAGGTCTCCCAGTTTGCGCTCTGAATGGAGCCCACCCGGCCCAGAAGATGGGCGGCGCTGGTGGTGTTGTACTGCCGGACGGTGGTGGCGGAGATATTCACGCCGGTGAGACTCCGCTCTTTCACGGCTGAGATCACGTCGATATCCACATCCTGGGCAAAGATATACTCGGTCTGCTTCACGTTCTGGCTGCGGAGATTGAGCTCGTACAGCACGCCGATGAGAGCACGGGCGTCGGCGTCGGAGAGAGACTCGTCAATAAGGAAGTACTGCCGCAGGCCGTCGATGACCTCTTCCGCCGTGGGGCCCTCTCCCAGGTCAGCCACGCTGGAGGCGGCGGCCAGGTCGTCGCTGTCCCAGCGGTTGGGAAGAATATCAGTGCCCAGGGGCAGGGCGTTCAGCAGAGATCCCAGGTAGCTGAATTTGACCTTCCCCTCGCTGTTGGTATACACCAGGGCGTTTTCATCTGTATAGGTGAAGGGGGCGTCCTTGGAGATGGGCAGGGTATCGGTCCATTCCAGACCATTTTCCCGGCAGATGGTGATCAGCTCCATCAAATTGGCGTTGCGCTCCGCCTCCGCCCCCATGAGGGAGGAGTTGAGGGTGATCTCATAGGTGGCACGGTTGCCCACCAGAGAGCGGCCGTACCGGTCCAGGATCTCTCCCCGGGCGGCCTCCACTGTCACCGTGTTGGCGATCTTTACCGTGGAAGCGGCCCGGTATTCATCGCCCTTAACGATTTGCAGATTGTAAAGGACCATGACAAAGCCAATCAACAGCAATGCCAGAAGGATGGAAATAATCAGGGTACGGATGTTGAATTGCTTGCCTTCCACGAGTTCAGGTCTCCTTCCGGGGTCAGGGGCGAATGCAAACGGTCGTTTTGTGGTAGAAGTTGGCTGCCGCCCGGTTGACCCAGATGGCGGGGTCTTCCTTCAGGTCGCCGTTGAAGAGCAGATCATTCAGGTTAGCCGGCACGTCCAACGGCTTCAGTACCACATCGGTAACGGTGGGGTCCTCCAGCAGAGGCAGGCGGTCCACCTGCTGCTGCCAGTAGTATTCTGCCGAGCCGTCGGCCAGGGCGGCGGCGGTCCGACCGGCGGTGCTCATGTCGTAGTAGTGGTAGTAAACAGTGGTGAAAGCCAGCAGGGCCAGCAGCACCGGCACGGCCACCCAGGCCCGGCGCAGCACCTTCTCCCCACCGGCCAGCCGGGGCAGCACTGCCCGGCGAATCCAGCCCAGCCAGTACCACAGGTTGGAGGTCACCAGCCAGAAGAAGGAATAAAACACGATGCTCCGCAGCCGCTCCGGTCCTGCCTCACCCAGGGCATAGAAGTGGGGGGCGTTCTGGGCGGCGAAGAGGAGAAAGGTAAAGACCGAAAAGACCACAGGCAGGGGGAAGGTGAACTTCACCTTGCCGGTGAGGGTCCACAGCAGGGGGATCATCAGCAGGAATACCAGCAGAATGGGCCAGCTGAACCACTCCAGCACATCGGCCCATGCCTGTTCAATGGAGCGGCACACCGCGTCCACCACCCCGATGGGGGGCGCCACGGTGGCCTGCCGGACCTGGTTGCCGGGGGCGACCACGCTGATCAGGAAGCCAGCCACCAGCACCGCCGTGGGAATCAGGGCGGGAAGGAACTTTTTCCGGTCCTTCCACAGAAACCACAGCAGGAACAGTCCGCACAGCAGGGTGCCCAGCAGCGCGGAGACATAGTTGCTTCCGCCCACCATCAGGGCGGCCAGTACGCCGGGAATCACCGCCCACAGGGTCTGCCGACGGGTGAAGGCCAGCTTGAGGGCCACCAGCCGCTCAATCAGCAGCAAAAAGATGCCGTAGGTAAAGGTGTAATATACCGCGCCGTTCCACCAGTAGAAGGTGTCCTTGGGGGAGTCCACAAACTGGATGGACAGCAGCAGAATGGGAACGGCCAGGAAAATGACCTGCCGCCAGGTCCCCCCCAGAGCCCGGCACACCAGGGTATGGGCCAGCTTAAAGGTGCCGATGCACAGGGAGGCCAGCATAACCACCGGGGTGAGCCAGTAGAGAAAGGGGGAGAAGGTGAGGGGGGTGAGGGTCATCATGCCAATGGCGGAGAAGGTGCCCTGCCACCCCTTGTAGCAGTTTAAAATATACTTCCAGCTGCCCACCAGGGGAAATTCTCCCTTGAGCAAAGACTCATGAGACAAAAGGGCGTAGCTGTAGTCGTCGGCAGAGGGCCAGTCGTACCGGCCCAGCAGCAGAATGGGGATCAGGCTGATCACCAGCAGGGCCAGCAGCAGCCAGGGCCCGTATTTTTTCCAGGCCGAATGGATACCTTGCATCGTTATTCTCTCTTTTCCTATAGAACGGTTTTCTTGGGGACCCGGTGAAACACCCACAGGAAGAGAGCGTATACCGGAAATACAAATACCATGGACCAGGCGATCTCCCGCCCGGCCAGGGACAGCATGGCGGGCAGAGCGGCGGTGCCGGCCAGCAGCCGGGTAAGGATACGTACAGCATCGATACACACCAGGGCCAGCAGGGAGCACAGCAGGCAGCCCACCAGATTCTGCCGCAGCACATACTGGGCCAGCGCCCCCGCGCCGAAGCCCAGCAGGCACAGGCCCAGAGTCATGGCGCCGTCGGGGTTGAAATAGACCGCGTCGCACAGAATGCCCACGCCCAGGCCAAACCCGGCACCGGCCACGGTACCCTCCAGCACCGCCACTGCGATGGCGGCCAGAGGCAGCAGCATGGGGGCCACCCCAAACAGGGGAAAGCGGTTGAGGATATAGACCTCACAAAACCACACCGGCAGCAGGGCAAGGGCATATACGCCCCACTTAATGAAAAAATCCTGTCTGGTCACAGGGTACGTTCCTCCTTCAGGGTCTACTCCACAATGGTAAAGTCCTTGATGACAAAGACCTGCTGGAGGTTGCCCAGGTCAGTCTCGGGGACGATGACGGCATAGTCGGTCATACCGGAGGCGTCGGTGCGTACCTCCTCCACATGGCCGGCCACCAGCCCGGAGGGATAGACGCCGCCCCGGCCCGAGGTAATCACCAGGTCGCCGGACATGAGCTGGCTGTTTTCCGGCAGGTAGGTCAGCTTCAGCTTGCCCTCGCCCATGAGGGCCAGGTCGCCCTCCAGAATGGCGGCGCCGCCGGTACGGACCAGCTGACCGCCCATCTCGGTGTTGGCGTCAATGAGGGTGCGGACGGTACACCAGTTCTCGCCCACCTCGGCCACGATACCCACCAGATTCCAGTATTCGTCCACCACGCAGTCATCCACTTCGATCCCCTGAGCAGAACCTTTACTCAGGGTGAGGGTGGACTCCCAGTTGGAGGTGGAGCGGGCGGTGACCATGGCGGCCTCCTTGGTGAACTCCTTGCCCTTGGGGGTGAGCTCCAGCAGGTTGTACAGCCGCTCGTTCTCCTGGATGGCGGCCTCCGCCTCCCGGATCTTGGCCTGCAGTTCGGCGTTCTCCTTCTTCAGATCCGCCAGCTCGGTCTTCATCTGCTCCAGCTCAAAGGCGTCGGAATAACGCTCCTCCGCCCAGTTGGTGACGGCGCTGATGCTGTTGCGGACCGGGGTGGTGATGAAATTGACAAGGTTGGCCACCGGGTTGGCCTTGCCTCCCAGCAGCATGGAGACTACCGTCGTCACCAGTGCCAGCAGGATGGCGGCGATCAATATCAAAAGTCCGTTACGCCGGAAAAAGTCCTTCACGCCTGCATCCAGCCTTTCTTACCGTGCTGCGGCCAGGGCCATACAGTCCATGCCCAGCTGTCCCAGGATCTGACCCAGACGACACACCGGCAGACCCATCACATTATAATAGTCGCCGCTGATGCCCTCAATGAACAGGGCCCCGTAGCCCTGGATGCCGTAGGCCCCCGCCTTGTCCATGGGCTCGCCGGTGGCGATATAGGCCTCGATCTCCTCAGCGGTCAGGGAGCGGAAGGTGACGGCGGTTTCCTCCCACTGGCTGAACACCTGCTCTCCCCGCAGTACGGTGAGGCCGGTGTATACCTGGTGCCGGTTGCCCGACAGCAGGGAGAGCATCCGGAAGGCCTCCTCTTTGCCGGCAGGCTTGCCCAGCACTACCCCGTCCAGGGCCACTACCGTGTCGGCGGCAATGACCACCGTGTTGGAGTCGGCCTGGGCGGCCACCGCCTGGGCCTTTTCCAGGGAGATCTGCCGCACCAGCTCCGCCGGAGGCAGGTCCCGGTCCATATGCTCGTCAATGTCGGGGGTGACGATGCGGAAATCCCGCACCCCCATCTGCTCCAGCAGCGCCCGTCTCCGGGGGCTTTTGGAGGCCAGAATGATATCCATGCGATTTTCGTTCCTTTCCATTATTGCCCGGTGGACCCAAAGCCGCCGGTCCCCCGGTCGGTCTCATCCAGCTTGGCCATCAGCTCCAGCTGGGGCAGTACCACCGGGGTCACCACCAGCTGGGCGATCCGGTCGCCGGGGTGGATGGTGTAGGGCTCCTCAGACAGATTGGTGAGCCCCACCATGATCTCACCCCGGTAGTCGCTGTCAATGACACCCACCCCGTTGGACAGGGAGATGCCGTGCTTGATGCCCAGCCCCGAGCGGGCGAACACCAGAGCCACATACTCCGGCCCCGGCAGGGCGATGGCAATGCCGGTGGGGATCTTCACCAGCTGCCGGGGTGCGATGATGATATCTTCCTCGATGCAGGCAGACAGGTCCATACCGGCGGAGCCGGCGGTGGCCCGGCTGGGCCAGGGCAGGTCCCGGCCGATTCTGGGGGACACCGCTTTGATTCTCAGCTTCATCTATGGTTACTCCACATCTCGATAATAAAGACCACGGGTGTACTCGTTGGGGCTCCAGCTGCCCTGCTCCAGATAGCGCCGGGTCACCTGGACGCACTCGTCAGGGGTTTCGGTGGTGAACAGCAGCCGCTGGGCCCACAGGCCGATGCGGCGGTAGTCGGCGGCCTTGTCCGCCAGGAAGAGCTTCTGGGAGTTGAGCAGCTCGTTGCGGCAGCCGGGGGCCTTCACCACCGGGAACTTGGCGCCCTTCCGGTCGGTCAGAATGTTGGTGCCCTGGCAGCCCTGTTTGCAGCCGCCGGTGCGGTTTTGAATGATGCAGTTCTCCATGATCATCAGGGGCAGCCGGCCGTAGGTGATGAGCTCCGTGTCCAGACTCTTGGAGATATCCCGGATCTGGGGGAACTTCAGCTCAAAGGACAGGGTGAGGGAGGAGAAGCCCAGACGTTTATATTCTTTCACAGCCTGAGCGTTATAGACCTCCAGACCGAAATCGCCCCGCAGGGTGAAGCCCAGTTCCTTAGCGACCTGGATCATGCCCAGGTTGCCCACCAGGGCGTCGGTAACCCCCAGGTCCTTCACCTTCTTCAGATTCTCCACCATCTGGGGGAACTCCCGGTCCCAGGCAATGCGGGGCAGGATTACCCCGATAGAGGTGCCCGCCGGGGCGTTGGCTTTCTCCGGATGGGCGGCCAGCTCCTCCAGGGGGATATACACCATGGCGGGTCCCAGGTCCAGCAGCTCCTGAGTGACCTGATCCGCGGAGCGCACCGAAATGGTGAGAGCGGGGGCCTCCCGCCGGTTCTCATACCGGGCGCCGGGGTGGTATTCCCCAGTGCGGCGCTGGGGCAGCTGTTCCCGCTGCTTTGTGAGACCGTCCAGGGCATCCCGCCGCAGGGCATTGAGGGTGGACAGGGGGAGGGACAGACCGTCCTCCACCAGCACCCGCATCCGCTCCGCCCGATAGGGGGTGCCGCCGGTGCGGGCAAGCTGCTTCTCCACCGCGTCGGCCGTCAGGGGACGGGTGCGGGCTTCTTCGGGCACCGGCCCCTCCACCGTGGATACCCGGCCCTCGGGGTCCTTCACGCCCACATGGGCGGGCTCGCCGGGGCGGAGCATGGCGTAGAAGGTGACGGGCACCCGCTGGGCCTCGCCGCTCTGGTAGGTGTTGCGGGCGGCGGCGAAGAGCTCCTTGGGCTCGCGGGTCTCCTCCCGTACGCCGAACATATGGCTCCCCTGCTGGTCCAGGTAGTAGCCCTGGGTGAAGCCCTGACGGGAGAAGGCCGCCTGAAGCTGCTCCATCTCCTGGGGGGTGGGCTCCCG
>ERZ1643249.1358-NODE-1358-length-24799-cov-6.755456_pt1 | contig 24799 bp, 21 predicted proteins | sample MGYA00579263_ERZ1643249 | MGnify/ENA primary metagenome ERZ1643249 (study PRJEB29033, sample SAMEA4952264) | chicken gut metagenome | biome: Broiler Chicken; feature: Gastrointestinal Tract; material: Caecum | place: Ireland | collected 2018 | study: Broiler...
TCACTCTTTGCGGCGCGTTGCCTTCTCTGTTTTGCTGTCTTTGCCGCTCACTCTTCGCGGCGCGTTGCCTTCTCTGTTTTGCTGTTTTTGAACCGCTCACTCTTCGCGGCGCGTTGCCTTCTCTGTTTTGCTGTCTTTGCCGCTCACTCTTTGCGGCGCGTTGCCTTCTCTGTTTTGCTGTTTTTGCCGCTCACTCTTTGCGGCGCGTTGCCTTCTCTGTTTTGCTGTTTTTGAGCCGCTCTCGCCGCTCAGTCCCTTTACCCATTGCATGGACTTTCGCGGAGAAAAATTTTTTCTCGTTGCCCGCGCTCCGCCTTTTGCAGGTCAAAGCCGTGCGTTTTTGAGATGCTATCTTGATTCAGTCTCTTTGGCCCGCCTCCTGCGGCGTAAAACTTTTTCCGTCACTCTTTTCCGCTCTTTTATGGTACTGTATCTTCTTTTTGTTCTCGACGGGACTCAAACACCCCTTTTATCGGATTAAAAACTCTCTTTCGATAATTGTTTCCTTTTGCTTCTTTTCTCTTTGTTTTTGCTTTCCTTCGCCTGACTTCAAAGCCCCGACTTTTTGTTGCTCGATTTTCTTCTCTGCCCTTATGCTCTCTTCCAAATCCTTCTTCTTTTCCGCGGCGAAATCCGTCGCCCTGGCCGCGGGGTCTCTCTTTCCTGTGCCTTCATGAGCACACACCTTTTTCTGTCCTTAGCAGACCTTTGCAACGCTTTCGGGCTTGCTTTTACTTTTCCATTTTTGACATTCCCCGCGCACCGTTTCCTGCGGCCTGACGCTTTTTTTCGTTTCCTTTTGCTTCTTTACTCTTTGTTTTTACTTTCCTTCGCCTGACTTCAAAGCATCGACTTTTTGTTGCTCGATTTTTTCTTCTCTGCACTTATGCTCTCTTCCAAATCCTTCTTCTTTTCCGCGGCGAAATCCGTCGCCCTGGCCGCGGGGTCTCTCTTTCCTGTGCCTTCATGAGGCACACACCTTTTTCTGTCCTTAACAGACCTTTGCAACGCTTTCGGGCTTCCTTTTACTCTTCCCTTTTGACATTCCCCGCGCACCGCCTCCTGCGGCCTGACGCTTTTTCCGTTTCCTTATGCTTCTTTTCTCTTTGTTTTTGCTTTCCTTCGCCTGTCTTCCAAGCACCGACTTTGCGAAACGGAGCATTGTTTTACATTTCTTCCTTTTTTTTGTTCTTTCGGCACCGCCTTTTGCTGTTTGATTTACCCTCGTTCACCTATTTCAGACTCGGACGCTCTTTGTGACCGTGCTCGGGGAGCTCGTTGTCTCGCGGCATTTCCGCCCTGTTATCGTATTCCGTTCAACACGCCCGTTTTTTCGTCTTTCACTGATCGGCGTCGGTTGTAGACTTTTTTGTCTTATGCTCACAGAAACTCCCATTCAGTCCCGTGACTTCTGTCGATCATGAGGCGTTTTATACTTTTTTCGCCGAGCGCGCAATGTTTGCGCACTTCCTATACAGCAAAGTTATCTGTTCCCCCGTTTTCACGTCGGCTTTTCGATTGAGCTTCCTCTCGCTTCGCCATGACGACTTCCTCAGCCGACGGTTTGCAAATGAATTTATTTTCCCTCCTGCTCGTCGCGCGACTTGCAGCTATCTTTATCTCGCATCGAGGCTATACTCGCCACTCCGCGAAGGTTCAAGCTTTTTATATTGCAGTGTAGTGTACACTATTTATATATAATAAGGAAAAGCAATTTCTTTTCTACACACAAAACAATTTGCTTTAAACCTCAAAATATATCAAAGAAAATTTTTGCGCCTCTGTTCGAAGCACGATCTTTTTCTATGCGCCTATCAAATTTTATCCAATCAAGTGTCAAAACGGACAAGACGCTCCTGCCTCCTCCTCTTAGCTTTTCAACACATCACGCCGAAAACTTTACGCCGCTCATGATTCCGAAAAAAACTTTCTGACAGAACAACGATTCATTCTTGTTCGAAAAATTCGAGACGGGCAACAAAGTTTCAACCGCATATGTCCTTACAAAAAACCTTCTTTGACGATCATATCTGTTGCCCTCCATGGGATGTTCAGAAATTGCTTCTTCCCCTCTCGGGCTCCCCTCGCCAAATACACAATATCACTTGAAACCCCGCCCATCCTTCCTCGCTTATGGCGAAAGATCCGCGAAACCCCATAGACGCATAGCTCTATGCACACCCTGCGCATTGTTTCACGTAAAACAAGCGCAAAGATTATATGTTTTTCTGACAGAATGAACAAAAATCATGAGGCTTTTTAAAGCATTCAGCCCGCCCTGCTCCGAACAACAAAGAACTCCGCCATAATTTATGGACCGAAATCCGGCCGAGAAAACTTTTATCAGGGAAAATACGCCGAAAACTTTTAAAAGCTGATCATCGCTTGCTCCGAAGTAAAACTCCAATCGATCAGATTTTATATTTTACAGACAGCCGTATTTTTAAAACGCCGACACCGGATTCTTTCGCCTGTTATGCGTAAATAAAAGATCCGCGACAGCCGACTTCTGTCTATATGATCTAATTTTATCAGATTAGACCGTGCACACTGCTCGCTAAACAAAATTTTATTTCGACCAACAAAACAAACTTCAAAAACCGAACACGCACACAGCAAACACTTCGCAAGACATTTGCCCGGCCGTTACATGCCCCTTACCGCCGCATGTCCTGTTGCCGATTAAAAAATGAACCTCTCCTACAGTCATGAGATCCGTCATCGGTTCTGATTTCAAATTTTTCAAACCGTTAACCTGAACGGATAACAATTTCCTGCACGTTTTGAAATTCAAAATTTACAACACCGAGCGAGAACATACTGCCGTTCTTTCAAAGCAAACCCTCTGCCGCAGGCAACTCGACATTCCCGCTTTTTCATGAGAGACGGATTTTTCGTTTGATACATAAAACAACACGGATCTGTGATCAGGAAAGCTGCAAAACACATTCTGCGCCTGAGCCAAAACAACGCTCTATCCCTTCCCTATGAAAAGATAGTCCTTCTCATTCGGGAACAGTATCGAGCTTTCAGACGCGCTTATCATAAAATAGCTCAAAATTATAAAGCTAACGTCCTGCGCCAGATCTGCGCCCGCGCGTTTTACTTTCGCGCTCTGTCCGAAACATTTAACAATCGAAGCAAAAGCGTTCGCCGTGCTTCTCCTATAGCAATTTTAAAAACGCAATAAGCGGCGCAATAGAATTACTTTAGCGCCATTCATAAAGAAATGACCCTATCCAAAGTTTACTCAACGAATCAATTCATGCGTCAATATTATGTTCCTCTATCTTATTGGGGAAAACGAAAGAAATTGCAATCCGCATCATTTTGCAGGGCAGCAGAACCGTTCCATCTCTGCCATTTACGCACGCCACGAAGAGATCAAAACGCATCAGTCACAATCAAGCATGTCTATACAAAGCAGCAAAGAGTAAACGCTCAATGTAATGCACCGTCCATTGCGCACGCATCCGCATTCAAGAGACCTGTAACCACTCCCCTATCACGGGTCTATACGCCCTTTGATAAAAATACTTCGGTCAAAGAACGCCATCGCGCATAAAAGCCAAAAGCAGAATTCCGCAAAGAACGCGTACAAAGAGCCTAAAAAAACGGTTCATTACATTTTGGGCATCAGAAAGCTATTTTAATCAAAAAAATCAAAACATCCTTCGCCCCGCATCAAACATGCTATCCGAAAAAGCGCAAAACAAAAAAGCAGGCCCAAAAAAACTAGGCAATAATTTTGTCCTTTTCATTATCTATCATATCATAAAGAAAGCAAAAACACAAGAATCTTTAAAAGATTTTTTTGAAAAGCATGATTTTTTATTCGATTTTCACCGTTTTTCACAAAAAAGCCGTTCAGCGCATTGAAATTTAGGCCATTTTTGCCTTGTAAAATGTTTCATATGAAACTTGTCCGTTTAAAACAATGTTTCACGTGAAACAATTTATGTTATCTAAAAATGCGCGCGCCATATAATAGATCATAAATGTTTCATATGAAACAAGAAAAAACATTCAGCGCAAAATTAATTTATATCTGAAAAACATCATACAAAATTTTGCAAAGTTCTAAGTTTAAACTTTTAAATAACAGGAACGCATCATATACCATTGTATCTAGCATTTAAAGCAAATAATAAATGATGCATTCTTTAATGCACAAAAAAATTATCTCAAAGTTACCCACATTTATTGTGTAAAATGTTAATAAGTTCTAAAGCGCAATATTATTTACTTGATTAGCTATAATGGCGCATAGGTATATAAATCTACATTTTTGTCCTGTTTTTTAATGTATATTTATGCATTATAATTGCATATTCTTATGTATAATTATGCATAAGTTTGCGTATGGTTTGCGTATGGTTAGCGTCGTTTCAACTATTTTGCCGCGCGAACATTTTCGCAAGTTTCATATGAAACCGAAAAAGAACGACAAAGTTAAAAATGGTCTTTACGAGTTTGATCACGAAAATACATTAAAATTTGCCAACTTTAAAGCTAAAAAATTAATTTTTGGGGCAGAAAAAATCAAATTTAAAAATTTTATTCTGTCTCAAATCGTCTGAGAGGCTTTTTTAAAATCTATATATTACACTTTTTCTTTTAGCGCTCGTTACTTTTTTAAAGGCGCATTCAATATTTTTCGGCTTTTTTCATATCTTTAAAATCTACTTTTTAAGTATATTTTACATATTATTTTGTTCAATATATAACATATTGATGTATTATTATTTGTTCCGATTTAAGATCATTATAAAAGCAATAGCACCGGCTTGTTTTTCAAGCAAAAGGGCTTATTTGGCTTGAACCGATGCCCCAAACAAGAAGAAAAAGCAGCTTATATCAGCAGACTAAGTATAAATAATTTATGGCGCATTGAATTTTTTTATGCGCTATAAATAATTGATATACGCAATATATAAATTATATATTTTATGGTTTATTTTACTCCTAAAAACGCAATAAAGAATTGAAGCGCAATAGATTAAAGAAGCGCTTTAATTGTTTGCGCTTAATGATTTTCTCGCGCATTAAATTTATGGTGCAAATATTTAATCAAGCGCATTAAAGAATTAATTTTTTATTGAATTCTTTTAATTAAATTTTCTTATAGGATATGGAGGAAAGATATTTAAATTAAAATATATTTTTGCGCTTTTAAGTCATTTAGCATTAAACTATCAGCGCATTTTTATTTGTTTATGTTTCACGTTAAACATTAAAATAACTGTGTTACACAGATATAAATGCGGATTTTTTGATATAAAGGATTATATAAATTTATCAATTTATAATTGCGCTATTATTGTTTTTTGAATATAAATATTAAGCGCTATAATATTTCATGGCGTCTATATATTTTGCGTTCTTATCAAAATTTGGCGCATATGTTTTTTCGGTAGAGGCACGCGGTAGGGGCACAAGGTAAAAAATAAAGCGCCAAAATGATTCATTCAAGTCTCCAAAAGACTATAGGATCGTTAGTAGGAATCTGATTTAAGATAAAGACTGACCTGACCTTTATATAGATCTGAAACGTATTAGCCGAAAGACATTTTTGCTAAGATGAAACTTCTGAATTTTCCTCCGTACAAAACAAAAGCAGATAATCCAGGCTTTGACACAAACAAATCCGATTTGACTGTATTTTATACGCTGCAAAAATCAGAAAGCAAAGTTCTAAAACATACAAGCCCTGTATGAATTCAAAAGGAAACGAGAAGATGCGAGCGATCTTTGTGCCTAAGGGCATTTAAAAAGCTCCGCTTCAAATACGAGATACAAAACACATTCAACAAAATTGCGCCAACGGGCAAAAAATTAATCCAAGACAAAATGAAATTTGATCCAATGCGAAGAAACAAAGCCTGTCGGGTCGATAAAACAAAAAAAGGTATGCGCCTATAAATTTTAAAAAGCGCTTTCATTGCTCTCATTATTTTAAAAGAGGAATTTACAATTTTTTATATAGACAGACTTATTTCCGATACTTGAAAAAGATTTGATCATTCACTTGATTTTAAGTTTTAACCATTACACGATGTTCATCCCAAAAGCAGAAGCAATAAGATTTAGGCGATTCTTTTTATATAGACTGACTTATTTATCTTGCCCAAAGATAGGGAAACCAAAGATGCGTTTAAACAAAGCCGTTAAAGGATTATCTGCCCAGACAGATGAAAACGACAAGATCAGAACATAGTTTTTAATTAAATTGCCGGTACATCTTGCCCCGGGATAGTTTCTTTCTGAAGATAACTTTAAGACGCCGCTTTCGCGAATGTTTTTTTATATTGTAAGAAGGCATTTCTATTTAACGTTTTTTGCAAACCCCGAATCTATCGTATTAGCGAGAGGACAGGCTTTTACAAAGCATTTCAAAGGCCTTCTCATAGTCGAAAACGATTCAAAATCTTGTATTTATTTGGCGGAAGAGGCTCTTCTGTAATACGTTTTAAACCGTATTTCTTTTGAATACAGATTAGGTTATCTTCTTCAAAAAAGAGTGTTAAAACAAGCCTTAATCGGGAGCACAAAACCTAGATCGAACAGTCTTCAAATGCTTAAAAAGAATATCTTATCTCTCTCGATTTTTTGTATCATCCACCAGATCGTTTCGCCTTGTCTGCCCCTTATAATAATAACTCTGACATCAAAGAGCAACATTCCTTATCATGATTTTTTTACAGTGGCAGGCTCTTCCCGCATAAGATGCTTGCATATAGAGATACCTGATTTTTATCTTAATTATAAAGTTTATGCGCCTCAAAATCAACATGGCGCAATAATTAATATTAACGGTATAGAAGATAAATTTTTTATGCGCCATCAAAATTTAGCCATGCATAAACCTTACCAAAGTCCGTTTTTTATACAAAATCTTCGTTACGATAGAGAGATTTTCTTCGGCCATGCCTTCCCTTCGAGTAAAATTTTTTCTTTCCGAACCATTTTTATTCTTTTATATCAATATCTTATTTTTTAGGAATCGTTTTAATTATATTTGCAATATTTTGTGTTTAATATTTTAAAGATTCAAATTAAAAAATGTTTGCAAATCCTGACATACCGCCTCATTGCGTTCCTCTTTAAAGCGAATTCAATGAATGCGGAGCGAAAAATTGATCTGACGGCGGAGAGATGCCTTGACAAAAAATGCTTCGGGGCAGGCGCATTGATCGCAATGTGCGAAACGGTAAAACCAAACTATCCTGAGCATGGTCGCTGATTTTGCTCATTTATTCTAACCAAACGAACTAGCTTCGTCGCGGGTAGGGGGACATGTTCCGCTCCTTGTGCGTGCGCGCGCCCGTTTAGAACAGAAACTCAGTAAAAATCGTTCCTATTCTAAAGGAAAAGACATATTTTTTGCCGCTTCACAAGGAAGCCAACCGCAAAATCGGTTGTAATCTAGACAATTCCTTGGAAGCAGGGTTTTTGCTCCCTTCGCGCGCCCGTGCAGAACAGCGACCTAGTAAAAACCGCCCCTGCCCTAAAGGAAAAAACATATTTTTTGCCACTCCGCGCGCGCACCAAAGGCAAAATTAGTTGAGAGCAAGACAATTCTTCGGAAGGGGATATAGAGTTTTTGGGCCCTTCGCGTACCCGTGCAGAACAAAGAACCTGTAAAAACCGTTCCAGTCATAAGGTAAATACTTTTTTTGCCACTCCACGCGCACGCCAAAGGTAAAATTAGTTGAGAGCAAAACAATTTTTGTCAGGAAAATCAGAGTTTTTGGGCCCCATGCGAATGGATGCGCAAGGCACAAAATAAGTTAAGTGCTAAACTATTTTTTTGTAGAGAGAAGCGGCCCCTTCGCAAGTGCCTGTGCCGAATTTAAATAGAATCAGTAATGTATCCCGTTTAAATGGCTTACGCAGGCAGCTCAGATTTTAAAAGCTGTTTCTTTGAAAATTTATGCCGCCTTACAAAATTCAACCGGACTAAAAAAGTATTTATGAGAGGGCTGCTGAAAATTTATTGACTGATCAAATGTTTTACAGAGAAAGATCTTCTCAAGGTATTTTTTGCAAGGCTCAGGGGTCAAAAGTCCGCCGAAGCAAATTTTTTTCAAATTAAAGCCTGTTTTTTGCGGGCACGAAAGTCAAAAATCCGCCGAAGCAGATTTTTTCACATCAAAGCTTGTCAACATTCTGCTCAAATTCCTGCCCGGATTCTCTTCCTTCATGGTGTTTCTTGTCTCCGTCGCCTTCTTTTATTTCTGTTTTGCAGAACGCTTCGGCTCGGTGCTGTTTTGCTGTGCGGGCGCACAGCTCATCCAGAATCTTTCGCATAACCTTGAAAGCCTTATCTATCTTCCGCTCTCCGATCACTTCAACAAAGTCGGCTGGTTTTTTCTTTTTTCTGTCCATAGCGATCATGCTGATCGTATATGCAGCCGCCTATTTTATCATCGTGCGGCGCGTGGTCAAGCGCGAGGAGATCAATATCGGAAACACGGGCGTCTTTATCATGGCGATCGTCGCGGCGCTCTTTTGTTTTCTCATGCAATTTCTCTTTCAGTCATACGGCATCGACCAACTCTGGATCACCCGCCTGCCCCTCATCCTCTGCTGTGTGCTAGCATTGACATTGCAGTTCGGCATCCTCACTTACAAGAAAAAAGAAGAGGAGAACTACCTGCTGGAGAGTTATATCGCGCAGGGGAACACGCTGTACGAGACGCTCAAAATGAGCGCGGACATCATCAACATGAAAGCACACGATCTCAAACATTTTGTCTGTGCCCTTCGGGACAGTTCGGACAGCGGCATCGAAGAGATCGTGCAGGCGGTCGAAAAGTATGAGCAGACGGCAAACACGGGCAACAAAGCGCTGGACGTCATCCTCACCGAAAAGATGTACCAATGCCACAAATACGACATCCGTTTCACCTTTATCGCCGACGGCGAAGCACTCTCTTTTCTGCACGCGAGCGATCTTGCCTCCCTGTTCGGGAATGCGCTGAGCAATGCGATCGAATACGAACAGACGGTGGAAGAGGAAAAGCGCTGCATTTTCCTCAAAGTCTTCCGAAAAGGCGACCTGGTCGCCGTCCACATCGAAAACTACTGCACGGTGGAACTTACCTTCGGCGGGGATCTTCCCCTGACGACCAAACACGACAAAGAAAATCACGGCTTCGGACTGAAAAGCATCCGCTACACGGCGGAACGCTACAACGGAAGCGTCGCGGTAGGGCGGAGCGGAAATCTTTTTACGCCGGACGTTCTCTTCCCCGCGCCCCGCGAAAGATGACGCCGCAACAGTTTTTGCCAGAAAACTTCGTTTTTTTGCCATCGTCGTTTCCGTCTCCGTTTTTGTGCTATGACGGGCTCAATTCAGGGGAAGCCCCCACAAAAAGGAGGAATTTATGAAGGTCACAAACTTTGGAAAAAAGCAACTCCGGCGCGTTCTGACCGTCGTGTTTGCTTTTCTTCTGACTCTCTCTTGCATCGCAATGGCGATCACGACCGAATACGTCACCACCATCAACGGCTGGCTCGGGATCACCAACACGATCGCGCAAGAGATCGGCGAAGGAGAAGAGACGGATTCCATCCGCTACAAGAGCGACTATTCGTCTTTAAACGAACTGTACGCACACCAACAGGCTCTCGCGGAAGAACTTGAGGCGGAAGGGGCCGTTCTGCTCGAAAACAACGGCGCGCTCCCGCTCGAAAAGGGTGCAAAAGTCAGCCTTTTCAGCCGCTCCTCCGTGGACGTCGGTTACGGCGGGACGGGTTCCGGTTCTGTAAACAGCGCCGTCGCAATCACAATGAAAGACGCCTTTGAAAAAGACGGAAAAATGAGCGTCAATCCGACGCTCTGGACTGCATACAAGAACTATAAGACGCCCGTCGACAATCGCGTCCAATCCGGCTTCACCGGTCCTCTCTTTTACGGACATCATTCGCTACGCCGTGATGGGGGAATCTGTCTCCTTTGTCACCATGCTGATCGTCAACGTGCTCTTTGTTCTCTGCGCGCTTTCCGCCTTTTTCGGAAAGCTCCCTCCGCTTTTCTTTGCCGTAACGGTCTCAGCGGCGGCGCTCTTTGTGATCACGAACAACGCGGAGACTACGCTCTACAATTTCACCTTTGCCCTTCAGGCGGGCGTTTCCGCGATCGGCGGCATAACGGGAACGGTCCTTGGCTGTTTGCACCGCGTCCGTCCCAGACGCATCGGAGCTCTTTTTCTCGCCTTTGCAGGCTTGCTTGCGGCGGTTTTCGGGGCGGTCCGGGGAGCGGAAACACTCGCCGCAAAAAACAGGACGCACGCCTTACCCGAACTGTGGGCGGTCCCGACCATCTATGACCGCGCCGAATGCGCGCAACAGGGCCCCATCGAAAAGACAGAGTACAAGACAAAGGCCTACGCAACGGACGGCAGAGAGGTCACAAAGAGCGCATACGTCTATCTCCCTTACGGTTACAGCGAGAACGAGCGCTACGACATCCTCTATCTCCTCCACGGAACGGGCGACGACGAAAGTTATTGGCTGATCGACAATCCCGAAAACAAGACGATGATCGACAACCTGATCTTTTACGGCGTCATCCGTCCGCTGCTCATCGTCACGCCCACCTTTTATGTGGAAGGGGATTGCGCAAACGATCCGGACCCGTTCACCTATTCTTTCAACGAAGAGCTTCGCAACGATCTCATGCCCGCCGTCGAGGGGAAATACTCGACCTATGCCGAGCGCTGCGATGCGGCCGCCTTTACGGAGAGCCGCTCGCACAGGGCATTTGCGGGCCTGTCCCGCGGTGCGGTCACGACTCTTCATTCCGCCTTTTGCGGAAGCCTCGACTATTTTTCTTCTTTCGGCACGTTCAGCGCGAGCCGCACGCCCGTGGAAGAATTCCGCGCCGCCATCCAATCGGAAAAATTCAAGGATTTTTCCATAGATTACCGGTACCTTGCAAGCGGCGCGTTTGATTTCGGCCTGCACAGCCAGGTGACCGATTACAAGGCGCTTCTCAAAGTCGAGCCGCGGCTGGTGCGCGGGGTAAACACCTCCATGGACGTCTTCCCGATGCGCTGCCACTCCATGGGAAACCGGCATCTTGCCCTCTATAATTTTTTGCAGAAGATCTTTTGACCCGTATCATCCGAAAGAGGTCCGGCATCGCGCCGGGCCTCTTTGCGCACCGAAAGAATTTCTGCTCTCATTCGGACGCCGATTTTCGGACAAATATTGACAAACATAGAATTATATTGTATAATCCTGCATAAGGAGAGAGAATATGATCGAAAACGAAGCCTTGAAATTCCGATTCCGCCAAAGGCTGTGCGCAACGCTCTCGCGGCTCGCCGTTCTTTCGGCCGTGCTCTGCCTCGTGCCGCTGCTCTTCCGACTGGCGGTGGGCGCAGTCGCCTTCGGTTCGGCTGTCTTTATCACCTGCCTGGCAATCCTCTCGATCGCCAGCCTTTTTTTACTCCTGCTCAACGAGGATTTCCGCGCCCTGTTTTTCACGGAAGGCGTCGACAACGCCGCCGCGCTCTCGGAACAGGTGGATGCGTTTTACCGCATCGCGCTGCCCGTTCTGCTCGTGCTGTGCGCGGTTTTCGCCGCCTTGAGCATCTTTCTCGCGGCAAAAAACGCCGTGCAGGCAGACCGCAGAGGGGCCATCCTCCGCGCGTCTTTCAGCTTTGCGATCGCACTGCTCTCGGCGGTGGTCTTCTTCGTGCTTTCCGCACAGTAAAGGGAGGGGAATATGCGCGTTTATCTTCTCAACCGCTCGGACGTATGCGTCTTCTGCGGCGAAAAATTGCTTCCCGTGCACAAGGAAGGGGCAAAGGAATACGTCGAGGCGGACGTGCGCGAAGGGGAATGGCTCACCCTCCGCTTTTTCCGTTGCAGCGAACTCTCCTCCCGCCTCTGGCCGCTGTACGCGCTCTTTTTCTGGGTAATCGGGCTGTTCGGGCTGTTCACGCCCCGCTATGCCAAATTTTCCCACCGCCTGGACTGCACCGCGCACATCGCGGCGGGTGCACGGCCGCCCGTATTGCGTTTCACGCACTATCTCGGCTCTGCGGAAAAACCGATCCCCGCGGTAACGCCCCTTGAGGGGTGCTATGCACAGATCGAAAACGGCTTTTACGTCCGCGACGACGCGGCAAACCGCAGGAGAAAGCTCTACAAGGTTTGCTCCTGGCTCCTGCGGATCGTCTGCGTCGCGGCGATCGTCGTTTTATTGATAAAACTCATCGTTAATTGAAGGGAGGAAAGAGAATATGAATGTTCTTCTGGCAACAAAAATCGACGGCATCGAACTCGCGTTGGTCGTGGTCAGCATCCTGCTCGGCATCGCGATCGTCGTCGCGCTCATCGCGCAGATCGCGATCATCATCGGCTACATCAAGGGCAACCGCATGCAGAACTCGCTCGGCCTTACAGGCGGGGATTTTGCGCGCAGGCTGCTCGATCAGAACGGCATGCCCGAAGTACAGGTCAAAAAATGCACCTTTTTGCGCATGCTCCTCTTCGGAAACCATTACAGCATCTCCAAGCGCACCGTCTATCTTCGCAAGCGCACCATCGACAAGACGAGCGTGACCTCCGTCGCGATCGCGGCACAGAAAGTCGCGCTCGCCGAACAGCACCGCGACGGAAACAAGGCGATGATCGTCCGCAGCCGCCTGCAGGGACTCGGCCTGTTCGCGCCCTCGCTGTTCATCCCTCTCGTCATCGCAGGCTTCCTCGTCGACGTCTTCGTCACCCAGTCTCTGCTGTTCACCATCGCCGCCATCGTCATAGGCCTGATCTTCATCGTGCTCGGCTTTGTCGTCACCCTTTTGAACATTCCCGTCGAAAAAAAGGCGATCGTCCGCGCTCAGGAATGGCTCGGCACCATCCTCACCGAAGAGGAGAACGTCACCATCCGCAAGGTGTTCCGCAGCTACATGATCGAATACGTCATGCTGTTCGTCATCGCGGTCCTGCGCATCATCCAGCTCATCCTCAAAATACTTTCCAAAGCGAAAAACTGACCGCGCTCCGTTTCGAACTTCCGCGGGCGCACGCAAGAGCGTGCGCCCGCTTTTTTATGTCCGCGCTGCGGCAGGAGAGCGCGCGCCTCTTTCCATAAAAAGCCTCTGCGCAGAGAAAATTTGTGCCTTCCTTTGCCGTTTTGCGACGCCGTGCGGCGTGCGTTCTTTGCCGTTCCTTTGCGCGGCGGCAGGGGAGCGCACGCCGCGTTTTTTTGCGCATCCTTCCTGCCTTTACTCCTCTTTCACGCTCCCTGTGCATGCCTTTCATCCCCGGGAGTCCGCGCTCCTGCCGAATTGTCCACACTTAAAGACACATTGTGGATAACTTTTCCTCGTTTTTTTCAAATGAATGACCAAAGGTGCAAAAAAAAGACTTCTTTCGGAAAAAAAGACAGTTTTTTTGCCGCACAATCTGTGGAAAAGTTAAAAAACAAGAAGCGCTTCCTTTCCGAAAAATGCTTTTTAAAAAGAGTTATCAACATTTTTAGTCCTTTCTTTTCTGTTTTTCCCCGAAAAATACGGAATTTCCGCTTAAAACAACAAAAACAGCCTTGTTGTTGTGCACAAAAGTTGTCCACCGTGTGGAAAACTCTCCGCAAAGACTTCCCTGTTTCGCTCTTCTTGTGTTCTGACCTCCTTTTGCGCACAACATCTTGCGCTTAAGGCACGCTTTTTTGTGTGGAATTGTGGATAACTTTTTTTGACTTTTTCTATATATAGCAAATTTCAGCATTTTTCAACAAAAATCTTGCGTTTTAACGTTCTTTATGTGGATAACTTTTTTGATTTTGTGCACAACCATGCGGTTGTACACCGAAAAAGAGCAGTTATCCACATTCTTTTTGAGAGTTTGTGCACAACTCCCTTCTTTTGGACGCGGACAAGGCAAAAAACCCGCCCCGCCCGCCGCAAGCGGCGGGCGGGGCGAAACGTGCGGGGCGGGGCAAAAAAACGGACACACAGGCAGGGCGAAGCGGAGAGGAAAAGCAGACACACAGGCAGGACGAAGCGGAGGGGAAAGGCAGACACACAGGCAGGGCAGGACGAAGCGGAGGGGAAAGGCAGACACACAGGCAGGGCGGGGCGGAGCAAGAAAACAGACACACAAACAGAGCGGCGCGGGCAAAAAAGCACACCCACAGGCAGAGCGGGGCGGAGGGGAAAGGCAGACACACAGACACAGCGGAGCGGAAAAAACGGACACCCAAGCAGAGCGGGGCGGGGCAAAAAAACGGACACACAGGCAGGGCGGAGCGGAAGAAGCGGAGAAGGAGAGGGGAGGCGCAAAAGGGACTGAAAAACGATCTTTGCAAAAATCGAAAGATCGGGTATCAAAGCGCCCTTTTTCGGGAATAATCAGCAAAAAAGGAGAGGAAAAATATGGAATATTGTTTCAACGTATTCAACAAGATGGCGGGTGCGGGGATCACGCTCGCGCTCGAAAAGGCGGTGGGGTGCGACCGTATGCCCGTCGTGCTGTGCATCGGCAGCGACCTCGCGATCGGCGACAGCCTCGGGCCCGTCTGCGGCACCATGCTCTCGCGCAAGAAGTCCGCGGAGATGTTCGTCTACGGCACGCTCGGCCTCCCCGTCACCGCGAAAGAGGTGCGCTATCTCAAGGAATTTCTGCGCGACACCCATCCGCAGAGCCCCGTGATCGCGGTGGACGCCGCCGTCGGCGACGCGGGCGACATCGGCCTGATCAAGGTGGTCTCGGGCGGGCTTCGCCCCGGCCTCGGCGCGCAGAAAAAGCTGGACCGCGTGGGAGACGTCGGCATCCTCGGCATCGTCGCGGAAAAATCCCTCTTCAACTACTCCCTGCTCAACCTCACCCGCCTCAACCTCGTCTACCGCATGGCGGACATCCTCTCGGATGCACTCTCCGGCTTTGCGCCCCGCCGCGCCGTCGCCGTCTGAATTTATCCGCTCAAAATTCCAAAAAACGCCCGCTTTACGCTTATTTATCCCGATCTCCCCCAAAAAGAAGGGGACAGGCGCGGCAACTCTTCATAAAATTTGTCCGCCTCGGCAAAGACCGATCTCAGAACGCCGCCGCAACATACAAAAACTCTCTTTACAAAACCCGTCCGCCGCGCTATACTGTAAGGGAAGGGCGCAGACCCGCTTTCGGCGGCATCTCTTGAGCACCCTGCCGCTTTTCGCCTCTGCGATAGCGCATCCGCTTCGCGGCAGGGCATCCCGAGGCGCACCTGTTCACGAAATCCTCATTCTTCCTTTGCGGCAGAATGAAAGCAAATAAAGGAGGAACGCCCATGAAAGACACGACAAAACCTTCCGCATCCCCCAAGGACGCGCCGCAAAAGGATACAGAAAAGACAGAGCGCTGCGCGCGGGAGGTTTCCCGCCTGCGCGCGGTGTTCGAGAGCGGGGCGACGCTTCCCGTCGAGGCGCGCCTGCGCGTGCTCAGGCGCCTGCGCACCCGCCTGCGCGAGCGCAAGGAAGAACTTCTCGCCGCCCTGCACGCAGACCTCGGAAAATCCCGCTGCGAGGGGTACATGAGCGAGCTTGCGCCCGTCCTTTCCGAGATCTCCTATTTCCTGCATAAGCTTCCCCGCCTCGCCGCGAAAAAGCGGGTGCGCGCCTCTCTTTCGCAGTTTCCCGCCACCTGTTTCACCCTGCCCTCGCCCTACGGCGTGGCGCTGATCATGAGCCCCTGGAACTACCCGCTCCAGCTCACGCTCTGCCCGCTCGTCGACTGCATCGCCGCGGGCAACTGCGCGCTCGTAAAGCCGAGCGAATACGCCCCCTCGACGGGGGAAGCGATCGCGTCCCTGCTCGCCTCTCTCGGCGAGGAGTGCATCGGCACCGTGCTCGGCGGCATAGGGGAAAACAGAGAGCTCCTGAAACAGAACTACGACTTCATCTTCTTCACGGGCAGCGTGCCGACGGGCAGGATCGTGGCGGAGGCGGCGGCAAAGACGCTCACGCCCGTCGTTCTCGAGCTGGGCGGCAAGAGCCCGTGCATCGTCGACGCGGACGCGGACATCTCTCTCGCCGCAAAGCGCATCTGCTTCGGAAAATTACTCAACGCGGGGCAGACGTGCGTCGCGCCCGACTACATCCTCGCGCACGCGCACATCAAAGACGCGCTCGTCGAGGCGATCGAACAGACGGCGCGCGGGATGTTCGGCGACGCGCTCAGAAACGAGAGCTATCCGCACATCGTCAACAAAAAGCACTTCGACCGCGTGCGCGCGCTCATCGACCCCGAAAAGACGGTGTTCGGCGGCGAATGGGAGGAAAAGACGCTCCGCATCGCGCCCACCCTCCTAGACGGCGTCTCCTTCGACGACCCCGTGATGAAAGAGGAGATCTTCGGGCCCGTCCTGCCCGTTCTGACCTTTCTGAACTTCGACGAGGTCAAAGAGGCGATCGCGCGCAACCCCGCGCCGCTCGCGCTCTATTATTTCGGCAAAAAGAACGAGGCGCGCGCCCTCGGCGAGATCTCCTTCGGCGGCGGGTGCGTCAACGACACCGTCCTGCACCTCGTCACCCATCACATGGGCTTCGGCGGCATCGGCACGAGCGGCATGGGCGCCTACCACGGCGAGCGAGGGTTTTACGCCTTTTCGCACGTCAAGAGCATCCTCAAAAAGGGCAGGATGGACAACTCCCTGCGCTATGCTCCCTATACCGACAAAAAATGTTCTTCTTTTGAGCGTCTTTTCCGCTGAAAGACGCAAAGGCGGCGCCCCGCAAGGATGCGGGGCGCCGCCTCTCTTCTCCGCCCGCAGACAAAAAGCGGGCAAAAAGCCGAACGCGCCCGCGCAAACATGCGCGGGCGCGTCTTTTTTCAGTTTTTTCAGTTTTTTCAGTTTTTGGGCAGGGGACTGCCGCAATAGGGGCAGACGGGCGCACGTTCCGAAAGGGGCACGAGCACCTTTGCGCCGCAGCCGATGCAGACGGCGGCGCGCGTTCCGCCCTCGAGCGGGATGTTTTCGTTGAGTTCGAGCGCGTTCTCGCCGTATTTATAGCCCGTCAGATACCGCTTGCGGAAACAGGTCTGCAGCCGCGCGCGCACTTCCTTCTCGCTCACAGACAGCTGCGAGGCGAGCTCGTCATAGGAATAGAGGTGTTCCTCTTCGACCGCCTCGACCAGCCGCGAGAGGGAGACGGTGTTCCCGAACACGACCCACGCGATCGGGCAGCCGTAAAACCCCGCGACGGTGCAGGCGATCCCGATGACGCCGAGCGCGATGCCCCCGCCTCCGCCGACGACGGCAAACCCCACGGGGATGGCGGGAATGCCCGCCGCAAGACAGACGGAGAGGACGAGCGCGAGCACAAACATCCTCTTTTTCGCTTTTTCTATCCGATCCATGCCGATCCTCCCGAACCCTTTTTCTGCATTATAGACGAAAACGCGCGCGCTGTCAACACCTGCGCGTCCTTTTGCGCGTGCGCGATCCGAAAAAAGCAAGTTCTTCACAATTTTTGTGCGCTTGTTGACATTTTTCCACTTCTATGATATGATAAAAGCGAGGGACAGTGTCCCCCGACTAATCTTTTTTAAGGATCGAAACATGGGATTACTGAAAGTTATCGAATGGGAAGATGACTCCAACGAGGAGCTCGTCTACAAATTCCCGATGAAGGGCAACGTCATCAACCGCGGCTCGGCGCTGACCGTCCGCACGGGGCAGGTCGCCGTGTTCTGCGACAAGGGCCGCATGGGCGACGTGTTCGAACCCGGCTTCTACAAGCTGGACACGAACAGCCTGCCCGTCATCACCAAGCTGATGTCCTGGAAATACGGGTTCGAGACCCCCTTCAAATCGGACGTCTATTTTGTCAACACGCGGCAGTTCCCCAACCAGAAATGGGGCACTTCCAGCCCGATCATGATCCGCGACAAGGATTACGGCGCCGTGCGCGTGCGCAGTTTCGGCACCTATTCCATCCGCGTCAAGGACGCGTTCGTGTTCCTGCAGGAGCTCTCGGGCACCCACTCTTCCTACTCCACGCGCGACATCACCGACTACGTGCGCAGCATCCTCGTGATGGGGCTCGCGGACGCGGTGGGGGAGAGCGGCATCCCCGTGCTCGACATGGCGGCGAACCTGATGGAGCTCAGCTCCGCCGTGCGCAAGTCGCTCGCACCCCGCCTCGAGGCGATGGGGCTGGATCTCGCGGGCTTCAACATCGAGAGTTTCTCCCTCCCGCCCGAGCTGGAAAAGGCGATGGACGAAAACGCGCGCCTCGGCATGCTCCGCGGCAACGTGGACGTGTACACCCGCCTCGCGCAGGCGGACGCGCTCAAAGAAGCCGCCAAAAACCCGGGCGCCGCGGGCGGCACGATGGGCGCAGGCATGGGCATGGGAATGGGCATGCAGATGGGCCGCATGTTCGCGGACATGAACGCGGGCATGGCTCCTTCCGCGCCTTCCGCGCCTTCCGCACCTGCGGCGGGCGCAAAACACTGCACGCAGTGCGGCGCGGCGCTCTCTGCGGGCGCGAAGTTCTGCCCCGAATGCGGCACGCGCGTCTCTTCGGGCGCGGCCTGCCCCAAGTGCGGCGCGGCTGTCACGCCCGGCGCGAAGTTCTGCCCCGAGTGCGGCGAAAAGCTGAGGTGAGACCATGGGCGACGCGGTTTTGATCGTCCTTGCGTCCGTCTGCGGCGTGCTCCTCATCGCCTGCATCGTGCTCGCCGTGCTCTTCGCAAGGGAAAAGAACAAGAACTCCGCGCAGGCCGCGGGGAAAGTAAAGCTGATCGACGGCGTGCGCTGTTCGGTGCAGGACGCCCTGTTCGAGGACGGAAAGCCCAACATCACCCGCCGAAAAGGGGATTTTGTGCTCGAAAAGGGCACAACGTATACGGCAAAACGCGACACGGCGCTCCCCGCGGGGAGCTACACCGTGCTCGCATCGAGCGAGAGCGCGACGGTGTTCAAACTGCGCGTCGCCGACGTCGTGCGCGAATACGCCCACGGCGACACGCTCGTGCTCGCGGAGGGGGAAAAGGTCTGTGCCGTCTCGTGCACCGTCCTGCTCCGCTGAATCTTAGGGAGGATTTTCCATGAGTAAAAAGTTTTTCGTGCGGCTTCTGGTCGGCATCGCGTTTCTGGTCGCGGCGGTGCTGTACCTTCTCTCCGTCGTCCTGCCCGATACGTTCGGGTTCTTCTCGCTCGCCTGGGCGGGACTGCTGTTCACGGGCGTCGGCGCGATCGCATTCCTGCTGTACGGGTTCACCGTGAAAAACTCGGTCACCCTCAAAAAGCTCTACCTCATCCTCGGCGGCATCTTTCTGGTGCTCGCGGTGCTCTGCCTGGTCTCCGCGCTCGCACTGCCCAAAAACTGGATCCTGCCGATGATCCTCGTCATCGCGGCGCTCGTCGCCCTCTTCTGCGTGCTCGCGACGGGCGGCAAGAACTGGGACGAAGGCGACAACCAGAAAATGGGCTATAAGAACTACTACCAGCGCAAGGCGGAAGAGGAAAAAAACAAGAACAAAGACAAGACGGACGATCAGTGACCGTCCCCACAGCCGCGCGGCTTTTCGCCGCGCGGTTTTTTTTCAGCGTCCGCCCGCAGGGGCGGACGCTGCGGCTTTAATGCGTTGAAATGTCGCGACCGTTTCGGCGTTGCGGCCGTTTCGACAGGGCGTCCGCGCAAAATCTTCCCGCAAAGCGCACTTGCGCGCCTATTTCCCGCGAAAGCGCCCGCACAAAAAGGGCTGGAAAGAATGAAGCGCGGACAGGGTCGCAGAGAGGGCGTCTTTTACGCCCCTGCGGGCGGAAAGAGCGGGCGCGTCCGCTTTCGGTTTTGCACGCTTTCGGGCCGCCAAGGGGCTTTTTCTGCGGAAAGCAACCGCACAAAAAGGGGCGCGAAGAATGAAGCGCGGACAGGGTCGCAGAGAGGGCGTCTTTTACGCCCCTGCGGGCGGAAAGAGCGGGCGCGTCCGCTTTCGGTTTTGCACGCTTTCGGGCCGCCAAGGGGCTTTTTCTGCGGAAAGCAACCGCACAAAAAGAGGTGCGAAGAATGAAGCGCGGACAGAGTCGCAGAAAGGGCGTCCTTTACGCCCCTGCGGGCGGAAAAAGCGGGCGCGTCCGCTTTCCCGCTTTGCACGCTTTCGGGCCGCCAAGGGGCCATTTTCGCGGCGAGAGCGCGTTGCCGTGCGCTTTTGCCGCGAAAACCGTTTTCTCCGCGCGCACCGCAACCGACACGCCGCCCGAAGCGCGAAAAATTACCGAAACAAAAATTTTTCGGCGAATGGGCGAATGGGCGGCAAAAGCATTTTTTGTCAAAGCCGAGCTCGCCGCCCGCGCGGAGAAACCGCGGGCGCGGGCGGCATCACAAAAAACTCGCACAGGAAGAGTCGGGCGACGTCAAAAAAAACGCCTCGCAAGTCAAAAGGGAGGCGGCATCACAAAAAAATCGCACAGAAAGAGGCGGGCAACGTCAAAAAAACGCCTCGCATGTCAAAAGCGAGGCGGCATCACAAAAAACTCGCATAGGAAGACGCGGGCGACGTCAAAAAAACGCCTCGCATGTCAAAAGGGAGGCAGCGGCACAAAAAATCGCACAGAAAGAGTGGGCGCCGCCGCAAAAATTTGCGGCGGCGCCCACTCTTTCCTTCTCACAAAACCCCTCCCAAAAACAGACAAGGGCTTCGCATTTTAAAAATCTGAAAAGACTTCCGCATTTTTTAAAGTCCGCGCAGAGTCCCGCAAAGGGGCATTTTTTCCCTCTTTTTCGGCAAGCACTCCTGAAAAGGGGCGGAATTTTTCAAAGCAAAGCGGAAAAAGCGGAGACTTTGCCGTCACGCCTGCGGGGCGGCAGAGGAGAGTTCGGACAGGCGTCGGTGTTCCTTTTTCCGCGCAAAGAACAGGCTGACGGCGTGCGCGAGGATGGTCAGCGTCCAGCTGACGGGATAGGAGAGATAAGGCACGAAAGGGGTATTGCAATAGGCGAACACGGTGAAGATGTACACGATGCGCAGTCCGCACACGCCGACGACCGAGACCGCCATGGGCAGGACGGAGTGCCCCATGCCGCGCAGGGAGCCGACGAGCACCTCCATCACGCCGCACAGGAAATAGGTAGTGCAGATGACGCCCATTCGGTCGACCCCGAGGCGCACGACCTCGTCCGACTTGGTGTAGATGCGCATGAGCAGACCGCCCGAAAAGTACACGCCCAGCCCGAGCGCCAGCCCCATGCAGACGACGATGAGCAGGCTGTCGGCGAGCACGACGTCCATGTTTTTCGCCTTTTTTGCGCCGTAATTCTGCCCCGTGAAGGTCAGGCACGCCTGCGAGACGGCGTTCATGGAGGTATAGACGAACCCCTCGATGTTCGCCGCTTCGGCGTTTGCGGTGATCGCCGCCTCGCCGAAGGAGTTGATCGACGACTGGATGATGACGTTGGAAAAGGAGAAGATGCACCCCTGCACGCCCGCGGGCAGTCCGATGCGCAGGATGTCGCCGAGCGCATCGCGGTGGATGCGCAGCGCGCGCAGGCGGACGCGGCAATGCCCCTTGGTGCGCATCAGATGCGCGAGCACGAGGGTGGAGGAGATCATCTGCGCGATGACGGTGCCGAGCGCGACGCCCGCGACGTCCATCTTACAGACGGCGACGAAAAAGATGTTCAGCCCGAGGTTGGACACCCCCGCGGCGAGCAGGAAAAGCAGCGGCGTGCGCGAATCGCCGCGCGCGCGGCAGAGCGAGGAGCCGAAGTTGTACAGCAGGTTGAAGGGCATCCCCGCAAAATAGATGCGAAGGTACAGCGCGGAGAGGGGGAGCACGGAATCCTGCGGCACGCGCATGAGGATGAGCAGGGAGCGCGAGGCGAGCACGCCGATCACGCCCACGATCACGCCGCCGATCAGCGAGAGGCAGATCGCGGTGTGCACGACGCGGTCCAGCCGCGCCTCGTCCTTTGCGCCGATCCGGCGCGCCGCCGCGGTGCACGCGCCCACGGACAGGCCGAGAAAGAGGTTGACGGTCAGATTGATCAGCGCGCTCGTCGAGCCGACCGCGCCCGCCGAGTTGTCGCCCGCAAAATGCCCCAGGACGATGATGTCCGAAGCGTTGTACAAAAGTTGCAGAATGCCCGTCAGCATGATGGGCAGCGAAAACAAAAAGATCTTTCCCAGCAGGGGACGGGCGGTCATGTCCGTCTCCTTTTGTCTTTTTTCCGTTCTCTCGTTCATAGCCCACCCATTATATCCCCGCGCGCTCCGCTTGTAAAGGATTTTGCCTTCCTTTCCGAAAAAAATCCCGCCGCGCCTTTCGCCCGCCGAGACAAAAAAACCGCGGCGCGCAAGGGGAAAGCTCCCTTTGCGCGCCGCGGCGCTTTTTTTACAGTCCCAGCGATTCGCAGACGAGCACGACTTTTATCCTGCCCGGCACGCGGTTCCTGCGCATCTCTACGATCTGCGAGCAGATGCAGGCGGGGGAATTGCAGTCGGCGCAGGAGCCCGTCTTCGCGCAGGGGGTGTCCGTCGCGAGCCGCATCCCGTTCGCGGGCGCGGCGACGGTGCGCGCGCGCTCTTTCGCCGCCTTCGCGTCCCTGCACACCTTGTTCATGCCGACGACGAGCACCACCTGTTCGGGCCCGTAGGCGATGGGCGCGATGCGGTTGCCCGTGCCGTCGATGTTGAACATCGTCCCGTCCTCGGAAAGCGCGTTCACGCTCGAGAGAAAGGTTTCGCAGGTCAGCGCGCGGCGCTGGATTTCCTGCCGCTCCTCGTTCGTCTTTGCGCTGTCGCGGTCCAAAAGGGGATAGCCCGCCTCCCGCAGTTTCTGCGCGATGCCGAGCGCCTCCAGCGTCAGCGAGCCGCCCCAGGAGACAGAACTGCCCCGAGGGATGAGCGAGAGCACCTGCTCCGCCGCTTGCGCCGCGTCCTCGCAGACGTACGCCTCATAACCCCGCCGCTCGAGTGCCGCCTTCACCGCGGGCGCGAGCGCGCGGTAGCGCGCCTTGACGATGCCTTCACTCTTTTCGTCCATCTTCTTTTCCTCCTTCAAAAAAAGACAGAGCCGCGGCATAGCGGCGCGGCTCTTCCTGTCCTGTTGTTTTTATTCGCCGTCTTTGGGCTCCGTTCCCTCGTTCTTCTTCAGATCGTTGGAATTGCCGAGGAAGGTCCCGAAATAGGGCTGGCGCTTGGAGCGGGGGAGTCCCGTCGCGCGCGGGCGCTCGAAACGGTCGCGGTCCCTGCGGTCATAGCCGCGGCGGTCGCGCTCTCCCTTTTCCTCGCCGTAATTCTTCTTTTCATACGGCTTGCGGTCGCGGTCGAATTTGCGGTCACGGTCGCGGCCGAAGTTCTTCTTGTCGCCGAAGCGGGGTTTCCCGCCGCGGGGACGGTCGCTGCCCGGGCGCAGGTTGTTGGGCACGACGACGATGTAGCGGTTGGGCTCTTTGCCCTCGCTGACCGTCCTGACCTCCGTCGAATCGGCGAGCGCGGCGTGGATGATGCGGCGCTCGTAGGGGGACATCGGCTCGATGGACACCTTTCTGCCCGTGCGCACCGCCTTTTCGGCGAGCTTGCCGGCGAGGCGCCTGAGCGTCTCTTCGCGCTTTGCGCGGTAGTTCTCGCAGTCGACGACCACGCGCTTGTATTCCTCTCTCCCGATGTTAGCGACGGCGCCCGCGAGCACCTGAAGTGCGTCGAGGACCTCGCCCCTGTGTCCGATCACCGCGTAGGTGTTGGGGGAGATGACGTTGATGGTGGTGTGTTCCTCCGTCTCGTCAAGTTCGGTCGTCGCGGCTACGCCGAGAAGTTCGAACATCCCTTCGAGGAAGACCATCGCGCGCTCGCCGTCCGTCTTTTTCTTTCCGACGAGGACGCGCGCCTTGATGCCTTTGGAGAACAGGCCTCCTTTTTTCCCCTCTTCCAGAACGGTCACGCTCGCCTCTTCGCGGGTGAGCCCCAGCGTCCGCAGCCCCTCATCGATCGCCTCTTCCACCGTCTTTGCGGTGAATTCATACTCTTTCATTTTTTATCTCCTCTGTCTCCGTCCTTCTTTTTTTCGTAGGACGGGATCCTCTTGACGTACTTATCGCGGAGCTCCTGCTCCTCCTGTTTGCTGAACTTCTTGTCGATGATCAGGTTGATGGTGACGGTGCTCAGGATGCCGAAAATGTTGCTGGTGATCATGTAGATACTGAACGCCGCGCTGTACATGAAGGAGAACACGCCGAAGATGAGCGGCATCACGATGAGCATGACCTTCTGCGTGGTCTTGCCTCTGCCGTCCGCCGACTGCAGTTCCGCCTGGTCTTTCTGGCTCTTCGAGATGATGAACTGCGAGAGGAACATGGTGCCGACCGAGATGATGATGAGCACGAAGTACCCGTTCGGCGCGCTCTTCTCCGAAGAGAGATTATAGGTGATCTCGTCGTAGATGTCCCGGGGCACGCCCGATTCTTTCTGCACGGGGTGCACATAGGAGACGTCCGAGAGCCAGATGTTCCTGATCCAGAGGAAGCTGAACTTCGCCTCCTCGTATTTTTCCTGTGCCGCGTCTCTTCCGAGCGTGCACACCGCCTCGTAGGCGATCTTGTCGTCGTCCGCCCCTTCGTTCGCCGCGCGCGCCGCTTCCACGTTCGCGACGATCTTCGCGTCCGTGCTTTCGAGCACGCTCTGCGTCTTTACGGTGTAGACGGGGTCGTCCTTTTCCGCATTCTCCCAATCGAGCGCCGCGATCTCGGCCGCCTGCGTTTCGGGGTCGTACTTCGCCTCGGACACGAGCGCCGCACGCACGTTGACGCGCACGAGCGCGTCCGCCGCCACGTCCACGGCGGTATGGAACCCGAAGGTC
>ERZ1643249.1359-NODE-1359-length-24786-cov-5.974405_pt1 | contig 24786 bp, 14 predicted proteins | sample MGYA00579263_ERZ1643249 | MGnify/ENA primary metagenome ERZ1643249 (study PRJEB29033, sample SAMEA4952264) | chicken gut metagenome | biome: Broiler Chicken; feature: Gastrointestinal Tract; material: Caecum | place: Ireland | collected 2018 | study: Broiler...
CAGTCTCAACTGGAGGCTCGTCATGCTTCCGCCGGCGCTTGCCGATTATGTCATCCTGCATGAGCTCTGTCATCTGCGTGAGCTCAACCATTCCCGCGCATTTTGGGCGCTGGTCGAAAGGTTTTGTCCTGCGTACCGATCTTTGCGCAAGGAGCTCAAAGAATATTCTTTTCTGACTCTTCTTTACCGCAAAAAATAATGCGGACTAAGACAAAATAAAGAGGTGAACAATGAAAAAAAGCATTCGACCTTCCACACATCTTGCGCCCGTTCCCGTTGTGCTCGTCTCATGCGGCAACGGGGACAAGGCGGACGTCGTCACTGTCGCATGGACGGGCACGATCAATTCCGAGCCGCCCATGCTCTCCGTGTCCCTTCGTCCGAGCAGATACTCCTATTCCCTGATCAAAGAGAGCGGTGAGTTTGTCGTCAACCTCGTCGATCGAGCTCTTTTGGAAGCCTGCGACGGCTGCGGCATCGTGTCGGGCAGAGATGTCGATAAATTCGAAAAGTTTTCGCTGACGCCTGCAAAGAGCATGACGGTCGGTGCGCCTTCCGTTGCGGAGAGCCCGATCAGCCTCGAGTGCGTCGTCCGTCAGACGATAGAACTCGGTACGCATGTGCTTTTTCTCGCCGAGATCGTCGCGGCGACCGCTGAAGAGAAATGGTTGGACGGGGAAAAATTGCATATCGCGGACGGAGAGCTCGTCGCGTATGTACAGAACCGCTATCTCGGGACGGGTACTACGCTTGGTACCTTCGGATTTACTGCAAAAAAGAACAGATAAATTTGAACGCCCGCGGCGACAAATGCGCCGCGGGTGTTCGGCTTCTTCGCATCTGAAACACAGGTCTGCGCAAATTTTGCGCAGACCTGTGTTTTTGCCGCTTAAATTTTTTTTCAGAGTTCAAACAGGAGCGCGTCGGAGACGATCTGAAGCCAGTTCGGGTCCGCATCATAGTTTTCTATGTCGTATTCGTACGGATATCGCAAAAATGAGGTATAGACATAGGCGTTTTGGGTGCAGTTGATGTAATGATTGCCGTTGACGGGCAGAAGATCGATCACCGCATAGACGCGCGCGTTGCCTTCGGGGAGCTTGTATTCCGCCGTTGCGCTCGCGGAATTTACGGATACATACGCGGCTCTAGTTTGAAAAATAGTCCCTTCTTTTTCATGCAGCTGAACAAATCTGACGGGAGTTTGATCGTCGGATAAGATGTTTGCCGTGTAGCTGAAGGTGTCCCGGATCGAATGAAGGGGATGGGCATCCGCTTCATAGACAGAATAAGACAGGTGCGTGACGCGGGCGACATTTTTTTCATCGTCATAATGAACGGAATAGACGTCTGCGCGCTTTCTTCCGTAGCCTGCAGAAAAGGACAGACGAATGTTCTGTGTTTCTTCGGGTTCATAGAGCCGCAGCCAGTCGCTGTCGGCGACGTCTTGGAGCATTTGTTCCGCGATCTCTTTGCTCAAAGCGTTTTCCTCGGGGATTGCCGCCTGCACAGCCGACTTGATCTCTTGTACGAAGGCGAGCTCCTCACCGCTCACGTCCCTTGCCGAAAATTCCGTTTGCGCGGGCGGGGTATAAAATACGATCGCGCATGTGCACGGCATCGCCGCGAGTGTCGCGGCGAGGAGCAGACAGAGGACCGCCGTGCCTGCCCGCGTCGGTTTTGCGAGCTTTACCTCGCGGTCGTTTGTCCAAAGATCTCTGGAAAGCAGGCGTATCTTGCGCAGGATGAACAAGACGAGCAGGACAAACACCGCAAAAAACAACAGAAAAACGACAAATAATTTTGCGACGATCGTCGCGAGTAATAGACAGAGATACTCCGCGGCATAAAGATAGCCGATGCTCTTTGCGCCCCTTGCGGGTGCTCCCTGCGAAAAGCGCGCGATGCCGTAGCCGAAGAGAAACATCCTCGCGATCGCAGCCGCGGAGCCGAGGACGGTCAGGGACAAGCAGAGGTATGTGCGCGCGGGAAAGGGCGGGACGCAGAGAAGAACTGTCTGCGCCGTCTGTGCCACAAGACAGACCGCCTCAAAGATCCACGCGAAGAACAAGAGAGGATCGCTCTTGCGCAGAAGAAAACAGGAGAGAAAGAGCAGACAATTTCCGACAAAAACACAAATTTCGTCGAAAAGACCGACGTTAATTTGAAAGCTTGTCAGAAGAAAACCGATATAAAAGAGCGTGAGCGCATTTTTGAATCTTCGGAGAGGGAAAAAGGAGTGCAGTTCGTCCAGTTCGCGGGCGAGTCTTTTCGCGTCTCCCATCTGAGCGACGGCAAGCTCTTCCGCTTCTTTGGCCGAATATCCCGATATGATAAGGTCATCCGCCTTTTCGAGGATATGCGATCGCAATTCCTGTTTCACTTCTTCGCGCGTTCTTCTGTCGCGTATGTCTGCGCAGGCGGCTTCGAGGAATTGTTCCGTCTTTCCCTCAGGCATGGCTGTAGGCTCCCCGCAAGACTTTTTCCACGCCTGTCGCATACTCCGTCCATTCTGCTTTTTTTTCGGAGAGCGCTTTTTTCCCTTTTTCGGTGATCCTGTAATATTTTCTCTTTCGTGCCGACTCTGTCTCTTCCCAGTACGATTCCAGACATTTCTCCTTTTCGAGCGCGTGAAGAACGGGATAGAGCGTTCCTTCGTTCATGGAAAAGGTCTTGTCCGAACGTTCCTCGATCTCCTTGATGATCCGATATCCGTACATTGCCTCGCCGTTCAATACACCGAGTACGAGCATCGCCGTGCTTCCTTTTATCAATTCCTTGCTGATTTTCATACTTCGCCTCCTGATAGCATAGATTTTCGATACATCGTAAATCTATGTATATTCTATCATCAAAACGAGACATTGTCAAGAGGAGGGAAGGATTTAGCGGAAAATTTTTTCGGGAATGTTGTTTGCGGGGAGATGGGGCAGGGAAGTCGGTTTTCCAAAAATTACACGCCTGCGCAAATGATTTGCGCAGGCGTGTGTTTGGCCGGCTGTATAAAAAGATCCCGGGAAAAGCAAAAGGCGCATTTCCCGGGATGATGCCGTCGTCGGTATTATCTGAGATATTTTTCGGTGAGGAGCTCGTCCGTCTTTTTAATGATCCGAAGTTTGTCAAAGACGCGCATGAGTATGTCAGAAACGGGAATGCAGCACAGTACCACGACGATCACATACAGTGTGGAAACAAAGTTCATCTGAGTATGTGATTCTCCGAGGAACAGATCGGGCATCACGGCAAGTCCCGTGATACAGAGTGCGACCATCAGACAGAAGAGCGCGGCTCGAAAGACGTTCAGCGGCTGACAGATCCGGAACAGCATGACGAGCCCTGCAAAGGTGATGATGTAGACGGAGAGTTCCTCGTACAGATTTTCGAAATATTGCGGTTGAAGGTTTGTGACGATTCGCGAGCTCATGACCGCCGCGACGAGGATGAGCGCGCAGGGTATGGCGCGTGACATGACGGTCGAGAGGAATCTCCCTTGGACGCGGTTTTTGTTCGGCTGAAGGGAGAGACAGAAGGTCGGAATGCCGATCACGAAGAATTCGAGAAGCATCAGGTTGTTGGTCTTGAACGGATAGTTCGCCCAAGTAAAAATGGAGATGATCGCGAAAATGGTCGTGAACAGCGTCTTCATCAGGTAAAGCGAAGAGGAGTTCTGAATGTTGTTGATGACTCGCCGGCCCTCAAACACAACTTTCGGCATTGAGGAGAAGTTGTTGTCCATCAAAACGATATGGCTGACGTTTTTCGCCGCCTCGCTTCCCGAAGCGACGCTGACCGCGCAGTCTGCTTCCTTCATGGCGAGGATGTCGTTGACTCCGTCGCCTGTCATGGCTACGGTGTTTCCTGCGGACTTAATGGATTTTACGAGGATCGCCTTTTGTTCGGGTGTGACTCGGCCGAATACAGTGTATTTGTTTGCGACGGAGGAGACTTCCGTTTCGTTGAGTCCTTCAAGCGAAATGTATTTCTCTGCATCGGGAACGCCCACTCTGCGTGCCACCTCGGACACGGTCACGGGATTGTCGCCCGAGATGATCTTGACGGCGACGTCGTTTTCCTTGAACCAACGAATGGTCTGCGCGGCGTCGTCGCGGATGTTGTCGGCGATGGAGATGATCGCAAGGGGTTTCAGTCCTGCGGGGAGTTTGTCTCCCGTAAGTTTGCCGCCGGAGTGCGCGATGAGGAGCACGCGAAGTCCCATTGATGCATATTGATTGACGATGCGCGTGACTTTTTCGGGAACGGTGGGAAGAACGAACTCGGGTGCGCCGATGACAATGGTCCCGATCTCGCTGAATGTCACGGCGGAGAGTTTTCTTTTGGAGGAGAAGGGGAGGATTGCGGAGGCTTCGAGCGTGTTGCTGTGCCCGAAATAATTGTACAGCGCTATGGAAGTCTGGTTGTTGTCCGAGAGCGCTTTTAGAGCGGAGCCCATGATCTCGTTCAAGGTAAACGAGGTCGGGTTGGAGAGAAGCAGGCAATCGTTGACCTTCATGCGCCCGTCGGTGATGGTCCCCGTTTTATCGAGGCAGAGCACATTGACGCGCGCCAGCATTTCGAGGGAATAGAGGTCCTGTACCAAGGTGTTTTGTGCCATGAGGCGCAGGATGCCGAGCGTGAGCGCGATGCTTGTCAAAAGGAGCATGCCCGAGGGGATCATTCCGATGACGATCGAGACGGTGCGCTGGATGGTGTCGTTGAGTTGCGGGATCTCGGAGGGCGTATAGTTGTCCCAGTTGACGAAGAACATGCAGATCGCGATGGGGACGATCAGAATGCCGACCAAGAGAATGATGAGCTTTGTCGAGCGCATCAGTTCGGAGTTGGGCTTTTTGTATTTTTTTGCCTTAGCCGAAAGAGAGTTGAGATAGGTGCTCTTGCCGACCCTGTCAGCGCGGGCGCGGCAGTTTCCGCTGGAAATAAAGCTGCCTGCAAAGAGCTTGTCGCCTTTTTCTTTTTTGACAGGCACGGATTCGCCCGTAAGCAAAGCCTCGTTGACCTCGACGGAGCCCTCCGCGAGAATGCAGTCCGCGGGGATCTGATTTCCGAGTGAGAGGTCCACAATGTCGTCGAGTACGATCTCCTTTGCAGGGATCTCCTGTTTTTCGCCGTCGCGTATCACGCGTGCCGTCGGCGTGGTCAGAAGAGAAAGTTTGTCGATCTTGCGTTTTGCGCGGATCTCGACAACGATGCCGAAACCGAGGTTGAGCGAAAATATGACGACAAAGAAATACTGTGAAATGGGGGCCTGGGAATAGAGCAGCGCGACGAGCGCCAGAACGCACAGCAGGTTGAAGAAGGTGCAAAGATTTCCGATAAAGATGCTCGCATAGCTCTTTGAATATCTCTGGTTTGTGTCGTTGAAGAGAAATTGCGAGAATCGTTCTTCGACCTGGGCGGCGGTAAGTCCCTGCGCCGTGTCGGGAGAAAATCTTTGGACCTGCGACGAGGCGGGGATCTTCGCGTTCTTTTTCTTGAATTGTTTGCGGATGGCCTCTTTATCGACGGGAGCGGACGGTTTTCGTGCGTTGTCCGTCTGTTCTGCGGCGAGCTTCTGCCGCACATATTGGGCGACGCTTTGATTGCTGTCTTCCGTCTGCGCAGATGCGACGCGGGCCGTCCGTGCGCTGCGCTTTGCGGGCGGTTTTTTTTCGTTTGAATTTTTTTCGGTCATACGTTCACCGTTTCCGAATGGATTTGCGCGTCTGCACAATATCTACTATATGCTTTTCTTCCGTGTGTATGCAGGCAGATCGCCGTTCTATTATAACACAATCCGCACTTCATTTCAATTGTTTCGCGCAATAATTTGGCGTTGCGGATATTCGTGTGTTCGGGGGCGCGGCAAATTATTTTTTCAAATGCCTTGTATTCTATTGCAAAAAGAGTTGTTTTGGGTTAAAATAATAGGTGCAGAACTATGAAGAAGTACGGAGGCGGTTCAAAATGATCGACATCAACTTTCTGCGCAACGATCCCGATGCGGTGCGCGAGAACATCAGAAAGAAATTCCAGGATAAAAAACTCCCGCTCGTGGACGAAGTGCTCGAGCTTGACGCCAAGCGCCGCGAGCTCCAGAAAGAGGGCGACTCGAGGCGCGCGATGCGAAACACGCTCAGTGCGCAGATCGGCAAACTCATGAAGGAGAAAAAGACCGAAGAAGCGAACAAGGTCAAGGCGGAGGTCGTTGAGAACAACGAGCGCATCGCACTCATCGAGCGTGAGACGGAGGAGATCTCCGCAAAACTCAAACAGGACATGATGGCGATCCCCAACATCATCGCGGACGATGTGCCCATCGGCAAGGATGATTCGGAGAACGTGGAGCGTGCGCGTTTCCTCGAGCCCAAAGAAAAGCCGTTCGAAGTGCCGTACCACCTCGACATCCTCGAAAAGCTCGGCTGTATCGACCTGGACAGCGCCCGCCGCACCAGCGGGCAGGGGTTCTATTATCTGCTCGGCGATATCGCAAGGCTTCACTCCGCAGTGCTTACCTATGCGCGCGACTTTATGATCGAAAAGGGTTTTACCTATGTCATTCCTCCCTTCATGATCCGCAGTGACGTCGTGTCGGGCGTCATGTCCTTCGAGGAGATGGACGGCATGATGTACAAGATAGAAGGGGAGGACCTCTATCTGATCGGCACCAGCGAGCATTCCATGATCGGGCGCTTCATGAACACCGTGCTCGGCGAGGCGGAGCTCCCGCTCACGCTGACCAGCTATTCGCCCTGCTTCCGCAAGGAGAAGGGGGCGCACGGTATCGAGGAGCGCGGCATTTACCGCATCCATCAGTTTGAAAAGCAGGAGATGATCGTCATCTGCAAGCCTGAAGAGAGCCGCGAATGGTTTGAAAAGCTCTATTCCTATACCGTTGAGCTCTTCGTCTCCATGAAGATCCCCGTCCGCACGCTGGAATGCTGTTCGGGCGATCTCGCCGACCTCAAATACAAGAGCGTGGACGTTGAGGCGTGGAGCCCCAGACAGAAAAAATACTTTGAGGTCGGCAGCTGTTCCAACCTCACCGACGCGCAGGCGCGCCGTCTCGGCATCCGCTACAAGACGGAAAAAGGCAACCGCTTCGCGCACACCCTCAACAACACCGTCGTGGCGCCTCCGCGCATGCTGATCGCGCTCATCGAGAACCATCTCAATGAAGACGGGAGCGTCGATATCCCCGAAGTGCTCCGCAAATACATGGGCGGAAAGGAAAAGATCCTTCCCAAAAACTGAACAAAGGCATGAAACAGCCCGCGGCGTTCCCGCCGCGGGCTGTTTTTGCGCTCAACAAAGCTGGTTTAAATTCCCGTAACAATCGGGGCAGATCCCGTGTGCGTGTTCCCTGCATTCGCGGCAGAGAAAGCTCCCGCATTCGCCGCAGACATAGATGTCCGAAACTTCGCAATCCCGTCCGCATTTTCCGCATTTCAGCGTCGCCATGAATCCGTATTCCTCCCGTCTTTTTTTAAAGTATCTCCAAAGCAAGGGTGCTTTATTCGGGCGGAAAAGTTGTAAACCATTCAAAAAAGCCGTGTGTTTTATCGACGGAAGAATTTTCGCGCCTTACAGACCCGTTTAACGCGCTTAAAATCGATTGTAAAAAACGAAATTTGATTTTTGCCTTCGAAAACGCTTTATTTTCGGGCTTAAATGTGGTATAATGAAAGAGTAAAATAGACGAAACAATACTTGTTTTGCAGGGAGAACGATCTATGACAAACAAAGTACAGGGAGAATACGGCGAGGAGCAGATCCAGGTCCTTGAAGGCCTTGAACCTGTCCGCAAGCGCCCGGGAATGTACATCGGCTCCACCGACGAGCGCGGGCTTCACCACCTCGTCCAGGAGATCGTCGACAATTCCATCGACGAGGCGCTCGCCGGCTATTGCAATACCATCCGCGTGACCATCAACAAGGACGGCTCCTGCTCGGTCGAGGACAACGGCCGCGGCATCCCGACGGGGATCCATCACAAAGAGGGGGTCTCTTCCGTCGAGCTCGTCCTGACCAAACTCCATGCGGGCGGAAAATTCGGCGGCGGCGGATATAAGATCTCGGGCGGCCTTCACGGCGTCGGCCTTTCCGTCGTCAACGCGCTTTCGGAATGGCTTGAAGTGGAGGTGTACCAGAACGGGCACATCCACAAGCAGATCTACAACCGCGGTATCCCGCAGCGCCCGCTCGCGATCGTAGGGGATACCGAAAAGACGGGTACGCGCGTCACTTTTTATCCGGACGACGAAATCTTTGAGACGATTGTCTTTAACTATGACAATCTGAAAGTCCGTCTGCGCGAGCTCGCTTATCTCAATAAGGGGCTTACCATTTCCATCCGCGACGAGCGCGAGGAGAAACCGCGCGAGGATACCTTCTGCTATGAGGGCGGCATCCTTCATTTCGTGGAGGATCTCAACAAAAACAAAGAGACGCTTTTCGAACATCCCGTCTATTTTGAAGAGTCGCAGGACGACAGCGCGATCGAGGTCGCGATCCAGTACAACGACGGATACAGCGAGACCATTTTCAGCTACGCAAACAACATCCATACCGAGGAGGGCGGCACCCATCTCGACGGCTTCAAAGCTGCGCTGACAAAGGTGATCAACGATGCGGGCAAGCGCCTCAATATCCTCAAAGAAAACGACAAATTGACAGGCGACGACGTCCGCGAGGGCATCACGGCTGTAGTCTCCGTAAAACTCACCGAGCCGCAATTTGAGGGCCAGACCAAGACCAAGCTCGGGAACAGTTCCATGCGCGGCTTTGTACAGCGCGCGACCGTGGAGCACCTCGGCACCTATCTCGAGGAGAACCCCGCGCAGGCGCGCGAGCTGATTCTCCGCTGCATCACCGCGCAGAAGGCACGCGACGCGGCGCGCAACGCGCGCGAGCTGACCCGCCGCAAGGGCATTCTCGAGAGCACGACGCTTCCCGGAAAGCTCGCCGATTGCAGTGAGAAACGCAGTGAGCTGTGCGAGATCTATATCGTCGAGGGCGATTCGGCAGGCGGCACGGCAAAGCAGGGACGCGACAGGCGTTTCCAGGCGATCCTTCCGCTGCGCGGCAAGATCATCAACGTCGAAAAGGCCCGCCTCAACCGCGTGCTCGAAAACAAGGAGATCAAGAGCATGATCACCGCTTTCGGCTGCGGCATCCATGACGACTTCGACGAGAGCAAGCTTCGCTATGACCGCATCATCTGCATGACCGATGCGGATGTCGACGGCAGCCATATCCGCATCCTGCTTCTCACATTCTTTTTCCGTTTTATGCGTCCGCTTGTCGAAAACGGGCATGTCTATATCGCCCAGCCGCCGCTTTATAAGGCGTCGAAGGGCAAGGAAGAGATCTACATGTACTCGGATGCGGAGCTGGACAAATATCGCAATTCCAACCCTGGCAAATTTGATCTGCAGCGTTATAAGGGTCTCGGCGAGATGAGCAAAGATCAGCTCTGGGAGACGACGATGAACCCTGCGACCCGCACGCTCAAGCGCGTCACGATGAAGGACGCGGTCGAGGCGGACGAACTGTTTACGCTGTTGATGGGCGAAAAGCCCGAGCTTCGCAAACAGTTTATCGAAGAGAACGCGAAGCTTGTCGCGGAACTTGACATTTAAGGGGTACTGACTATGGCAAAGAAAGAAACAAGCCCGGAGCTCACCGAGGAATTTAAAAAGACGCTTGCGATGACCAATCTCATCGACGTCGAGGTGGACGAGGAGCTGAAAAAATCCTTCATCGCCTATGCGATGGCGGTCAACGTCAGCCGTGCGATCCCCGACGTCCGCGACGGACTGAAACCCGTGCATCGCCGCATCCTGTATTCCATGCACGAGATGGGGCTGTACAACGAAAAACCTTACCGCAAATGCGCGCGTATCGTCGGTGACGTTCTCGGTAAATATCACCCGCACGGCGACTTTGCCGTCTATGACGCACTGGTCCGCCTCGCGCAGGATTTTACGATTAATTTCCCGCTCGTGGACGGGCACGGAAACTTCGGGTCAGTGGACGGCGATCCGCCTGCGGCAATGCGTTATACAGAGGCGAGGATGTCCAAACTCGCGGCGGAGATGCTGCGCGATCTGGACAAGGAGACGGTGGACTATTATCCTACCTTCGATGATACGGGCATGCAGCCCTGTGTGCTGCCGTCCCGTTTCCCCAATCTTCTCGTAAACGGCAGCGACGGCATCGCGGTCGGCATGGCGACTTATATTCCGCCGCACAACCTCGCGGAAGTGATCGGCGGCGTCGTCGCGCAGATCGATAATCCCGACATCACCGTCGATGAGCTGATGAATTACATCCCCGCGCCCGATTTCCCGACGGGTGCCATCCTGATGGGCAGGTCGGGCATAAAGCGCGCCTACCGCACGGGCAGAGGCAACTTTGTCCTTCGCGCAAAATGCGAGATCGAAGAATATCAGTCTGGAAATACGACGCGCACGCGCATCATCGTCAGTGAGATCCCTTACCAGGTCAACAAGGCGCGGCTGGTGGAGAACATCGCCGACCTCGTCAAGGACAAACGCGTGGAGGGTATATCGGATATCCGTGAGGAGTCGGACAGAGACGGAATGCGCATCGTCATCGAGCTTCGCAAGGATGCAAATGCGCAGGTAGTGCTCAACACGCTCTATAAACATACACAACTTCAGACCTCCAACGGCATCATCCTGCTAGCGCTCGTAGACGGAGAGCCGAAGGTGCTCAACCTCAAAGAGTGCATTCATTATTATATAGAACACCAGAAAGATGTCATCGTCCGCCGCACGCGCTTTGATCTGAATAAAGCGGAGGAAAGGGCGCACATCGTCGCGGGCCTCGTGCTTGCTCTTGCGAACATCGACGAAGTGATCGCGATTATCAAGCAGTCTGCCGATAAATTTGCGGCAATCGATCGCCTGATGCAGACCTTCGAACTCTCCGATAAACAGGCAAACGCGATCCTCGAGATGCGCCTGCAGAGGCTGACGTCCCTCGAGGTCGAAAAATTGCAGGAGGAGCTCGCCGAGCTTGAGCGCACGATTGCAGATCTGCGTGACATTCTCGCCAACGAGCGCCGCGTGCTGGATATCATCAAGGCGGACCTTCTCGAGATCAAGGACAAATATCCGAGCGAGAGAAAGACGGAGATCTCTTACGAATACGGCGAGATCGATGTCGAAGATCTGATCGAGGAAGAGGATGTCGTCATCTCCATGACGCATTCCGGCTACATCAAGCGTCAGCCCGTTGCGGAATATAAGGCACAGCGTCGCGGCGGGATGGGCATCACTGCGCACCGCCCGAAGGACGAGGACTTTGTCGAGAGGCTGTTCATCAGCTCTACGCACGACAGCATTCTGTTCTTCTCCAGTTTCGGCAAGGTGTATTCCATCAAGGGCTATGAGATCCCCGAGGCACAGCGACAAGCGCGCGGCAGGGCGATCGTCAATCTCTTGCAGATCGAACAGGACGAAAAGATCACTGCGGTCATCCCGCTTGCGGAAAATTCCGAAGGCTTTATCGCAATGGCGACAAAGAACGGCCTGATCAAAAAGACGGCGCTCGAAGAGTTTGCGAATATTCGCAAAGTCGGCAAGATCGCGATCAAGATCAATGAGGGTGACGAGCTCATCTCCGTCCAGTTTACGACGGGGCAGGACGAACTTATTATCGCTTCCAAAGAGGGCAAGTGTATCCGCTTCAGCGAAGAGGATGTCCGCCCGATGGGCAGGGATACGCAGGGCGTAAAGGCCATGAATCTCTCTTCGGATGATTACCTTGTGGATATGCTCGTCGTTAAACCCGAGTGCCAGATCCTCACGATCACGTCGAAGGGATACGGAAAGCGTTCGGATGTTGAAGATTACCGCTTGCAGGGCAGAGCCGGAAAGGGAATCAAGGCAGGCGTGTTCAATGAGAAGACCGGGCACCTTGTCAATCTCAAGATTGTCAGCGAAAACGAAGACATCATGATCATCTCCAACAACGGCACGATCATCCGCATGCACGTCACTGACATCTCAATGATCGGCAGAAATACGCAGGGCGTCCGCGTCATGCGTCTGAAGGATTCCGAAGTTGCGACCGTCGCTGTCGCGCCGCGCGAAGAAGAAGAGGATGCGCAGGCAGAAGGTGCTTCGGATGAAACATCTCTCGAGGGCGCCGCGGAAGCGGTGGCGGGAAACGATGTTTCCGAAGAATCGGAAAGTGCGGCAGAGGAAACTTCTCTTGAAGGCGTCGCTGAAACCGATGGGCAACTCGCTGATGGGGAGTTAGACGACGACGATGCGTCAGGGCCTGACGAGGAGAACTGAACACTCGAAATTGTTCTACTGCAATGACAGAATAATGTACTTCGAAGTTTTACACTGCTTAAAAAACAGGCCGCCGAAAAGTTCGGCGGCCTGTTTGGTCTTATAGATAGTCCCGTCAACCGCATCTGCGTAAAAAATACGCAGGTGTGGTTTTATCGCTTTGCGATTATAAAAGTTCCTGAAAAAGAACAGTCCGGAGGATATGAGCGCAACTTTTATTGATAAAACGCTTTGTCTTAAACACTATATTCTGTTGTCGAATAAAATTCGGGCAAAGAACGATCGCTTTTTCTCGGCCAATGTGCGCAAATCAAGGTGTGGGAGTAAAAATGTCTGCCGTATTTTCAAGGACTGAATCAAAAAGACGAGGAAGGGGGCTAATCCATCCACCAATTGCTCGGGATCCTGCGGCGGAGAAACACGCTCGGAAGAATTGTCGTTTCGCCCAAGATTTTTTCTCCGCTGTCCGAAATAAAATAGGGCGTCACGGAGTAGCTGTATTTTTCGCCCGCGCGAACGCTTCGATCTTCAAAAGTTCCGAGGGTGTGTCCCTCAAAAATTGTCCGTTCTTTTCCATTGTTTTGTCTTTTTATTAAATAATCATAGTACTCTGTCTGACATAAATGAAGGATAACGGCATTATTCTCACAGGAAATACTTGCTTCGGCTTTCGGTATTTCAAAGAGGGAAGAATATTCTCTTGGCGCAAAGTCTTGGCGGAAGAGCTCTTCGAAAGTAAAGCGTGCGGGTTGATGTGCAGAAGCGAGCAGAACGCTCCCGTCCTTTTCGTAAGAAAGGCGATCCAGCCTGCATCGTTGGGTGTGCATCTCTGTCTGCAGATCTGCGGGGGTGTGGAAGGCATACATCTTTTTAGCAAGCAACATTGTATAATGACAGGGCAAGCCCCCGCCCGTTATGTCTGTTCGCTTGTTGTCTGCATTTCCCATCCACACGGCAAAGGTGTGTTCGCTCGTGCTTGCGATCGTCCATGCGTCCGTATTTCCGTTTTCGTCCCCGCTCGTTCCCGTCTTTGCGCAGATGTCGAAGGGGAGTGCGTTCATTTTTTTTGCCGTTCCTTCTTTGACGGCGGTCCGAAGCATGTCGAGGACGAGTTCGCTTGTGTCCTCAGAAAAGACTCTGCGCTCCTGTGTGTCGCGTCGGTATAGGATATTGCCGTCTTCGTCTTCTATTCTTTTTATGAAGGCGCACGGACGATAGATTCCCCCGCGCGCGAACGTGGCGTATGCTGCAGAAAGTTCGCGGATGGTAAAACCGTGAGTCAGTCCGCCGAGTGCGAGCGCGAGGTTGTCGTCTCTCTCGTCGAGCGGAAGATGCAAGGCGCGCAAGGTCTCTGCGCTTTTCTTTGTTCCGAGCATCTGCAATATTTTTACTGCGGGAACGTTCAGGCTCTCTGCCAGTGCCTGTCGGACGGACACCTCGCCTTTATATATGTCCTTGTAATTTGAGGGACTGTATCCGTCAAATACGGTCTTTTCGTCCGTGATCTTCGTGCATGGGGAAATGAGGCCTGCCTCGATTGCGGGCGCGTAGACGGCAAGCGGTTTGATCACGGACCCGGGCTGTCGGTACGGCTCGCCGACGGTGGAGTAGCGCGCGCTGATCCCGCCGCTTTCGTTTTCGCAAATAAAAATGCTCTTTCCCGAGCGGTCTGCGTCGGTATTCAGTGTCTCCGCATATTGTTGCAGTTCCGTGTTCATATAGGTGTAGACTTTCCACCCGCTCTCTTTCAGATAGGGAGAAAAAAGCGGAAGCGCCTCAAGCTCGCTCTTTACGCCGCTCAGATAGCTCTGTGCCGCGATCGCGTTCTCTCCGCGTGTCGGCAAAGGGGTGCTTTTTGCCTGTTCAGCCTCCGCCTCGCTTAAAAATCCAAGCAGGAACATGCGCTGAATGACTGTATCTCTTGCATTTTTGCACCTTATTTCATCGACAAAAGGAGAGTAATTGTTGGGTGATTTTAAAATTGCAGCAAGCATTGCTCCTTCCGCGGGAGTGAGATCGGAAACGTCCTTTGAAAAATAGAAATCGCTGGCGCCCGCGATGCCGTAACAGGAGTGCCCGAAATAGATGGTATTGAGATACATTTCCAGGATCTTGTCTTTGCTGTATTTTTTCTCCAGCTGTCTCGTAAGCTTTATTTCTTTAAGCTTTCGGCGAAGCGTTTTTTCTCCGCTGAGCTGTGTGTTTTTGATCAATTGCTGGCTGATGGTCGAAGCGCCCTGACGGAAGGCGCGCGCCTTGACGTTTTTTACAAGCGCGCGGAGTATTCCCTTGTAGTCAAGCCCGTGGTGTGAGTAAAAATTCTTGTCCTCGGCTGCAAGAAATGCGTTTTTCACATGCTCGGGAACATCGCCGATCCGCACGCTTTTGGTGGCGCCTTTCATGCTGACTTCGGCGACGTATGCGTCCTCGTTGTCGTACACGGCAAAGCGGCAGTCGGAAAGTTCGAATTTTTGCTCGTCAAGCGAAGTTCCTGCGGTCGCGACGAACCAATATCCGGCGCCGACGGCAGCGACGGCGAGGGCTATGCAGAGCGATGCGGCGAGCAGTTTGCGGATGAATTTCATTTGCGTCCTCCTGTTCCTACAGTATCTGGATTTTTTCGCAAAATATTTGAGTTTTGCCCTTTCTTTTTTGATCCTCACCGAACATTCAAAGGCGAAAGACTTGATAAAATTCCGCAAAAAAGTTATAATAAAAGGCGGATAAAAATACACAGGACAGACAATGAGTAAATACTATCACATCGTAACGTACGGATGTCAGATGAACGTCCACGAATCGGAAAAACTTGCAGGCATTCTTCGCGCGCGCGGGTATGAAGAAAATGCCGACCCGGAAAAGGCAGATATCATTCTCTTCAACACGTGCTGTATCCGTGAAAATGCAGAAAATCATGCCTATGGCAATATCGGCGCTCTCAAAAAGCGTAAAAAGGCGAACAAGGACCTGATCATTGCGGTGGGCGGCTGCATGACCCAGCGGGAAGGCGCGGCCGACAAACTCCGCAAGAAATTTCCGTTTGTGGACATCGTCTTCGGTACGCACAATCTTGAGCGTTTCGGCGAGCTGTTGGATCGGAAGCTCTCGCGCAAGAAGGCGGTCGTCTCCGTCGATGAGTGTGAAGGGCCGATCAACGAGGAGGACGTCTCTTTCCGCACGAGCTATCCCAATGCCTGGGTGAACATCATGTACGGCTGTAACAATTTCTGTTCCTACTGCATTGTTCCGTATGTGCGCGGAAGAGAGCGCAGTCGTTCGGAGCAGGCGATCCTTGCCGAAGTGGGATCGCTCCTTGATCGCGGCTATAAGGAGATCACCTTGCTCGGGCAGAACGTGAATTCTTACGGCAACGACAAGGAGGGGAGTTGTTCTTTCCCTCAGCTTTTAAACGACATCTGCGCGCGGAAGGAAAAATTCCGCCTGCGGTTCATGACGAGCAATCCCAAAGATTTCGGCCCCGACCTCATCCGTGCGATCGCCGAAAACAAACAGGTCTGCAATCTCGTACATCTTCCCGTGCAGGCGGGCTCGGACCGCATCCTGCGCCTTATGAACAGGAAATACACCGCCGAGGAATATCTCAAAAAGGTCGAGGCGCTCCGCGCGGCGGTCCCGGATTGTCAGATCACCTCTGACATCATGGTCGGTTTTCCGACTGAGACCGAGCAGGATTTCTGTGAGACGCTCGAGCTTGTGAAGGCGGCGAGATTTTCAACGGCATTTACCTTTGTCTATTCACCGCGAAGCGGCACGCGTGCCGCCGTGATGGAGGGGCAGATCTCCGAAGAGGTCAAAAAAGAGCGCATCATGCGCCTTGTGGAGCTCGTAAATTCTCAGACCCGAGAGCTCTCGGCGGGATACCGCGGCAAGACCATCGAATTGCTCTGTGAAGATTACGACGCAAAACGCGGCCTTTATCTTGGTCGGGATGAATACGGGAGAATGGGCTATTTCAAATCGGATACGGACAAGATCGGGCAATTTGTCCGTTTCCGTGTCTCCGAAACATCGGGTGTCTCGCTCTCTGGCGAGCTTGCCGAAAACACGAAAGAGGAAGAAAGATGAGCGGACTTTCGCCGATGATGCGGCACTATTTAGAAGTCAAAGAAAAATACAAGGACTGCATCGTCTTTTATCGTCTCGGTGATTTTTACGAGATGTTCTTTGAGGATGCGAAGGAGGTCTCTTCTCTTCTCGACCTCACGCTTACGGGCAGGGACTGCGGGCTTGAGGAGCGCGCGCCCATGTGCGGCGTTCCGTTTCATGCGGCTGATACCTATATTGCCCGCCTCGTCGAGCTCGGGAAAAAGGTCGCGATTTGCGAACAACTCACCGAACCTACTCCGGGCAAAGGCATGGTGGAGCGCGACGTCATCCGCGTCGTTTCGGCGGGAACACTGATCGAAGAGTCGCTTCTGGATGAAAAATCCAACAATTATATCGTTTGTGTCTATCAGGAAGGGCAAACTTGTGCGCTTGCGTGGACGGATATCACGACGGGCGAGTTTAATACTGCGGTTTTTGAGGGCGCAAAGGCGGTTGTCGATTCCGTCGAATACCTTGTCAAACTTTCGCCTGCCGAGGTGATCGTGAACGACGTGTTTTTGCTCTCCACGAAGGAGATGCCCGCGTTGCGAGCGTTGCCGCCTTTTTCATGTTATGTTTCGTGGGCGTTTTCCTTCCGCCATGCGGAGAAAAATCTTCTTGAACAGCTCGGCTGCAAGACGCTGGAACCTTTCGGCATAGCCGATCGGCCTGCGGCGGTCTCTGCGTGCGGGGCGCTTCTCGAGTATTTGCGGGAGACGCAGAAGCACGCTCTTCGCAACATCGACGGCGTGCGCTTTGTGAATCGCGGCGAGGCGATGATGCTCGACGGCGCGGCGATCAGAAATCTCGAACTTGTCAAAACCATCGGAGACGGAAAGAGAAAAGGTTCGCTTCTTTGGCTTCTCGACAAGACGCAGACGGCGATGGGGGCGCGCATGCTCAATCGCATCGTTTTGGAGCCGCTCCGCAGCAGGGAGCGCATTGAATATCGTCTGCAGGGCGTCGAAGAGCTGTACAATGCGACAGTCATTCGCATTGGCATTGCAGATACGCTCAAGGGAATCCGTGACATCGAGAGGATCACGGGCAAGATCTCAAACAACAATCTCACGCCGCGCGACTGTGTCAATCTCGGCGCTTCTCTCCGCCTTCTTCCCAATTTGAAATTTCAGCTTTCCGGTTTTTCTTCGGATGCGCTGAAGGACATTTTGTCTTCGCTCGGTGATTTTTCTTCGCTCGGCGATCTCTTGGGTAATGCGTTTCTCGACAATCCGCCCGTAAATGTCAAGGAAGGCGGCTTTATTCGCAAGGGGTATAATACAGAGCTGGACGAACTTCGCGATATGAAGGAAAACGGCGCAAAGCTCATCGCGGACATGGAGCTCCGTGAACGCGAAAATACGGGAATCAAGAATCTTAAAATAAAATACAACCGCGTTTTCGGATATTCCATCGAAGTCACAAATTCGTTTAAGGACAAAGTTCCGTATTCCTATATTCGCAGGCAGACGCTTGCAAATGCGGAGCGTTACATCACGGACGAGCTCAAGGCGATAGAAGAGCGTATCCTGAGCAGTGCGGACAAGGCGCTTCGGCTGGAGATACAGCTCTTTGACGAGATCAAAGAGGTGCTCGCGGACAACATTCGCGGGCTCAAAAAGCTTTCTTCTGCGATCGCTATGCTCGATTGTCTTGTTTCTTTCGCTTCGCTTGCGAAGGAGCGTGGGTATTGCAGGCCGCGCATTGCGGGCGAGGGGGAACGGCTGTATATCCGCGACGGGCGGCATCCCGTCGTCGAGGCGCTTTCCAAAGAGCGGTTTGTGCCCAACGACACCGACCTTGATTCCGAGACGCGCACGATGGTCATCACCGGCCCGAACATGGCAGGCAAGAGTACATATATGCGTCAGAACGCACTCATTGTCCTTCTGGCGCACATCGGGTGTTTTGTTCCTGCGCGAGAGGCAAGCATTCCGCTCATCGACCGCATCTTCACGCGCGTGGGTGCGAGTGATAACCTCATCCTCGACCAAAGCACCTTTATGGTGGAGATGACGGAAGTCGCTTCGATCATTCTCAATGCGACGAAGAACTCCCTGCTCATTCTTGATGAAGTCGGCAGGGGCACGAGTACGTTTGACGGCCTGAGTATCGCCTGGGCGGTTTTGGAGCATCTGACCGAAAAGATCGGGGCAAAGACGCTGTTTGCGACGCATTATCACGAACTGACTGAGCTGGAAGGGAAAATCGACGGTATCAAAAACTACAAAGTCACGGTAAAGGAGACTGGCGGAGGGGTGATCTTCCTGCGCAAGATCATGCGCGGCGGCGCCAATCGCAGTTTCGGCATCGAGGTTGCGCGCCTTGCGGGCGTTCCGTCTTCCGTCACTTCGCGCGCGAAGGAAATACTCAAAAAGCTCGAGAAAAACGACATCGCGAGGGGTGCCGTCGAAGCTGTCGAGTCGGAAGAAAACTTTTCGCCGAGCGAGGCCGATCGCATTCTTTCGGAGACAGATATGAACAATCTTACGCCTATGCAGGCGTTCAATCTTCTTTCCGACCTCGTCGAGAAGGTGAAGAGAAAGGGGCAGGGGGAATAAGATGGCAAAGATCAACATCCTGGACAGCGGCATCTACAACCGTATCGCGGCGGGCGAGGTCGTGGACAGGCCGTACTCCATTGTAAAAGAGTTGGTAGAAAACAGTCTCGACGCAGGAGCGAAGAACATCACCGTCACCGTGGAGAGAGGCGGAAAAGAGCTGGTCTGTGTTTCGGATGACGGCGCGGGCATCGAGAAGGGCGAGCTGCCTTCTGCGATCCTTCCGCACGCGACGAGCAAGATCGCCAAGGCAGAAGATCTCGATCAGATCTGTACGCTCGGTTTTCGCGGTGAGGCGCTCGCGAGCATTGCCGCAGTTTCCAAACTTCGTATCCGTTCGAAGGCGCGGGGCGCCGATTCGGCGTATGAGATCTGCTGTGAAGGCGGCAAGACGGGGGAGGTCGTGCCTTGTCCCCTCGGAGAGGGCACGGAGATCTCTGCGGAGAGCCTCTTTTTTAATACGCCCGTCCGCGCCAAATTCCTAAAGACGGAAAAGGGCGAGGAGGCTGAGATCTCGAATTTTGTCGCGCGTTTTATTTTAGGAAATCCCGACGTGGCATTCCGCTATTTTTCAGACGGCAAGCTTTCGATGCAGTCCTTCGGCGGAGGTCTTGATGAGGCGATCGCGGCGGTATATGGCGCGCAGGTCATCTCCGATTGTTATCGGATAGATGCCGTGCGTCACGGGATCCGCCTTCGAGGCTTCCTCGGCAAACCTTCATTCGTGAAGGCGAACAGGACCTATCAGAGCGTCTTTGTCAACGGAAGATATGTCGTGAACAATACGATCTCAGCGGCGATTTCCAATGCCTACGCGAGCTATCTAATGAAGCGGCAGTACCCGTTTTATGTGCTTTTTTTGGATATTCCTCCTGTTGCTGTCGATGTGAACGTTCATCCGAATAAGTCGGACGTTCGCTTTGAGAACAATCAGATCGTCTATTCTGCCATTTATTCCGTCGTCACGGCGGTGTTGGACGGCAATGCTTCGGCGCTTGAATTTATCGTCGGTGCGAGGAGGGACGACGCTTCTGTTGCCGGCAACGAGGGTGCATCTTTCCATGAAAACGGAAAAGAGACTGAGTCGGCTCCTTTGGGGCAAAGTGACGTCGCGTCCCCGCTGGTGGATAAAAAAGAAGAAAAACCTCGTTTTGAAAGTACTATGCCTGACGTAAAAGGCGAAAAACTGTCTGTTCCGTTTCTCGAACAACAACAAATAAAGCAGGACACGCCGATTTCGCGGCTTAACTCATTTTTTTCGGGTAAGGGCGGGCAAAGGGTCGCGTTCTGTGACAGTGAATCGCCGTTGGGCAGAAGTTCTTCACGTCTTTCGGACGAGGCGGATGCCGCGTTTCTTGCCAATAAGAAATTTTTAGAGGCACAGGAACAAAAGGCGAAACAGCAAAAGATCGTCTTTGAAAATGCAAAGTATTGCGGAAGTCTTTTCAACACTTATCTTCTCTATGAAGAGGGTGATGCCGTATATCTTATCGATCAACACGCCGCGCATGAGCGGATGCTGTTCGACAGATTAAAGAGGGAGATGGAAGAGCGTAAAGTTGTTCGACAGCCCATGCTTGTCCCATATGTGCTGAATCTCAATCGCGAGGAGGCGGCTTTTTTTGCCGAACATCTCGATCAGATACTCTCGATCGGATTTGAAATTGAGGAATTCGGCGCGGGAAGTTTTAAGATCTCTGCTGTTCCGCTCGATTTGCAGGACATTGACCTGCCTTCTTTTTTCGATGAACTTTTAGGCCAGGTCGGAGGACTTCGAGGCATTCGTCTGTCCGAGGTCCTGCGCGATAAAATCGCGATGACTGCATGCAAACACGCGATAAAGGGCGGCATGTCTCTTACTGAATCGGAAAAAGAAAAACTCTTTGAGATGTTGCACGGTGATATGGGGCTGAAATGTCCGCACGGAAGGCCGATTGCTGTGCGCCTTTCAAAATATGAGATCGAAAAAATGTTCAAGAGGATCGTCTGACGTGGCTGAGAAAATTTTGGCTGTCTGCGGTGCGACGGCCTCGGGAAAAACAGGGTTTTCGATCGATGCGGCGCAAGAGCTGGGCGGGGAGGTCGTCTCCGCTGACTGCATGCTTGTATATCGCGGTTTGGACATCGGTACCGCAAAACCCACGTCTTCGGAGAAGCGCGGTGTGCCGCATCATATGATAGATATCGTCTCTCCGCGCGAAAGTTATTCGGTGAGCGACTATGAGCGTGGTGCGCTGTCCTCGATAGAACAGATCTTATCGCGCGGAAAACTTCCCGTCATCTGCGGGGGGACTGGTTTTTACATTCAGTCTCTTCTGTTCTCCCGTTCAAACGGCGGGATCGGTGCGGATGAGAGAGTTCGGAAGAAATATAACGACTATGCGGAGCAAAACGGGAAAGAGGCGCTCTATGCACTTCTTTGCGAGCGCGATCCGCATAGTGCGGAAAAGATACATTGCAACGACCAAAAGCGCGTCGTTCGTGCGCTTGAAATTTTTGAGCTTACTGGCAGGCGAAAATCGGAACAATGCGACGGTTTTGTGCCGCGCAGACCTTATCTTGCCGTTGCGTTTGATTACCCGCGAGAGGAGCTGTATTCACGCATAAACTTTCGTGTGGACGAAATGATCCGCGCGGGACTCGTGGATGAGGTCCGCGCGCTTTATGAAAACGGTATTGATGAAACTTGCCAAAGCATGCAGGGAATTGGGTACAAAGAGGTGCTCCAATATTTAAAAAACGAAATTTCGCACAGTACTATGTGTGACATAATAAAGCAAAATACAAGAAATTATGCCAAGAGACAACTCACTTTCTTTCGGAAGCTTCCGGGTATAGTCTGGCTGGATCCGAAGGCAAAGAACAATCTTGAACTTGTCAGGGAGATGTTATGCAGGATATAGAAAATCTTATCAGAGAGTGTGAGGAAGCTCTCAGCCCGCAATTTTCCAAGCTGGAGGAGATCGCCTTTTTTAATCAAAGCAAGGTGTTGGATGCTTTTCGGAAGAACAGAGTCGCTCTTCGTCACTTTGTTGCGACCAGCGGATACGGTTACGGTGACGAAGGGAGAGATACTTTAAATTCACTCTTTGCCGACGTGTTCGGTGCGGAGGCGGCGCTCGTTTCGCCGAACATTCTTTCGGGCACCCATGCGCTGACCGTCGGACTTTTTGGTTTGCTTCGTACGGGAGACACTCTTTTCTCTGTCACGGGCGACCCTTACGACACCCTTCGCGAAGTCATATCCGGGAATGGGATCGGTTCCCTTGCGGATTATGGCATTGCTTTTAAAAAATGTGACCTTTCGGCAGGGGAATTCGATTTTGACGGCATCCGCGAGGGATTAAAAGATCCTTCCGTTCGCGTTGTCTTTATCCAGCGCTCGCGCGGGTATGAATGGCGCGATGCGCTCAGCGAAGAAAAGCTCGGGCAGGTCTGCAAGTTCGTGCGTTCCTGCGGATTTAATGGTTGTATCTTCGTCGACAATTGTTATGGCGAATTTGTAGAGAAAACGGAGCCAATGCAGAACGGTGCGGACATCGCTGTCGGTTCTCTCATAAAGAATGCGGGCGGTGGCATCGCTCCCACGGGCGGATATATCGTCGGAAAGCGCGAATTTGTCGATAAAATCGCAGGAAGACTGACGGCTCCTTCGATCGGTGCGGAGGTCGGTTCTTATATGTACGGCTATCAGTATTTTTATGAGGGATTGTTTTTTGCTCCGCACGTCGTTGAGCAGGCTTTGAAGGGCGGACTTTTGATCGGTGCGTGCATGGAAAAACTCGGCTTCGTGACTTCGCCGTCCGTCTCGCTGCTTCCGTACGACATCACGCGTGCCATCCGTTTCCGCACGCGCGAAGAGCTTATCTCCTTCATTCAATCGGTACAGGAGGCTTCGCCTGTCGACAGTTTTGTCACGTTGGAACCTTGGGATATGCCGGGGTATGAAGATCAGGTCATCATGGCGGCAGGGTGTTTTGTGCAGGGTGCTTCGATAGAGCTTTCTGCCGATGCTCCCATCCGTGAGCCGTACATCGCCTATTTCCAAGGCGGGCTCACGTATGAGCATTGTAAATATGCCCTTTGTATCATTTTGAAAAAACTTTTAAAAACAAGCTGATCGCTTGTTTTGCGTTCATTGTTTTTTTCGACAAATAACTTTTACACAGTACATTGTGTGACGTATTTTGCTTTAATTTCTTTTTGGGAGAGAAAAATGGGACCGAATCCGAGAGCGATACATCCGATCGACGGATTGGCCCGTATCTGTTTTATCAATAACACGATCACGCGGCCAAATATTTTTGTTGGGGATTATTCCTATTACGACGATCCCGTTGACGCAGAGCATTTCGAAAGGCATGTAACGCATCACTATGAATTTCTCGGTGATCGGCTCATGATCGGTAAGTTCTGTGCGATTGGTGCTGGGATCGAATTTATCATGAACGGTGCCAACCATAGAATGCAAAGCATCACGACTTATCCGTTCAATATCTTTCAAAACGGCTGGGAAAAATGCACGCCTTCTCTTTCGGAGCTTCCGTTCAAGGGCGACACAGTCGTTGGTAACGACGTTTGGATCGGTCAGAACGTGACCGTTCTTCCGGGCGTGCATATCGGGGACGGCGCTATCATCGGCGCAAATTCTGTTGTTTCCGATGATATTCCTCCATATGCGGTTGCCGCAGGAAATCCCTGCCGTGTGAAGAAGATGCGTTTTGACAAGGAGACGGTCGAGGTGCTCCTTTCGTTGAAGTGGTGGGATTGGCCCGCGGACAAGATCTTTCAAAACCTTCACTTGCTGTGCGATACGCATTTATCCAAAGATAAACTTTTGAATCTAAAACTTTGAATATTTTTTATGGCAACGCGCGGCGCAAGAATTGCGCCGCGCGTTGCCGTTGAAGAAATAAAAGAAATTCGGATTTTTATAGCACTGAAAACAAAGTCATGATCGGATAATTCTCTTCCCTGCGAAGTTTTTATACGGACTGTAGCAAACTGTTTGCGGCACATAAGGTGATTTTTTGTAGAGTCCGCCGCGCTCCGAAAAAGCGCGACGGCAGAGTATCTTTATTTGTTCAATCGCCGCAAACAGATTCAGATCTTAGCAAACGGAAAGCCCGCCGTCTCCCGAAAAGGGAGTACGACGGGCTTTTGTCATTCTGTTTGTTTTTTGCGGATCAATACATTCCGCCCATGCCGCCGCCTGCGGGTGCGGGGGGCTCGGGTGCGGGGATGTCGGTCACGACGCTTTCCGTGGTGAGCAGGGTCGCCGCGACGGAAGCCGCATTCTGCAATACGCTGCGCGAGACCTTGGTCGGATCGATGATGCCGCTTTCGACCATGTCGGTGTAGCGGTTGTTGAGCGCATCGAAGCCGTAATTTGCTTTCTTGCTTGCAACGATCTTGTCGACGATGACAGAACCGTCCAGGCCTGCATTCTTCGCGATCTGGCGGATAGGTTCTTCGATCGCCTTGAGGATGATGCTTGCGCCCGTCTTTTCGTCACCTTCGAGGGAGGCGATGAGCTTTTTGAGTGCGGGAGCGGTAGAGAGGAGTGCGACGCCGCCGCCGGGGACGATGCCTTCTTCGACAGCCGCGCGTGTCGCCGCGAGTGCGTCCTCGATGCGAAGCTTTTTCTCCTTCATTTCGACTTCCGTCGCTGCGCCGACATTGACGACGGCAACGCCGCCCGCGAGTTTTGCGAGGCGCTCCTGCAGCTTTTCTCTGTCGTAATCGGAAGTCGTCTCCGCGATCTGCGCCTTGATGGCGTTGACGCGCGCCTTGAT
>ERZ1643249.1361-NODE-1361-length-24772-cov-6.481733_pt1 | contig 24772 bp, 27 predicted proteins | sample MGYA00579263_ERZ1643249 | MGnify/ENA primary metagenome ERZ1643249 (study PRJEB29033, sample SAMEA4952264) | chicken gut metagenome | biome: Broiler Chicken; feature: Gastrointestinal Tract; material: Caecum | place: Ireland | collected 2018 | study: Broiler...
ATCGTGAAAGTGCTTTTTGCAGCCCGTTTTTGCGCAGAAACTTGGGAAATGCCGAGGAAATGTAGTCCGGGTTGATCAGCTCGCCGATCTCGTTGACATAGACATAGCCGATGTAATCCTTCACATAGGAGCCTTTGAACAATTCCCGCTCCTGGCGCTGCTTCTCCTTGAGCGTCAGCAGCTTTTCGCGGAACAGCGGGATCAGCGGCAGGGTGCGCAGGCTGGATTTGGTCTTGGCCTTGTCCTTGGCGTACTTGCTGATCTTGCCGCGGCCCTGGACTCGGTAGGTCGTGACCGTGTGTGCGATGGTGAAGGTGTTGTGCTCAAAATCGAAGTTGTGCCATTGCAGGCCCACGATCTCGCTGCGGCGCAGCCCGTAGAACAGACCAAAATAGACGGCCAGCTCCAGCCGGGTGCCCTCGGCCAGACGCATACACTCCATCGCTTCCTCCGGCGTGTAAAAGCTGCCGACGAATTTCTCTGTCTTGGGCCGCTGGTGGTTGGAGACGTTTTTCCCGATCAGGCCGTCATCGATGGCGCTTTCCAGCGCCGCGTGGATGTTGGCGTGATACCGTGCGACCGTCGTTCCTTTCTTGGCGGGTTTCCCGTGCGCAGGGTCGCCCAGACGTTCCTGTTTGTAGAATTCTTTGAGGTCCAGCGAACTCAGCTCGGCCAGTGTGATCCCTTTCTCCTTGAAATAGGGATAAATGTGATTCTCAACAGAATCACAGTACCCTGTGAAGGTGACGGGATCGACCTCGGTCTCCTTGTAGGAGAGCCAGGCCAGCATATAATCCGCGAAGAGCATATCGCCGCAGATGCCTGCGGCGTTTTTCTTTTGCCCGGATTTTGCGCTGCCTTTGCCGGAGCGCCGCCTTGCGGGAGGCGGCGGGGTGTTGCCGCTGGTGATCTTTTCGCCGTATTCATTGTATGTGGTGCGGAATTCGATCAGGGCTTCTTCTGCCGCCTTCTTGTTGCCCTTCTTGTCGGGGATGCCGGTGGCGATCCATTTCGGAAACCGGGACCCGTCCGGGTGTTTGCAGTTGAGGACGGCATAGTAGTAGCCTTTTTTGGTTTGCAGGTGGCCTGCTAACATTTGTGTTACCTCCTTTTTGCGCGTGCCACCGTCTGCTCTGACAAGTACATTCTATCATACGGCAGAGAATTGCGCTCGCAAAAAAATATGAAAAGAAAGAACGCCGGTCACCGCTTGGGCTCAATACCCAGATATTCCACCACATAACTTTTGGGGATGCGAAACAACCGGCCGACGTTCTGTTTCTTCAGCTCGCCACGCCGGATCATAGAATAGACGGTCTTGGTGCAGACGCCCAACAGCTCGCTGACTTGCTCGACTGTCAGCACGTCCGGGTAATCCCGAAGACGCTTCAGCGTCTGCCGGGTAGAAAACGATTGATGGTTCATTCGTGTGCCTCCGTTACATAAAGGGGTGGTTTGTTATACGTTTTGCATGTATGTTCGCATATAGGGTCTGATGATTTGCCTGACTTTCGCCATCCCGGTAAACGAAAATCATTGTTTAGTCGGGATGGAAAACATTCCATCCCCCGCCGGCTGGTTCCTGCGCCCTTCCGGCCGCGTCTGTATCGTACCGACAGGGGATGGCTATTCGGTTTTCAAGGTTCTGCCATACAAATAGCGGGCAAAACCCGATTCTCAGCCAAAACGAAAAAATTTTCTTGAAAAAGTTGTTCCTGCGCGCAGCGGCCGTATAACAGCGTATAAACAACGCAAAAGGAGTGTGCAACATGGTTATCAGCATCGACCACGGCAACAAACAAATCAAAACCGTCCACAAGGTGTTCGTCTCCGGTCTTGTGGAGAGCGACGTGCGCCCGGCACTCGGGGAAGAATACATTTTGTATAATGATCGCTACTATTCACTGACGGGACATCGCCTTGCCTACCGGCGGGACAAGAGCAAAGATGAGTCCTTCTTTCTGCTGACCCTCTTCGGGGTGGCCTACGAGATCCTGGCGACAGGCGAATACACACCCGGGCAGACGACCACGGTGGATCTTTTGATCGGACTGCCGCCGGCCCACTACGGCGCTCAGTACCATGACTTTGAGACCTACTTCAACCGCGGCGTCGTCAAATTCAGCCTGGGCAGCAAACCGTTCTCGGTCTATTTCAACAGCGTCACGGCCTATCCGCAGGCCTACGCCGCCGCTATGACGGTGTTCAGCCAGCTGCGGGCGTTGAGCAAGTGCGTGGTGCTGGATATCGGTGGATTCACAGCGGACTATATGCTGCTCAAGTACGGTGTGCCGGATCTGTCCGACTGCAGCTCGCTGGAATATGGGGTGATCCTGCTCTACAACCGCATCATCAACGCGGTGAACAGCGCCTACGACCTGCTGCTGGAGGAGTTCGATGTGGACAGCGTTCTGGCAGGCCGCAACAGCACGTTGCCGGACAACGTGCAGAAACTGATCCGGGACCAGGCCCGGTTGTTTGTAGAGGAACTCTTCGGCCAGCTGCGGGAACGGATGATCGACCTGCGGGTGACGATGCCGGTCTTTGTGGGCGGCGGCTCGATTTTGCTGCGGCCCTACCTGGAACAGGCAGGCCGCTGGACGACCTGCCTGTTCGTGGACGATATTCAAGCCAATGCCAAGGGCTATGAGCGGATCTACCGCGCCCGCCTGGCCAGCAAAGGGCACGCCTGATGGGCGGCAAAAAGCAGCCGGGCCGGTTGACGATCCAGTTCAATGCGGCCGATCCGCAGCAGCGGCAGGTCATCGAACTGCTCAACCAACAGGGGCGGCGCAAAGCCGTCTTTCTGACCTGTGCGGTGCTGGCCTACTGTGGGCAGGGTGCCGCCCCGGTGATCCCGCCGCCATCTTTAGAACCCGCCATGATCGAGCAGATCGTGCAGAAGGTGCTGCGGCAGAATGCTTCTGCGGCCCCGATACAGAAAGAAGTCGCGGGAGCACTCGCTCCTGCCGGGTGCTCCCGCGATGAAACAGCCTTCCAACCGCCCTGTGCCTCAGCGGCATCATCCCTGCCCGCGGACGACCCCGACCTGCCCGACCCGGATCTGGCCGCGATTTGTGACACGATCGATGCGTTCCGAAGATGAAACATTCCATGGATTGGGGTAGGGCTATACAAAAAACGTATCGAACAGGATAGAACATACCCAGCGCGACAAAAATGCAGTCGGTAACGATCTTCAGCCTGCCAAAAGGAAACCCGAACCGCTCACAGAACGCCAAAATCAACCCTTCCGACGGGTTGGGTACGACGTCCATTGCGATGTAGACAACGGCACCCACGGCACAGGCGGCGACCCCGAGCAGCATGACGGCAAAGCGGGCTGCATAGTTGGGCAGTTGGATCGCGGAAAGCACGCTGCCTACCAGATCAACAAAGCCGCCGAACACAATGCTGAAAGGTACCTGCAGCAGGTTTTTCCATCGAAACCGCCTGCCAAGCACAACAATTTCGATCAGAACGAAAGCGGAATAGCAAACGGAAGTGACGGTGCCAACGCTTACAGAAAGGGCCCGGCTCAAAGGAACAATAAAGGCAGAGACCGGCGACACGCCAAGGTCGGAGAGGATCGCAAGATTGATGCCGATGGATATGATAAACAACCCAAGTAAGTATAAACCAAAACGGATGATGGATTTCAAAAGATACATTTGATGATGGATTTCAAAAGATACATTCCCCTTTCATTCCTAGGCGTACCAAGTTATTATATAGACTGGCGCACTTCTGTGTCTAATGCTTATCACATATGGTCTGGCATACGGTTTGAGAATGAAAGAAAAAGCGCCGCACACAGCAAAAAATGGTGGCCTTTGCTTCCTTGACGGCAGCGATCGAATCCCATACACTATAAAATAGAATAAGGCGGTTTCTTTTACAATATTTCCCCTATTCCATTCATAAAGGAGGCCCCTATGGAACTGCGGACGCTGCGCTATTTTCTGGCGGTAGCGCAGGAGAAAAACATCACCCGCGCAGCCGAAAACCTGCACGTGACCCAGCCCACCCTCTCCCGCCAGATCGGCGACCTGGAGGAGGAACTGGGCACTACGCTGTTTGTCCGCGGCAAGCGCAGCCTGGAACTGACCGAGGACGGCGCGCTGCTGCGCCAGCGGGCGCAGGACATTGTGGAACTGGCCGACCGCACCGAGCACGAGTTTGCCGGCAAACGGGACAGTGTGGCCGGCACCGTCACCATCGGCGCGACCGAGGCGCTGGGAGGCCACGACCTGGCCAAAGCCATCCGGCGGTTTTCGCAGCAGTACCCGGCCGTGCGGTTCGAGCTGTATAACGGCATGGCGGATCTGCTGAAAGAGCGCATCGACAAGGGTGCGCTGGATTTAGGCCTGCTGCTGGAACCGGTGGATACCACCCGGTACGAGTTTATCCGGCTGGCCGTGCGGGAACGCTGGGGCGTGCTGGTGCACAGGTCTCATCCCTTCGCCGGCCGCGCACAGGTCGCGGTGCGGGAGCTGATCGACCAGCCGCTGATGCTGCCCAGCCGACCCAGCGCCCGGCGGGAGATTTTGAACTGGATCGGCTGCGAGGAAAACCGGCTCAACATCCTGGTGGGGTACAACCTGCTGTCCAACATCGCGCTGCTGGTGGAGCAGGGGATGGGGGTAGCCGTCTGCATGGACGGCGCGCTCTCGCTGCACGCCAGCCCCGATCTGCGGTTTGTGCCGCTGGTGCCGGAACGCACCACCCGCAGCGTGCTGGTCTGGAAGAAAAACCAGGTGTTCAACACCGCAACGTCGCTGTTTATTCAGAGTTTGCAGGTGCTGCGGGAGGACGCCGCCCCGGCGGAAGTCTACGGTCCGGCAGGAACCTGAAAGCAAACACGATCATCCATGTGCAAGCCCCTGGATAGGGAAACGCACATGGATTTTTTCTTTTGTTACGGTACGAGCTGTAAGCCAGGAGTGCGGCACGGGTATCTGTTTTTCGTATGGCAAACGATAAAGAATAAGTATTTCACATACGGCGGGAACTTTTTTATAATGGAGACAAAGCAGGGTGTGTCTGATAAATCCGAATAAACAGAGACAACAAATTCAACCGGAGGAGAGAACATGAAGATTGTCGTACTGGAGGGCAGCCCCAACAAAAACGGCTCGTCCAATCTGCTGGCAAGCGAGTTTATCCGCGGCGCGCAGGAGGCAGGGCACAGCTGCACCGTCATCGACGCCGCCCACGCCAACCTCCACCCCTGTACCGGCTGCGTGCGCTGCGGGTACGAGGGGCCCTGCGTGCAGAAGGATGACATGGAGCGGTTCCGCTGCGAGATATTGGACGCCGACATGATGGTGTTTGTCACGCCGCTGTACTATTACGGGATGTCGGCGCAGCTCAAGACCCTGATCGACCGGTTCTGCGCCTTTAATTCCAGCATCCAGCATAAGTACATGCACGCAGCCCTGCTGACAGTGGCCTGGAACGCGGACGACTGGACCTTTGAGGCGCTGGAAGCCCACTACAACACCCTGCTGCGGTACTTGAACCTGACCGACCGGGGCCGGGTGCTGGGCTACGGCTGCGGTACCCCGGGCATGACCCGGCGGTCGCCATACCTGCAAAAAGCCTACGAACTGGGGCGCAGCCTGTAAGCCCACACACCATAACACCGCGCACCACAAACGAAAGGACAATGTGACAACTATGAAAAAGACAATCAGCCTGCTTTTGACTGCCGCTATGGCCCTGAGCCTTTCCGCCTGCGGCGGTGCGGCTTCTTTCAACGCCGAAGCCGCGCCCACCGAGGCACCGGCCGCCACCGAGGCCCCGACCGAAGCGCCCGTCGCATCCGAGACCACCGGGGATTCCAACACCCTCGTCGCTTACTTCTCCTGGTCGGGCAACACCGAGGCGATGGCAAATCTCATCGCCGAACAGACCGGCGGCACACTGTTTGAAATTGCCCCCGCCACCCCCTACACCGACGATTACGACGCCCTGCTCGACATCGCCCAGCAGGAGCAGGCCGATAACGCCCGCCCCGAACTGGCCGCCACGGTCGAAAACTGGGACAGCTACGACGTGGTGCTCGTCGGCTACCCCGACTGGTGGAGCGATGCGCCGATGGTCATCTACTCCTTCCTCGAAAGTTACGATTGGACGGGAAAAACGCTGGTGCCGTTCTGCACCTCCGGCGGCAGCGGGTTTGGTCGAAGCCTCGACCGTCTGCCCGATTCCGCCCCCGGCGCGACGATCCTCGAAGGACTGTACGTCTCGGGCAGCAGTGCCGCCGATTCCGGCGAGGAAGTAGCCGAATGGATCGCGGGTTTGGGACTGTAAACGGTTTGCGCCTATTTCCACCCTGTTTCTATTAGGAGTACGCCATGAACACCAAAGCCAAACTGAAAATCGTCCTGGATGTGGCCATGACGTTGGCCCTGCTGTTTTTGATGGGCTACCCCTGGTGGGGCGATGTCGCCCACGAATGGGCGGGCGCGGGGATGTTCGCACTGTTCATCGCCCATCACATCCTCAACGCCGGCTGGTGGCGCAGCCTGGGCAAAGGGCGTTACACCCCCGCCCGGGTGTTTCAGCTGGTCATCGACCTGCTGGTGCTGCCGGCGATGCTTGGGCTGATGGTCAGCGGCGTCATACTCTCGAACCATGTGTTCGCGTTTCTGCCGATCTCGGGCGGGATGTCCTTCGCACGGCTTCTGCACATGGCGTCGGCCTACTGGGGTTTTGTGCTTATGTCGCTGCACCTGGGGCTGCACTGGAACATGATCCTGAGCATGGCGCGCCGCGCCGCCGGGGGCAAGCCCGCCGGCAAAACGCAGCGCATTGCCGGCAACGTAATCGGCGCTGCTGTCGCGGTCTATGGCCTTGTGGCCTTTGTCCGCCGCGGCCTGCCGATGTATCTGTTTGTGCAGACCCACTTTGTCTTTTTTGATTACAGCGAACCGATCCCGCTGTTTTACCTTGACTATCTGGCCATGATGGGCGCCTGCATCTTCCTGGCCAACTGGATGGGAAACCTCCTGCGCCGTGCCACAAAACTCAGCAAAAGCCGGTGACCCGATGCCTGAAATTTTGACCGTCCTGCGCCGGGAATCTATCTGCCTCCGGTACTGTTTCAGCGTCTGGCCGGAGCAGATCTTCGGCTGGTGGGTGCTGGGCATGATGCTGGGGTCGGCCATCTCGGTGTTCGGAAAAAGCCGCATCCACGCTGCCGTGGGCACGTTGGGGCAAGGGCGTGGCGGCGTAGGCTCTGTACTGGCCGCAAGTGCGCTGGGCATCGCCTCGCCGCTGTGTATGTACGGCACCATCCCGAGCGCGGCCTCCTTCTCCCAAAAAGGGATGCGGGATGACCTGCTGGCCGCCTTTATGATGAGCAGCATTTTGCTCAACCCCCAGCTGCTGATTTACAGCGCGGCGCTCGGCGTACCGGCGCTGCTGATCCGACTGGTCTCCTGCTTTGTGTGTGGTGCCGCGGCCGGGCTGGCTGTGCGGGTTTTCTGCCGACAGGCTGGACGCGGTTATTTCAATTTCACCGGTTTCTCGGAACGCGCCAGCCGTGATACCGACCCAAACCCACTGCTGTGCTTTGCCAAAAACCTCGGCCGCAACATCCGCGCCACCGCGCCGATGTTTCTCTTGGGCGTGCTGCTTTCGGCTGTGTTCCAGCGGTATGTCCCGGCGGATGGCTTCGCCGCCCTTTTTGGCGAGAACGAGGGCTTCGGCGTGCTGATGGCCGCCACCATCGGTGTGCCGCTCTATGTCTGCGGCGGGGGCACCATCCCGCTGCTGCAGGCCTGGCTGGCCGATGGCATGAGCATGGGCGCGGCCGCAGCCTTCATGATCACCGGCCCCGCCACCAAGATCACCAACCTCGGTGCGCTCAAGATCGTGCTGGGCGTCAAGCATTTTGCCACCTATATCGGCTTTGTGATGGCCTTTTCGCTGGTCACCGGGCTGGTCGTCAACCTGATCGTTTAACAGAAATAACTGGAGTGATTTCATGCAACGCTTTTTGAGTCTGGCGCTTGCCGGGGCCATGCTGGTTTCCCTGGCGGGCTGCTCAGCATCGCCCTCTTCAACGGCGTCCAACAGCGCGCCGACCGCGGAGCCGACCGTTTCCGAACCGACCACCGCGCCGGTCGAGACGGCTGAGCCTGTCGCCCCGCCGGAAGGTTTCATCCTGATCACCGGCGGCAGCTTTGAGATGGGCAGCCCGGACACCGAGGCCTGGCGCAGCGCAGACGAAACGCAGCACACGGTCTCGGTCAGTGACTTTTACATCAGCGCCTACGAGCTAACGCAGCAAGAATACGAGGCTGTGATGGGGACAAACCCCAGCAATTTCGTCGGCGAAAACCTGCCGGTGGACAGCATCAGTTGGCTGGACGCCATTGCCTACTGCAACGCCCGCAGCGAGCAGGAGGGGCTGACCCCGGTCTACACGATCGAGGGGGAGAATGTTACCTGGGACCGCAGCGCCAACGGGTACCGCCTGCCTACCGAGGCCGAGTGGGAGTACGCCTGCCGGTCCGCTACCACGACCCCCTTCAACACCCAGACCTCCATCAGCACCGATGAGGCCAACTATTGGGGCGATTACCCCTATATGATCGAGGACAACTACTTCAACCAGCAAAACCTGGAAACCCAGCCCGGTATCTATCGGGAAACCAGCATCGAAGTGACGAGCTTCTCCCCCAATGCCTGGGGCCTGTACAATATGCACGGCAACGTGGGCGAGTGGGTTTGGGATCTGTACGGCGACTATGACACCGCTGCCCAGACCGATCCCACCGGACCGGCGACCGGCACCCGCCGTGTCTACCGGGGCGGCGGCTGGAATGACTTTGCCAAAAACCTGCGTTCCGCCTACCGCGCCGCCGCACCGGCCGACAGTGCCAGTGCCAGCATTGGGATGCGGCTGGTTCGCAACGCCGTGTCCGGCAGCGGCAGCGTGACCGGCGAACAGGCACAGCAGCAAAGCAGCGGTGACGGCGATATGCTGATCGTCTATTTCAGCTGGAGCGGAAACACCCGCGGTATTGCCGAGGAGATCCAGCGTCAGACCGGCGCCGATCTGTTCGAGATCCAGTTGGTGGAACCCTACCCAGCCGACTATAACGCCGTCCTGGACCAGGCACAGAGGGAACAGAACGAGCAGGCCCGGCCCACCTTGGCCAGCCATGTGGAAAATATGGATCAGTACAGCACCATCCTGCTGGGGTACCCAAACTGGTGGGCGTCTATCCCGATGCCGATTGCCTCGTTCCTCGAAGAATATGATTTTTCCGGCAAGACGATCCTGCCGTTCTGCAGCCACGGCGGCGGGCGGTTTGGCCAGAGCCTGACCGCCATTGCCAAGCTGGTACCCGATGCAACGCTGGGCGAAGGGCTGGCAATCAACTATTCCGGCGGCGACAGTATGCCGCAGGATGTGGCCGATTGGCTGGCTGCCAACGGCGTGAACGCGGCGCAGTGAGTGCCGTTCATAGAAAGAACAGTCTTTAGGATAAATCTCAAGGAGGAATTCCCATGAAAAAGAATATCGGAAATGCCATCGCCCTCTATCCCACCCCGCTGGTCGTCATCGGCACGATGGTGAACGGTAAGCCCAACTGGGTGCTGGTGGGGCATCTGGGCATCATCGGGCATGACCGGGTCATGGTCAGCCTGGCTTCGGCCCATTACTCGAACCAGGGAATCCGGGCAAGCGGCGCGCTCTCGATCAACATCGTGGACGAAGCCCTGCTGCCGAAAGCCGACCGCGCCGGCTGCGTCAGCGGCGCAAAAACCGATAAGAGCGAGCTGTTCGACTATGTGGTCAGCGACGCCGGCGTACCAATGATCACAAAGGCCCCTGTCTCGATGGAGTGCACGGTGGACGACGTCTACAAGACCCCGAACTTTGAGAGCTTCATCTGCAAAATTTCCGCCACCTGGGCCGACGACTCGGTGCTGACCGCCGACGGCAAGCTCGACTACGCCAAACTCAAGCCGGTGCTGTTCGAGATGCCCACCTACCAGTACCTGCGCACCGGCGAGGTCATCGCCCCCTGCATGTCCTTCGGCAAGCAGGAGCAGAAAGGGTGAGCGCCGTGTATGAAACGCCGCGCCCGGAAACTTCCGCCCCGCCCCGCATCCTGATCGCGTTCTACACCTACAGCGGCAGCACCGGCAAACTGGCGGAGGTGCTGCAGCGGCTGACCGGCGGCACGCTGACCCGGCTCTACCCCTGCCAGCCGTACCCCTCCCGCTTCCCGGAACTGCTGGAGCAGGTGCGGCGGGAGGTACGCAGCCACCACTACCCGCGGCTGCTGCCGGTCAGCGAATCCCCTGCCGGGTACGACATCGTTTTTGTCGGTACCCCCAACTGGTGCGGCACCGTCGCCCCGCCGCTGGCGGCCTGGCTGCGCCGCAACCGCACTGCGCTGACCGGCAAGGTCCTGTTGCCCTTCTATAGCCACTGTGGCGGCGAGCCGGGTGATGTGGGCGGCGCCGTGCAGTGGCTGTGCCCGGACGCAGCGGTCAGGCCTGCCTTTGCCGCGCCGCTGGACGAACAGGAATGGCCCGCCGCGTTGTCGGCGTGGCTGGAACGCTGCGGGCTGATGGCCAGCTCTTGGCCTGAGCAGAGCGGCGAGGGGAAGCCCGCTGGCTGACAATACACCGCGGCGCGTATCGCACAAAGTTTTCGGCTCTCTTTTGTGCAGCCTGGCGAAGGCAAAAACACCCCGCAAAAAAGCGGTCCGAAGTGGAACATGATTCGTTCCGTTTCGGGCCGTTTTTTGGCGTAACTGTGAAACAAGTTGGAACAAACTGCCTTGCCGGAAAAAGCGCCGTTCTGCTACAATTTTATCAAACGGAAGCGCGCACCGTATCGGAAAATTGGTACGAAAGGATCAGGGATCATGAGCAAAAAATATGAAGCCATTGCCCCACAGATCATTCAGTATGTGGGAGGCAAAGAGAATATCGAAAGCCTGCGCCACTGCCAGACCCGGCTGCGGTTCCAGCTGAAGGACGACGGCAAGGCGGACAAAGAAGCGTTGGAGGCGCTGCCCGGCGTGGCCAAAGCACTGCTCAGCGGCGGTATGTACCAGGTGGTCATCGGTATGGACGTGGCCGACTGCTACGAGGAAGTGGCCAGGCTGCTGGACACCGGCGCAGACTCCGTTGCTACAGCGGCCGGGGCGGAAAACGACGCAGGGAAGAAGCAGAAGAAAAATCCACTCAACGTGGTCATTGATTTTGTGTCCGGGTCCTTCCAGCCCATCATCCCGGCGCTGTCCGGTGCCGGCATGCTCAAGGCGCTGCTGGCGATCCTGGTGGCTTTTCACTGGACGACCACCGATTCTCAGACGTATGTCATCATCAACTTCTTTGCGGACGCGACCTTCTGCTTCCTGCCCATCCTGATCGCCTACACCGAGGCGGTCAACCTCAAGTGCAGCCCCATCCTGGCGATGGCGGTGGCCGGCATCTTCTGCCATCCTACCTGGACTTCGCTGGTCAGCGCGGGCGATCCGGTCTCGCTTTTCGGCGTGATCCCCTTCACGCTGGTCACCTACACCAATACGGTCATCCCCATCGTTCTCATCATTCTGGTGCAGAGTTATGTGGAGAAATTCTTCAACAAGGTCATCCCGAACGCCGTCAAGCTGGTCTTTGTGCCGATGCTGACCTTCCTGGTCATGGGCACGCTGGGCCTGGCGGTGCTGGGACCCATTGGCGACATCGTCGGCCAGGGGCTGGGTGTTGTGTTTGACTTCCTGGCCACCACGGCGTCCTGGGCGCCTTCGCTGCTCGTCGGCGGCCTGCTGCCGGTCATGGTCATGTTCGGCCTGCACCACGGCATCGCGCCTCTCGGCACCATGCAGATGGCCGAACTCGGCTACGACAGCATCTTTGGCCCCGGCTGCGTCTGCTCCAACATTGCGCAGGGTACCGCGAACCTGGTGGTCGCCTGGCGCACCAAAAACCCGAAGGAACGCCCGCTTGCTATCTCCAACGGTATCACGGCCCTGATGGGCATTACCGAACCGGCGCTGTACGGCATCAACCTGCCCAAAAAGTACCTGCTCGTCGCCTCGATGATCGGCGGTGCATGCGGCGGCCTGTATGCGGGCCTGACCCACACCCACCGTTTCGCCACCGGTTCTTCCGGTCTGCCCGCCGTGATGCTTTATCTGGGCGAGGACACGCTGACCTATTTCTTCAACATCATCATTGCGCTGGTGATCACGGCGGTGGTCACGGCGGTCGCCACCTTCCTGCTCTCACTGAAGTATGAGAAGGCCGGCGCAGACGAGCAAAAGGAGGCCTCCCATGCCTGACGGAATGCGATTGCCAGATGGTTTTCTCTGGGGCGGCGCCACCGCCGCCAACCAGTGCGAAGGCGGGTATGCCGAGGGCGGCAAGGGCCCCGGCGTGGTGGATACCATCCCCTGGGGTCCCCAGCGGATGGCCGTGATGAAAGGCGAGCTTGACCCCGCCGACCTGCCCGCCGACGCCTACTACCCCAGCCATGAAGCCATTGATATGTACCACCATTGGCGGGAGGATTTCAAGCTCTTTGCCGAACTGGGCTTCAAGTGCTACCGCTTCTCCATCTCCTGGAGCCGCATTTTCCCCCAAGGCATTGAGGAGGAACCCAACGAGGCCGGCCTGCGCTTTTACGAGGAAATGATCGACACGCTGCTGGGCTACGGCATCGAACCGATGGTGACGCTGTGCCACTTTGACCAGCCCACCCACCTGCTGGCCCTGCACGAAGGCTGGCGCAGCCGCAAAAACATCGACGCTTTCCTGCGCTACTGCGAGGCGGTGTTCACCCGCTTCAAGGGCAAGGTGCATTACTGGCTGACCTTCAACGAGATCAATATGCTGATGCACCTGCCCTACGGCGGGGCCGGCATCCGGGTAAAACCCAGCGAAAACCGGGACAAGGTGCTTTATCAGGCAGCCCACCATGAGTTGGTGGCCAGCGCGCTGGCGGTGCAGCTGGCCCACCGCATCGACCCGGACAACAAGGTGGGCTGTATGCTGGCCGGCGGCAGCTTCTACCCCTGGTCCTGCGACCCGGAGGATGTTCTGGCCGCCCAGCAGAAAGACCATGTGAACTATTTCTTCATCGACGTGCAGGCGCGGGGGCGCTATCCGCACTACGCTTTCGCCGAGATGCGGCGCAAGGACGCGCTGCCCGATATGGCCCCCTGCGACGAACAGACGCTGGCGGACGGCACGGTGGATTTTGTCAGCTTCAGCTACTATTCCAGCCGCTGCACCGCTGCCCACCCGGAACGCTGCGGCGCACAGGTGGCCGGCAACGCCGTGGTGACGCTGCGCAACCCCCACCTGAAGGTCACCGATTGGGGCTGGCAGATCGACCCGGTGGGGCTGCGCATCACGCTGAATAACCTGTACGACCGCTACCAGAAGCCGCTGTTCATTGTGGAGAACGGCATGGGCGCGAAGGATGTTGTCGAACCGGACGGCACGATCCAGGACGATTACCGCATCGAGTATATGCGCGCCCATATCGCCGAGATGGAGAAGGCCGTCAACCTGGACGGCGTCGAGCTGCTGGGCTACACCATGTGGGGGCCCATCGACCTGGTCTCATCCTCCACCGGCGAGATGAGCAAGCGTTACGGCGTGATCTATGTGGACATGGACGACGCCGGCCGCGGCAGCAGGGAGCGCCGCCGCAAAAAGAGCTTTTACTGGTACAAACGGGTCATCGCCACCAACGGCGAGAATCTGGGCTGACAGGTACAAGAGACGCGGACGACAGGTGCGTCCGCGCCTCGTTTTTGGCGTCCGGGGATCGATCCTCGCTTGACAAGCCGGTGTTTTCCGCGATACACTGAAAAAAAACAGGGAAGGGATGTACGGACCATGACATTGATCCAGAAGATCGAACAGATATCCCTCAACTATGGCAGCGACTCCAAGCGGAGCATCGCGGAGTTTGTGCTGCGCAAGCAGGAACGGCTGTGCGAGTACACGACCAGCCAGGTCGCGGCCGAGACCTATACCTCCAAATCCGCGCTGGTGCGGTTTGCCCAGACGCTGGGCTTTGGCGGCTGGAAAGAGTTCGTGCAGCAGCTGGTGGAAGAACTTCACTACCAGCAGACCCACTATTCCGGCATCGACCCCAATTTTCCTTTTCGGGAAAGCAGCACCACCGCAGACATCATCCACCAGATGAGTGAACTGCAGATCGAGAGCATCCGGGATACCGCCGACCAGCTCAATCCGCATATGCTCGAACAGGCTGCCGAGCTGCTGGCAAAGGCGGATCGCATTGCGCTGTTTGGCATCAGCCCCAACAACATCCTGGGCGAGCTGTTCCGCCGCCGGATGCTGACAATCGGCCGGCAGGTAGAGATGCCGTTCCTCGGTGATAGCGGATTGTTGGCTTCAAGCCTTGGCAAAAATGACTGCGCGATCCTGATCTCCTATTCCGGCAATGTTGAAAATCGGGAGCCGCTGAACGTGCTGCGCTTTCTCATCCCCAGCGGAGTGAAGGTGATCGGCGTTACCAGCAGCGGGGATAATGTGCTGCGGGACAAGGCGTCCTACACCTTTACCATCTCCTCGCGGGAGAAGCTCTATAACAAGATCTCTACCTTTGCCACCGAGGTTTCGATCAATTATATCCTGGACACCCTCTTTGCCGCCTACTTTGCCCGCAACTATGCCTTCAATGTCCTGCAAAAGATCCAGAACGGCCGGGTGCTGGAGCGGGAGCGGCTGGCCGGGCAGGCCGAAACCGAGAATGCCCCGGCAGAGCCCTGCGAAGGCTGACGCCTTTCCGGGCCGCAAGAACCTCAAAGCGCGAAACGTCAAAATGACGTTTCGCGCTTTTCGTTATGATACAGGGGCGGCGCTCTGTTCCCGCACCGCCTGCAAAAACTTTTCGGCGGCTTTGGTTAAAATCTGGTGTTTTTTCCAGACCAGATACATCCGCACCTGCAGCGGTGGATCGAAGGGGCGGAAGCAGAGCGGGCTGTCGCCGCCGGTGTTGATGATGCGGTCCAGGCAGAGCGCATAACCCATGCCCTCCTCCACCATCAGCGAGCCGTTGTACAAAAGGCTGTAGGTCGCGGCCACCGGCAGGCAGGCCGCATCGGCCCCCAGCCACTGCGAAAGCACCGAAAAGCTGAACGCTTGCCGGGACAGAATCAGCGGCAGCCCCTGCAAGTCCTGCGGGGTAATGCGCTCTTTATCAGCCAGCGGCGCGTCCCGGCGCATCAGCACGCCCCAGCTTTCCTGACAGGGGAGTTCAATGAACTCGTACTTGACGGCGTCCACCATTTGCAGCACCAAGCCGAAGTCGATCAGCCCTTTGTCCAGATCTTCCAGCACGTCCGCGCCGTCCCCGCTGGAAATGTGGAAGTGCACCTCCGGCCAGCTCTGCCGCACCTGCTGCGCCGCCTGCATCAGCAGTCGGACGCCATCGGTCTCGCCCGCGCCGAGGAAAACATCCCCGGCAACGACCTGGGCGGAGTGGGTCACCTCAGCTTCGGTGCGCTGCACAAGGGCGAGGATCTCCTCCGCCCGCTTGCGCAGGATCATGCCTTCCTCGGTCAGCGAGACTTTGCGGGAGCCGGACACGCCCCGGTCAAACAGCGGCGTGCCCAACTCCTGCTCCAGTGCCTTGATCTGGGTGGAGAGCGTCGGCTGGGACAAATGCAGCGCAGCCGCAGCCCCGGAAAAACTCCGCTCCCGCGCCACCGCCAAAAAATACTGCAAAACGCGAAGGTCCATCTGCGAAAACCGCCCTTCCGTGTGGGATCGTCTGGTTTCAGTATAGCAGAAACGCAACGACCTGTATATAGCAAAAAGCTATTGCTTTTGATAAGGAATAAGTATTTGCTATTTTGCGGCTTTGGGTGTACTCTAAAACCAAAGAAAGAACCTACAGGGAACGGAATGGCTCCGAAAGGGGGGCGGCCATGGACAACGATCAAACTCGGATACGGCGGCTTCTGCGCCAGGCCGGCTGTCCCCCGGAAATGATACGGCGGTTTCAGGCCGCTGGCGAGAACGGAGAAGCCATGCTGCAAAAGCAGATCCTTTCTCAAAGGCAGTTCGAGCTCGATGAGCAGATCCGTAGCGAGGAACGGCGGATCGACAGCCTGGACTATCTGCTGTACAAGATTCAGCGGGAAACCTGACAAAACCTGTGAATGGGCCTGCGGTGCACCCGGGCGGCTGTGCCGCCCCAAAAAGCGGAGCCTCAGCGCATTTCTTGAGCGCGCAGCGCGATCCACCACATCTTAACTCTAAACCCTTAAGTGTAAGTATCACAGATAAAGGAGCGTTTTACCATGAAAACCATGAACAAAGAAGAATTTGAAGCGATGAACGTGTTTGGCCTTGGCGCATCCAACGATGCGTATGCCCGGTATTTCATCGGCAATTCCTACCTGAACCCGCTGCTGCAGGCCGGCGACCCGGCCGTTGCGCTGGCCAACGTCACCTTTGAACCCGGCTGCCGCAACAACTGGCACATCCACCACGCCACCAAGGGCGGCGGCCAGGTGCTGCTCTGCACCGCCGGTGAGGGATGGTACCAGGAGGAGGGCAAAGAACCCGTCAGCCTGACGCCGGGCACCGTCATTGTGATCCCGGCCAACGTCAAGCACTGGCACGGCGCCAAGGCTGACAGTTGGTTCAGCCACATCGCCTTTGAAGCGCCGGGCGAGGGCTGCGCCAACGAATGGTGCGAGCCCGTCACCGACGAGGAGTACGCCAAGCTGTAAGCGAGCGCCCCCACGCGGCCGTCTGCCCAAAACGGGCGGCCGCATTTTTTACCCAATAGCAGGAGGAAAAATCCAATGAAAACCGCCAGAAAGCTGCTCATCCACGTCCAGGATCAGACCATGACCGCCACGCTGGAAAACAATTCCTCGGTGGATGCACTGTGCCGGTGGCTGCAGGAAGGCCCGGTCACGGTGGAGATGGAGGATTACGCCCGGATGGAAAAGGTCGGCTCGCTGGGCCGTCGGCTGCCGACCAATGACCGGAACATCACCACCACGGCCGGAGACCTGATTCTGTACCAGGGCTGCAACTTCGTGATCTACTACGCGCCCAACACCTGGAGCTTCACGAAGCTCGGCCACATCGACGGCGTTTCCGCCAAGGAGCTGAAAGACCTGCTGGGCCGCCACGACGTGATGGTCACGCTGGAACTGGCCGAACAGGGCTGAGGTGTGCCATGAAGAAATATCTTTCTCTGCTGGCCGCCGGCCTGCTGCTGGCGGCGCTGTGCGGCTGCTCGCAGCAGACGGCGGACTCCACCGTCCCCACGCCCGCCCCCACTGCCAGCCCGGCGGCAGTCGCGGAACCATCGCCTAGCCCGGAGCTGGAGGGGGATGAATCGGAAGCTGCCGAAGCGCCGGCAATCACCGAAACCCCGGCGGAAACGGAAAGCAGTGCCCTGCGCATCGAGGTGCAGGCGGGGGATACCGCCATCGTGTTCGAACTGAACGGCAGCCCGGCAGCCCAAAGCCTGTACGACCAGCTGCCGCTGGAGGTTGAAATCTCGGACTACAGCACCAACGAGAAGATCTTCTACCCGCCCGAGGCACTGGACACAACGGATGCCCCGCTGGCGGACGCCGGGGCCGGCACGCTGGCCTATTATGCCCCCTGGGGCGATGTGGTGCTGTTCTATGACGCTTACAGCGAGAACGGCAGCCTGTATGCGCTGGGCCAGGCGGTGGAAGGAGCCGACGCCATCGAGAGCCTTTCCGGTACCGTTACCATCCAGGCCGCGGCGCCGTGATGGGCAAGGGGGAATGTGCATGACGCGGGAGGAAGCGTCCGCCCTGTTTCAATTCCCGAAATCGATCCTGCACACCTATGACCATTGGGTCGAGCGCCGCACCGCTCAGCCGGTGCAGAACTATGGGGAGGACAGCCTTCCCTGGCTGAACCTGCTGCTGACTCTGTCTGACATCGGCATCACCGCCCCGCAGGCCGAACGGTATCTCGACTTGCAGGTACAGGGCCGGCCGGATGCGGCTGAGCGGATTCTTCTGCTTGAGAAGCGCCGCGCGGAACTGCTGGAAACGGTTCACCATCTCGAACGTCAGCGGGAATACCTGCGCGAGTTGCAGAAGGAAATCGAATCCGGGACGCTATAATGCTCTGGAACAGACTGGCAAAGGCGCCGGGAAACCGAGAAGGCTCCCGGCGTTTTGTTGTCCCGGCAGAAATACGGCGAACCATTCCATTCGCTTTTTCTATGAACGCGGATACGGCACAGGTATTTTACTTCCGACCGTGGCTTCCGTATAATTGAACTGTAGGAATCAGCGAACTGACGACAAAACACGTACAGCAAACCAAACCTGTTCTGAAACACGAGGTGATCTGATTTGAAGCGAATACTCCCGGTATTGATGTCCGGCTTGCTTTTCGTTTTCCTGCTGGCGGGTTGCGGCAGTTCTTCCGGTTCTGTTGCCGCATCTTCGGTATCGGCGCAGCCTGCGGAATCCCCGGCCGCCGGCATGGTGCAGCCCACATCGGAACCAACGCCGTCTCCACAGCCGGAGGCAGAATCGTCCGGCGACCCCGTTGTCTACATGACCACCGACCTGACCGCCCAGGGGGTGGTCAATGTCTATAATGCTCTCGAAGCCGCGCCGGAGGGCCGTATCGCGGTCAAGCTCAGTACCGGTGAGCCGGGCAGCAATTATCTGCGTCCCGAACTCATCGGTGACCTGATCGCCTCACTGGACAGCCCCACCATCGTCGAGTGCAACACCGCCTACGGCGGCCAGCGGGCCAACACCGCCATGCACTACCAGGTGGCCGAGGACCACGGCTACACCGCCCTGGCCACGGTGGACATCATGGACGAAGAAGGCTCGATGACCCTGCCGGTGGAGGGTGGGTCCAACCTGACCGAAAACTACGTCGGCAGCCACTTTGCCAACTATGACTACTATGTCGTGCTCTCCCACTTCAAGGGGCACAGCATGGCCGGGTACGGCGGGGCGATCAAGAACATCTCCATCGGCATCGCTTCGTCGGAGGGCAAGTCTCACATCCATTCCGGCGGTACCGGGGGCAGCATGTGGGGCGGCGACCAGGACGCTTTCCTCGAATCAATGGCGGAAGCCGGCAAGTCGGTGGTAGATGCGCTGGATGGCAACATCCTCTACATCATCGTGATGAACCGCCTCTCAGTGGACTGCGACTGTGACGGCAGCCCCGCCGAGCCGGATATGCACGACATCGGCATCCTGGCTTCCTACGACCCCGTCGCGCTCGACCAGGCCTGCATTGACCTGGTCTATGCGGCCGAGGACGGCGGTTCGCTGATTGCGCGCATCGAGAGCCGCAACGGCCTACACACCCTCGAACACGCCGAGGCCATCGGCCTCGGCAGCCGCAGCTATGAGCTGGTCGGCATTGACGGATAATGCGCCTGCGCTGCGTTTTGAATTTGCCATCTCCAACCTTTTACTCCTTCTTCCTTTCTTTTCGGCTGCCCGCCGCCGCAGCAACGGCGGCGGGCTATCTTTTGGGAGGTTACCATGAAAAAGCTGTTTCTTTCCGCCGCATCGGTTTTGCTGGCGGCCGCCTTGACCGCCTGCGCGGCGGCATCTTCCGCACCTGCTGCCACGCCAGCCCCCACACAGACGCCCGCCGCCACGGCCGCCCCTGAGCCCACCGCAGAGGCCACCACCGAAGAGGCGGAGACAGCGGACAGCAACATCCTGATCGCCTATTTCACCTGGGCCGAGAACACAGTGGTGGAGGACCACTCCGCCGTCGATGTGGACGCCACCACTTCGGCCAGCGTGCTGATGCCCGGCAACGCGGGCAAGCTGGCCGACTGGATCTGGCAGGAGGTCGGCGGCAACCTGTTCTCCATCCGGGTGGCCGAACCCTATTCCAGCAACTATGACGAGTGCCTTGAACGCGCCAGTGAGGAACTGGCCAACGACGCCCGCCCCGAGCTGGTCACCCATGTGGAGAACATGGATCAGTACGACATCGTGTTCATCGGCTTCCCCAACTGGTGGTACACGATCCCGATGGCGGTGCATACCTTCCTGGACGAGTACGACTTTTCCGGCAAAACCATCGTCCCCTTTGTCACCCACGGTACCGGCGGCCTTTCCCGCACCATCGAGGATCTGACCGCGGCGCTGCCCGATTCCGTCACCATCCTCGAGCCCATCGGCGTCTACCGCCCGGAAGTGGACGAATCCCAGCCCGCCATCCAGGAATGGCTGGCCGGGCTGGACCTGCCCGCCGCCGAATAAACCGGCCGTGCGGACTGCCCGTGTGGAATTTTCACAAAAAATCCCCAGAATTCTGTGTAGCTAAGCAGGGACCCGCCTTGACCGGTAGCTGCAACCGAATGCTATTCTCTATTCAGCTGCCCCCTGATGCGGCGGCTTACTCCGTCAGGTAACGGGTCAGTTCGGCCTGCAGCTGCTCCAGCACACGGCAGAGCTGCGGGGTATCCCAGCCCAGGGCGCTGCGGGCTTCCTCCAGCGTGTCCTGCGCCAGCAGACGGCGGGCCAGCCGGGATTGCTCCGGCGGCAGGCGGTCCAGGTAATCAAACAGGGCAACACTCAGGGCAACACTGTTGGTAAAATCCCCCTGCCTGGCCCGCAGCAGATCAAAATACGTGACCTCCCGGTCAGGGGCGACCGGCGCATCCAGCGAGCGGGCGTAAGTCCAGCGGTCGTTTTCTCGCTTTTCGGCCAGGATCGCTTCCTCCATCTTGCGGAAAGCGCAGGGCCAGAAATCCTGGCCGGACACCGACGGCCGGGCGGTGTACACCTCCCAGAAAGCCAGGAGACCGGCAGACAGGTAGGTTTCGTCGCCAGGTTTCAGATGGTTGGCCAGGCACAGCTGATGCACCGCCTGCCGCGCCCAGTCCAGTTCCAGCGGGGTCAGATGTCGGCGGCGCCTCATACAGCGGACCTCCTGGTCCGGTGCTTGCGCCGCCCCACAGGGCAGGTCACGGCCGGCGGCGGAGCGGTGATTCCCTCATACTCGCCCACCCAGCAGTGGTTCTGCTCGTTCCACGTCATCTGGAAGGAGAGCGGCGGTTCCAGGCCCAGCTTGCGCAAGATATTTCCAAACAGATGATGGGTCACCACGCCCCGGCGGGAGAACACCAAGTTCGGCGACTCGTCGGGGAGCAGCAGTAGATGCGTGCCGTCGTCGTGGAGCCGCAGCTGAAACTCCATTTTTCCCTGCAGCCTCTTGCGAAAAGCGTCGTTCTGCCGCAGCAAGTCATTTTTGTCGATTTGGATCCGGTAGACCTCCCGGCAGGATTGCGGCGGTGGCACAAGCTTGAACCGCGACAGATCCAGTTCTTGCAGCGTGTTGTGCATGATGGTTCCTCCTGTGATTTGAGATTGGGCCCGTCACACAGAATACCAGACCACCGCCTGGCCTGTCCATCCGCACAAGCACGAAGTTTTGTCGAAATATCGCGAAAATATCGTGTTAATGCGAATGGGCCGCCTGCGGGCGGCTTTTCTATAATAAAAAGTTATGCCTGCCGCCGTTTGCGTGAAGATCAGGGCAGGAAAGCCTTGTCCCCCGGCGCAAATTCTTTCCAATTTGGTAACGAAATCCCCGCTTGGGCCGCCGGGCAGTTGATTTTTGGGCGATTGACGGTATAATAGGAATGTCCATCCCAAACCGGGCGCGGCGTCCCCGGCCGCTGCCGGCGCAAAGCCGCCGGGCCGGCCGCCCTGCCGCCCCACGATGTACATACAAAGGAGAATCACCCATGAAAAAGTTTGTTTCTGCCGTGCTGGCGCTGTGCTTGGCCGGCGCCCTGACCGCCTGCGCCGGCGGCGCTTCCTCCAGCGAGAGCACCGCGGCGGAGGAAAGCTCCTCCGCCGCCACCTCGGAGGAGACCTCCAGCGCGGCTTCCAGCGAGGAGAACGCCACCAGCGAGGCTGCCGCCGGCACTGTGATGAGCTATGACGAGTACATGGCTGCCGACCTGGACACCGAGGTCACCATTGAAGCCTACGTCCAGGCCAAGCAGGCCTACTATGCCGAGCAGCAGACCGCCACCGTCTACCTGCAGGATCAGGACGGAGCCTATTTCGCCTACGACATGGCCTGCAGCCAGGAGGATTATGACCTGCTGACCCCCGGCACCCTCATCCGCGTGACCGGCTACAAGAGCGAGTGGTCCGGCGAGATCGAGATCATGGACGGCAGCTTTGAGTTTGTTGAGGGCGGCGACACCTTCGTTGCCGAGCCCGCCGATGTGACCGAGCTGCTGGGTACCGACGAGCTGGAACAGCACCAGAACGAGTTTGTCAGCTTCACCGGCCTGACCGTTGCTGCCAGCACCATTGAGGGCGACGATACTGAGTACGCCTTCCTGTACAACTACGACGGTTCCGGCTCCGACGGCGATGACCTGTACTTCACTGTCTCCTACAACGGCGCCGAGTATTCCTTCGTTGTGGAAAGCTACCTGTGCGACAGCACCACCGACGTCTACAGCGCCGTCAAGAACCTGGAAGTCGGCCAGACCATCGACTGCGAAGGCTTCCTGTACTGGTACGAGGGCGTCAACCCCCACATCACCAGCGTGACCGTGGCGGAGTGATCCACCTTCGGCATTTGCATTCTCTGCCCCGCGGCGGACGGTCTGTCCCGCCGCGGGGCTTTTTTGCCGCCGCGGGCTGCCAAAAAGGCGCGGGACCGCCCGGCCTGCCGGCCGCTGGGTCCCGCGCCTGCGGGGAATGCCTGGCTTTTGCGGCGGCCCCTGCCGGGGGTCAGCGCCGGATGTTGAAGGCGGCAAAGCCGGGGTAGACGGCGCTTTGGCCCAGCTGCTCCTCAATGCGCAGCAGCTGGTTGTACTTGGCCACCCGCTCGCTGCGGCTGGGGGCGCCGGTCTTGATCTGGCAGGTGTTCAGCGCCACGGCCAGGTCGGCGATGGTGGTGTCCTCGGTCTCGCCGGAGCGGTGGCTGGCGATGGCGGTGTAGCCGGCCTTGTGGGCCATCTTGATGGCCTCCAGTGTCTCGGACACCGAGCCGATCTGGTTCAGCTTGATCAGGATGGAGTTGCCGCAGCCCAGATCGATGCCCCTGGCCAGGCGCTCGGTGTTGGTGACAAACAGGTCGTCGCCCACCAGCTGGACCCGGCCGCCCAGTTCCCTGGTCAACAGCTGCCAGCCTTCCCAGTCCTCCTCGTCCAGGCCGTCCTCGATGGAGTAGATGGGGTACTTGTCCACCAGGGCTTTCCAGTGCTCCACCAGCTGGGCGGAGGTAAAGGTCCTGCCGCACTTGGGCAGCTTGTACAGGCCTTTCTCGCCGCCCTTCCATTCGCTGGAGGCGGCGTCCATGGCCAGCACAAAGTCCCTGCCCGGCTGATAGCCGGCCTTTTCCACCGCTTCCAGGATGACCTGGATGGCTTCCTCGTCGCTGGCAAGGTCAGGGGCGAAGCCGCCCTCGTCCCCCACCGAGGTGGTCAGGCCGCGGCTTTTCAGCAGCGCCTGCAGCGCGTGGAACACCTCGGTGCACCAGCGCAGCCCCTCTTTGAAGCTGGGCGCGCCGGCAGGCATGATCATAAACTCCTGGACGTCCACCGTGTTGGCCGCGTGGGCGCCGCCGTTCAAGATGTTCATCATGGGCACCGGCAGCCGGTTGCCGGAAACGCCGCCCAGAAAGCGGTAAAGGGGGATGTCCAGCGAGGCGGCCGCCGCCCGTGCGCAGGCGATGGACACCGCCAGGATGGCGTTGGCGCCCAGGTTGGATTTGTCTTTGGTGCCGTCGGCGGCGATCATGGCGCGGTCCACCGCGTAGATGTCGGAGGCGTCCATGCCGGCCAGCACGCCGTGGATGGCAGTGTTGATGTTTTCCACCGCTTTGCCGACGCCCTTGCCGCCAAAGCGGGATCGGTCGCCGTCGCGCAGCTCCAGCGCCTCGAACTCGCCGGTGGAGGCGCCGCTGGGGGCCGCGCCGCGCCCGACGGTGCCGTCGGCCAGCCAGACCTCGGCCTCTACGGTGGGGTTGCCGCGGGAGTCGATGATCTCGCGGCCGATGACTTTCTCGATTTCCAAATAGCTCATGGGTGGTTCCTTCCTTTCCTGGCGGGGCGCCGCCCTGGCCCTGCGCATTGCTGCCGCAGGGGCGGGCGGCACACCCGGTTGCTGTGGGGCGGACGGCGGCGGAGCCGCTGCCCGGCAAAGAGACGGTTAGCAGCAGGAATCTTTGGTTATCTATTGCTAACTCTCTTTGTATTTATCATACTCAGTATTGCACCGGGAATCAAGCCCTATTCGATATTTTTTTGTACCGCCGCGGCGGCCCCGGCGCGGACCGGCAGGCCGCCCCTTGTCCCCCGCCCGGCCGTCTGGTATAATGGCGGCATATTCCACTGCAAGGAGTCTGCCATGCAATATCTGATCTCGTTTCTGGAAGGCATCATCACCTTTATTTCTCCCTGCCTGCTGCCCATGCTGCCCATCTACCTGACCTACTTTGCGGGCGGCGGCCAGCGCAGCACCCGGCGCACGCTGACCTGCGCCTGCGGCTTTGTGCTGGGCTTTACCGTGCTGTTTGTCGCCATGGGGGCGCTGGCCGGCACGGTGGGCAGCTTTTTCAACCGCTACCAGACCGCCGTCAACCTGGTGTGCGGCCTGGTGGTGATCCTGTTCGGCCTGAACTTTTTGGGCGTGCTCAAGTTCGAGCTGTTCCGCGGCGGGCGGCGCAGCGTGGACACCAGCAACCTGAACTTTTTCTCCTCGGCTGTGTTCGGGGTGGT